>OBEQ010398132.1_pt1 | contig 13654 bp, 17 predicted proteins | sample 1670901 | NCBI WGS metagenome assembly OBEQ01 (sample SAMEA104232315, study PRJEB22302) | groundwater metagenome | biome: forest; feature: aquifer; material: groundwater | place: USA | collected 2011-08-07 | depth 5.4 m
CCCTTTGGTACCGTACTTATGAGTATTTGCGCTGCCTCTTCCGGATGATCTATGGCATAGATATACCCTTGGGTTGTGGCAATCATGAATTTGCGCAAGAGATCAGGTTTCTGTTGGATCAAAGTATTACTTGTAATGATTCTAGGGGTATAATAATCAGCAATACCATTGGAATTAATGGGAAATGAAGTAAGTTTAATACCTTGTCGCTGTGCTTGCACACCTGTCCAGCCATCAAAAATCCAAGCAAAGTCTATTTTCTTTGTTTGCAAGGCTTCAACCCCATCAACATCAAGTGTTACATTTTTAAAATTGCCTTTGCCGCCATCTTTTTTGATAATTTCACCAACCACAGCATTCTCATACGGTGCTCCAAACCCTCCATAAATTTTTCCATCGAGATCTTTCGGTCGTTTGATCTTAGATTCAGCCAGAGCTACTAAAGAAGATGTATTATGCTGAATAATAGCGGCGATAGAAACAACTGGATTTCCCGAAGCAGCATCCGATACTACTCCCTCGGTATAACTAATGCCTCCATCTGCTTTTCCTGTACCCACCAGAAGATCTGCAGAAACATTGGGAGAATAAGGAAGAATCTTAAAACCAATTCCCTGTTCCCTATACCAGCCTTTGGCAAGCGCCACGTATATGCCCGTGTGATTGGTATTTGGCGTCCAATCCATAGCAAGGGAAAATGGAGTCAACTGACTCATTGTTTTTTGGGCAGGCGTATTTTTTTTCTGCCAAAGAAAGATAATTCCTATCCCAATGAAAGTGATTATGACAATGAGAAAAATTCTGGAAAATTTCATAAAAAAACCGAGTATTGCAATACTCGGCAAAAATTTCTTCTATTTCCTTCGCCGGCATTACCCGAACAGGTTCAAAGGGTCTTCCGATGGTATCGGAACTCTCAGCCCGTTCTACGAGCTCCCCTATTTTCCGCTATACTACCCGTATACGCTTATTTTGTCAATGCTGTCTGGATAAAAAGGAGAAGTCCTTTTTCAAATTGCACTGATGCGTTCGTTTCCAACAAGACGTTACTTACGCCCCTTGGCTTTCCCAAAAAAAGAGATTCATTGTTAAGTGCGTAGACAAGTCCTTGGGTTTGGATTCCGCTTACTTCCGTTGACAAGGCAATAAGAGACAGGAGATCACCTTTTTTCCCATAAACTGCAATACGCTGCGGCCCTTGTCTAATCCACGCTCTTTGAGAACCGTTCACAAATTGTATGGGAATGTCTTTTCGACTGGTAAACAAAAGATTTGCAATAACGTGATCGAGTCGATTGTCGCTCGTACCGCCGAGAATTGTTATCGTTTTTGCACCCGTTTTAATGGCATATTCCACCGCGAGCTGGGTATCTGTCTCATCCTTTGTTGCATGTGCCCTGACAAATAGCGCACCTTTTTTTATAAGGTCTCGTTTTGTCATTTCACCTAAAGAATCACCGTCTCCAACTACAACCTTGGGAATTACTCCAAACTCGATAGCTCTACGGGCTCCTTGATCTGCCGCGATAATAGAATTAGCTTCTTTTATCGCTTCAGAGACAAAAAACCCATCTTCCACATTGCCACCGGAAATGATTGTCACATGCATAAACTACTTCAAACTCTGGGCAAGTTTCCGAAAATCTTCAATATTGTAGGTAATGATAATTCTTTTTTGTTTACGGGCAATTCGGTAGATTTCTTTATCTTTGATGCCGCCCTTATTAAGGTCATGTTTAATATGTTTGATGTTGTGCCTGCCATTGATACGTTTAAGCGATTTTCGAGGATAGAGGCCTTCGTCTAAAAGGAGTTTGTGCCTATAAAATTTGGGAGGCATTTTTGTTAATAAGCTGTGCAGCTTCTTCCACAGTACCTGTGATAGTTTTTTTATTTAATTGAGGATATTCTTCGTTGATAGCTTCTACAGTAAAACCTTCTCGTAGTAAAAAGAGAATTTGGTCTACAGGTATGCGTGTTCCAGAAATTACGGGTTTACCTCCGAGTATCTCTGGATCAGAAACAATATATCTTTTCATCGTAAATATATACTAGCACATTTAATAGATTAGTACGCTGGACTTGTTTACAATGAGTTTATTGAATCTATTGAAGTGCTCCTTTGCGTAAGGCGATAATGCAAGTTATTTTTGTACTCCGGAGGAGATGTTGACCATCCAGTGAACACCGAATTTATCTGTCAGCATGCCAAATGTGTCGCCCCAAAATTGTTTAGCTAAGGGTAGATCAACTTTACCGCCTTGGGCTAGTCCGTTGAAATATTTTGTAAGTAACGCTTCATCTGTTCCCACGATACTCATATGAATATTGTTGCCCACATGAACAGGATGTTCTTTATTGCCGTCGCTGGCCATAAAAGAAAGTGCGTCATTTTTTAAATCTGCGTGCATAATCTTGTCTTTATCTTCCGCAGGTGTGGGCATACCGGATTCACCAAACGTCTGCATCGTAAGTTTTCCACCAAGCACTGATTGGTAAAATTCCATCGCCTCACGGGTGTTGCCACTAAAATTCAGATAAGGAGCGAGTGTTGGTTTCATATAGTTTTGATAGTATAGCAGGAGAAAATTTGTATGACAAGCGATTCTTTAGACGTCCAGTATTGATTTTCCCCATGCTCCTTGACATAAGTAAAGTATCACGTTATACTTTATACTATATGATAAACATTCTAACCTCCCTAGAAGAAAAGAAACAGCGTCTGGATACCTACCAACCATTCTCTGTTGATCTAGCAGCAAATCTTAGAGAATGGTTCAAAATCGAACTGACCTATACTTCCAATGCCATCGAAGGCAATACCCTATCTCGAGCTGAAACGGCTTTAGTCGTTGAGAAAGGCCTCACCGTAGGTGGCAAGACATTGCAAGAGCACCTGGAAGCGGTGAACCATGCCCAAGCATTTGATTGGGTGATGCAAAGAGTTGATGCGAGCAAACGAGATATTACGGAAAGTACCATTCTCGACTTGCATCAACTCATTCTGCAAAAAATTGATGATACGGACGGTGGACGGTATCGAACTGTACCTGTCCGTATTGCTGGTTCCACTGTTGTTATGCCAAATGCGATGAAAGTCCCCGAGTTGATGGGAAAATTTATTTCGTGGCTACAAAAGAAGAAAGCTCATCCTCTGACCTTGGCGGTCGATGCCCACTTTAAGTTGGTCAGTATTCATCCATTTGTAGATGAAAATGGTCGAACCGCTCGATTACTGATGAACTTGCTCTTGATGCAAGCAGGCTATCCCCCAGCCATTATTCGCAAAGAAGACCGCAAACAATACATTACGAGTATTGAAAAAGCACAACTGGGTGGTTCTCTCTCTGATTACTACTCCTTAATGTATCAGGCAGTAGATAGATCACTTGATATTTATCTAAATGCACTAGAAGGCAAAGAGCAAGAAAAAGTATTAGAAAAGAAAACTTTGCTCAAAATCGGCGAGCTCGCTAAATTGGTTAATGAAACCGTTCCGACTGTTCGTCACTGGACCAAAGAGGGATTACTACATGTGGCGGAGTACACCCAAGGCGGGTATCAACTTTATAGTCAAGATGCGGTAACCGAAGTTGCCAAAATTCGCAAGCTTCAAAATACGAAGCGGTTAACGCTGGCAGAAATAAAAAAGGAGCTAGCCAAGAAATAAGTTTTTTGTCATTAAAGAAGTTCAAAGATTTTTGAAATTTTGATCCATATTGAGATCTTGTCAATCGACTACCAATCGACTATAATTCGATTATGCTTCAGCCTCATTATACGATCACCAATCGCTTGCTTGAACACATTAAACGGATTAACACCCTGGTTCTCGAGCTGAATAGTAGTCGATTTTCTTCAGTTGTTCTTGCTGTCTTTGAAAAAACTGCCCAAAGTTTATCTACCTACGCTTCAACCAGTATAGAAGGAAATCCGCTGCCCCTTACTGAAGTGAAAAAAATTCTCAAATCCAAGCCAGCTCATATTAGAGATAGCGAACGAGAAATTTTAAACTACAACCAAGCTCTCCAAGACTTGAATCAGCAACTTAATGAAAAGTCTGTATCGCTCACTCTCGATCTCATTTTGCATATCCAAAAACAAGTCACTGACGGACTCTTACCAAAATTTGAATCAGGGAAACTTCGGCAGAACTCTGTAGTAGTCAATAATCCAAAAACGCATCAAGTCGCATTTTTGCCGCCCAACGCCCAAGACGTTAAACCACTTATGTCAGAGTTAGTAGAATATATCCATCAAAACAAAGGGTGTATTGATCCTTTGATTTTAGCTGGTATCTTCCATAAACAAATGGTCATTATTCACCCTTTCATGGATGGCAATGGCAGAACCGCTCGCTTGGCTACCAAAGTGTTGCTAGCACAAATGGGTCTCAATACTTTTAATCTGTTTAGTTTTGAAAATTACTACAATCAAAATGTCACACGGTATTTTCAGACTGTGGGTGAATTTGGTGATTATTACGAGTTAAAAGATAAAATTGATTTTACTGCTTGGTTGGAATATTTTACGGAAGGCATTATTGATGAGTTGCTAAGGGTCCAAAAACTATTACCAGAAACTGAAAGCTCCCCTCAAACACAACTCCAACCTCATGATCTGAAACTATTGGACTATATTAAGAAGAATGGCTTCATTGCCGATAAAACGTATGCAAAACTCGTCCACAGAGCAAAACCTACCAGAACGAAAGATTTTAAAAGATTACTCTCACTTGGGCTCATTGACAGAAAAGGCAAAGGCAAAGCCACATACTATGTGTTGAAAGAAGTTTAATTGAGGGCCGTTTTAACCGTGGAAGGAATAAGTATCATTTTATTAAACCCAACCCGAGAATCCCAACAATAATAAGGTAAAAAAGATATTTTGTGCTGCATCCTCTGGCATTTGACACGTGCCATGCAAAGTGTTTAGCTTTATATACGAGTTATATTTATACCCTTTACACTGACTATGGAAGAGGATAATAATCCACCCAGTCCGATACAACCAGAGCAAATAGCGAGTATACCCGCAAAAAAGGCGTTTACCCTACCAATGGTGATTTTACTTATCCTCGTCGTAGCACTTTTCGTCGGGGCAACGGTTTTCCTTCTGACAAAAAAAGCTAAATCTCCTCCTTTATCTACACCGTTATCACCCACTTCCGCAAACCCCACAGCAACACCAATGCCTAGCCCGGTTGAGTGGAAAACGTATACCAATAGCCAAGCCGGATTTAGTCTCAAATATCCCGATTCCGTGCTATTAAATGCCGAAACAAAGGGAGCTAGTCAATCAGTACTTCTAATCAATGTCGAGAAATTATCAAGTATTCCGGAAGATCTACCCCAACGTATGGGTCGCACAGACGCTTTGAAGGAAAAAGATCGCTTGGCAAAGGGTGAGGGAGAAAATATAGTCAAACTAGGTTCTCTCAACGGTCGAGCGGCCATGACTTTGGCCCAATTTGAAATATGCAGCGTGATCTTAACCCGCTCGTTAACGTTTTTCCCCGGTGAATACCGAGTGACTATTTTACTGGTCGGAGTGAAAAATGCGATCATGACCAGCATGCCGTATTTTTTTACCGTTGATAATGCCAACTGCGGTACCGAGCGAATATGGAATCAAGATAAAATAACCACATTTGAACCAACACTCGCCCAAAAAAAAGGCCAGGGAGCCGGACAAGAATGGTATGACACGTTTGACGCAATTGTAAAAACAGTTACGCTCACTACACCAAACAACACCGTTTCTTCCGATCTATCAACATACAAAAACGATCAGTACGGATTTGAAATTTTTTATCCTAAACCGTATCGGGCACTAGATGATGCAGCAAGTCTTTCTGGCTATCCCAAAGGCGTGGTACTTTTATATACCGGCGGTCAGGCATATGATGTCGTGATTGAAGTTTGGAATACGCAGTCAGAGTATGAAAGTAGTTACTCATCCCGAATGTCCGATGTCACTGTAGTGAAGAGTAAAGACAAATTCATTACGTTGTTTAACAATACTAAAGAGCCGGAAAATGAAAAAATTATCGCTACCTTCAAACTTCTGCAGCAATAACACCTGTACTCGAAAATCATAATTCTAATATAACCACGAAATTAGCTGATGTTTGTCTTGAGCTTTGCCGAAGGATTTTCAAGGCTTTCTCTGGCTTTAAGTTTGTATCTTAAATCAGAGATGAAATAGAAAAATTATAACGAGGTTTAGAACTGTGAAGTTAGATTATATATTGGCGAGATAATACTAAAAATCAAGATTGACCCTAAAATTCCTGTCAGAAATAATGTCGTAACAGCAGAAATTATTCCATATTTAAAATATCTTTCTTTCTCTTTAGACCCGGTAAGACCTTTTGCGCCTAGAAATAGGTTTAAAGCAGCCATTAACAAAATAAGCGTTACTATGACATACACGTTCATAAGATTCATTTGATAGTGTGTATTTATTGCATAATACAACTGGCGTAATGTAGAAAATACAGACAATGGGATAACAATAGAAAAAAGAAGTTGTAAAATCCCTAGGATTAAATCAATTATTCCGACAATTTTGTATTTAGTCATACTATCATTGAAACACCTTTAGATAAATAACTCAACAACGTGGTATATTACATGCCAACTAGTTTACTTTAAGCTTGTTTACAGTGAGATATCCCAAACTGCCGCACTCCCATTGGTAAACCTGTGAAACTGCTTCACTTCTCTCCACTCTTCATCAAGTGCTCGTTTCGCATATTCATATGGTACTGGCCAAAAATAGTTTAACATTTAGATATAATTTCATTCTAAAATTGTATCAGAAAGAATTTCAAAGATTTTTGAAATTTTGATCCATATTGAGATATTGTCAATCGACTACCAATCGACTATAATTCGATTATGCTTCAGCCTCATTATACGATCACCAATCGCTTGCTTGAACACATTAAACTATCGATGAGTTACTAAGAGTCCAAAAAATATTACCAGAAACTGAAAGCTCCCCTCAAACACAACTCCAACCTCATGATCTGAAATTATTGAACCATATTAAGAAGAATAGCTTCATTACCGATAAAACGTACGCAGAACTCGTCAGCAGAGCCAAGCCCACCAGAACGAAAGATTTTAAAAGATTACTCTCCCTTGGGCTCATTGATAGAAAAGGCAAAGAAAAAGCCACGTACTATGTGTTGAAAGAAGTTTAATTGAAGTCCATTTTAACCGTGGAAGGATTATGCCAGACAAGAAATCTATGTGCCTAAGAAGAGAAGAAATAGAAAAAGTCCACTGGACAATTCTCTATTAATTATGTCTCTTTTATTACATGATATTCTTATTCACACGTATGTATCCCCCGGGGAAAGTCGACAATTGTTCCTATATTCCACCCAATATGCCTCGCTAAGAAGAGATTGCCGCAAACACTCGTTCCCCGTGTTCCCCCCAGTGAGATAACTTTTTCATAGTCATCAATTGCACTTTGTTTATCAAATGCAAAGTAGTAATTGTGAATATCTCTTCTATTCATAAGCGCTTGTATGTGGTTCGGTTTGAGTACAATGGCTTTATTCAGGTCAGGGATAGTATTAGCATACTGTTGCATTTTCATATATGTGTACGCGCGGTTATTGTAGACTTGGGGAAATTCTGGATTAAGCTTTATAGAAGTCGTGTAGTCGGCAATTGCTTTCTGTGCTTTTGATTTCCCTAGTGATTAGTTTTTTTTGAGGAATAAAAATAAACTGCCACCCCAATGATCGTTATAAAAAGAAGTGAAACGATTAATTTCATCCTTTATTATTGTACTATTTTGCAAACGTATAACCGTTTCAACACAATGTACTAAAACGTCCACTTCCAAACCTTTGGATCGAGGGTAAAATCAGAGGTATGAAGTTTAAAAAAAATTTGACATGATCATTTCTTACACCGATCGTTAATCTTAGCTCAAGAATCGCAATTCGAATACAACCAATCAATTGGCTTACTTTATCAAGTTTTTGAAGATTTTAGGCATGCTCAGCAAATAAGGGAAGAGAGAAAGAAAATTGCTTAATCTAACTTTCGACCCCATTTATCAACTTTAGTTTTGCAGTTCGGACAAGTACTTCCTCCCCATTTGACTTCCTCAGTGCTGCCCGGAAACCTTACTCTAGGAAGTTCTTTCCCACAGTTGGGGCACTTAATAGGGATAAATATACCTTTGATATTTATTCCCCATTTGCTTTTTGTTACTGTTCCAATAATTACAAGAAACAGAGGTATTAATAACAGAAAAATAAATAAGTAAGTTATCATGTTTTCTATATAATGTCTTATATAAATAATAACATATTTTATTTTGTCAATAAAGCTTTGGCATATTACGTACTAAATCGTTTACACTGAGCTTGTTTACAGTGAGATTTTCGGACTGCCGAAGTGCTCCGTGAGTCTGTAAAATAAATGATATACTCGTGATCAAAGGAACTGAATAATTGTCATGAAATATACTAGCTTTAACCGCCGCTCTTACGAAATTCATACAATGGCGTACGACTTCATTAAACCGGGATCATCGGTTTTGGATATTGGGTGCGCTTCCGGTTATTTTGCAAAAGAGTTGCACCGGAAAAAATGCAAAGTTACAGGCATTGATATGGATCGCGAAGCTTTACACGAGGCAAGAAAATATTGTGACAAAGTAATTTTAGGTAATCTGGATTTATTGGATAAAAAACTACTGCCGAAACAAACATTCGATTACGTCTTATTATTGGATGTCATCGAACATTTATTGCACTTTAACGAACTCCTCGTTGCCTTAAAGCCTCATCTTGCCCAAAACGGTAAATTAATCATCTCGACTCCAAATATCGCCCACCTGTCAATCCGCTTAAAATTATTATCCGGAAATTTTGACTATACCGAGTACGGAATTCTCGACAACACGCATGTTCATTTTTTCACACGGAATTCTCTTATAAACATATTATTGTCGGACGGCTATAAAATAGAGATAATTAAGGCTTCAGCTGATTTCGGCCAGATACCGCAAGTTGGCAGATTGCTTAGGCATCTTCCCAAAGAGATCCAATGGCAAATCACCAAGGCAATGCCGACATTATTGGGTGTTCAATGGGTGGCTGTGGTTACGCTGTAATGGAGTATTACTAAAGTATGACAAATTCTTTGAAAAATATATGATATAAATACTCTGAAGATTAGACAATTCTTGAACTTATTTTCTCCCCTCTCTTTCTTTGGCTAGGATCACCTATTATTATCACTTCTGCTTCAAAAGGAGTATACTTGGCATACTATGGAAACACCAGAAGAAGCGATACCAATTATTTGGAAAAAACCTCATAATAGCTCCAATTTACTTCACATACACAACCTTAGTATTCTCCTTGATCAATTTATCAAAAGATATGGGAAACGACTGCAGATTCAAAGTATTATGATTGATTTAGAGACCCCTAAAAATGCTGCTGGGCTTTCAAATAATACCTTTATTATAAAGCTCCATCTAGAACTTAAGACAGGAAAAATACTCATCGCAGAAAGTGAAAGAAGAAGCATTGGTGAGGCTATGGAAAACATAACGAGAGAAATGGATAATGAATCACGATCAACCGATCGCCAGAAACACCCCGACACTTCCCGTAAGCACGGATATAATGTGGATTAATGTCATAACCCACTATACTTTTCAAAATTCCTTCTGATTGTCTTAATGCTTTCTTGGATCGGAGTTTGTTCTGTGTTTAATTTTATTGCCCCTTTTATGGGGTTTTCTTCTACTTTTCTATAAAGACTTTCTATAATTTCGTCGCCCAATGGCTTCCATAATCCTTGCGCAACGCCTTCTCGAGATTTATCCCGTTCTTTTAAAGTCTTCAGAGAACATTCCAGTTGATAGATAACAACAGGAATATTTTTCTCTTTTCCCACTTTTACAATTTCCTCAATATGCCCTGGGTTTTTAAAAATACCATCGACCACCACTGAGTATCCTCTTGTCAGTAAGTCTTTGAGAGTAACAACAGCGGATTGATTCACGTCATCCAGGGCTTCATCTTTAAAGTCAGAGAAGATGTTTTTGACTTTGTCTATGGAAAGCCAGGCAATTTTTTTATCAAAATCTCTTATTTCTTTGCAAATTGTGGTCTTACCACTACAAGCCGCTCCCCTAACTATGATTAGTTTTTGAGTCATTGGGGAAATTATATCAGAAGCGAGGGCTAAAAAATTTGCTCTAGATGTGGTCCTCATACCGAGAAATTGATTGGGTGACATGCATAGATTTCCCCAAGCATGAGGCGAGATGAGTAAAGAGATTCTTAAACTTTAAGCAACCATTCATATAATGGAACAACCTGAATTTGCAAACCTTCCCTCTTCAGAGTTTGTTTTTCACTTTCAGTTACCACGATGTGCGTTGTGACTTCCTTTTGCTCCTGAACAGCAGCTGTAATCGCTCTCAACTCCCGTTCTCGTATTTCCTGTGAATCAAAGTATTGTGACACTTGGATAAACGCATTTTCTTTAGGCAAAAAGAAGTCTACTTCATAATCCTGAGCAGTTTTGTAATAGTAAATATTCTGTTGTTTTCTTCGTAATTGAAGATAGACCACATTTTCCATTAGCTTCCCTTTATTTTCAGAGAAACTAAAACCTACCGACCCAATTAAACCTGTGTCAATACCATATATTTTTTTTGCTGCAATTTGCTGCTCTTTTACAGAATATGCATATTTGTTGACGATAAAAAATAACCAACTGTTTTCCAAATAATCAATATAGCTTTTAACCGTATTGACACTTCCTAGCTTGAGCAGCTCTTTGAGTTTATTGAAAGAAATGAGAGTTGAAATATTACTTACTAAGTAAAAAGTCAGCTCTTTCAAACTTTTTACGTTTTCCAGTTTGTAACGCGTCGCTATATCACGATACAAAATATCATCATAGAGCGTTTTATGAATCTCCAATTCTGGGTATTTAAGTGCATCTGGAATACCACCAGAAACAATATAGGTATTGGTTAATTTAAGAAGTTGCCCTTTTTGCTTAGTGGTCAACACTTTAAGGCTGGGAATTTTGACCTTTTTGAACAACAAAAACTCTCGAAATGAAAAGGGGAAGAGTTCCACCCGTATTGAACGACCAGTTAGCCGGGTTCCCAGCTCCTGACTCAAAAGAGAAGCATTTGACCCCGTCACAATAAACTTGTAGCCCTGATCATGAAGACGACGAACAAATCGCTCCCACTCAGGCACGTTTTGAATTTCATCAAACAAGAAGGTTTTTTTTTCACCAAATAAGCTAATAAGCGTTTCATGCAGTACGTCAAAATCCTGGACTTGGAAGTTAAGCAACCTTTCATCTTCAAAGTTGACAAAATAGTAGCCGTCTTTAAGATATTTGTTGGCTATTTGAGAGAGTAAGGTGGACTTACCCACCCTTCGCAGGCCAGTAATCACCGTTATTTGAGGTGCAGCAACATTTTTTTTCAGCTGGTCCAGCATCTCCCTTTCAACGCCTAAATCGCGAGTCTGAAAAGACTCAAATTGTTCTTTTAAGGCTGACGCTAGGAGATCTTTAGTAATTTTGACTTGAAGTTGATCTGTCATATGGTATCTACTATAATACAAATAGTTTTCACTGTCAATGAAAACTATTACTTATTTGTTTTCAATTAGGATGAAAAGAAAACCCTGCTTAGATGGATCAAAAAATTATTTTATGGAATTAATCAAAAGAGTAGTAACCGTTTTATAAGTCGCCGGCGAGTTTGAAGCCAATTTTTTTGTAAAATTTATCAAAGCTAAAAATGGCATCCGCGTGATACTTTTGTGCCATAGCGGCAACAATGGCGTCAAATAGAGTTATGTGTTTACTCACGCTGCCTTTTAAAAAGGTTGTGGCACTGACTAAAATTTCCCGATCAACTGGTTCTATGTGGAAAAGGCCTAATTTGACCGATTCAATAATTTGATTGGCGGTATCGGGTTTATTTAACCTTATCTGGAGTATAGCCGTGGCTTCAGCGATGGTTGTGGCAGGATATAGATACTTGACCTTTTTCTGATTTAACCTTTGGATCAGACTCAAGGAAGCAAGATAATGCGTGTCTTGGGCATTTGACACTCCAATCAATCCATCTGAATCAACAACAACAATCATGGCTTCACTCTTGGATTCCTCTTTTTTCCTCCCCATAGATAATAATCATGGTTCACAGACAAATCTCTGGGCCCTTTCACATTGTGTTTTTTGGCCAGTTCAGCAATCTGTAAAAGAACTTCTCCACCACCTGCTTGCTGCTTTTCCAAGCTAGAAAGACCTTCATGCAGGGCTTGCCGCATGATTTCTGCTTTACTTTTGTTTTGAGTTTTAGCGGTCAAGTTAATTTTTGCTTCAAGCTCGTCTGGAATATAGAGGTAAGTTTTTAACATATTGTTGGTATTATAATATATCGTACAACATGTTGTAAAGTGGCCGCATAATTCTCCGTAATCCAATAAATCCCCTTTTTACCAAGCGCGTTTATTAACTCATTAACAGCTCCGAGTGGTAGAAAATATGGGAATCTATTTTATTAGTTCGAGTAGTAAAGGAAGCTCTTTATAGTGGTCACCAACTTCTAAATTAAAGTGTCCTTCTCCACTCTTTACTATTAGTTTGCCACCTATATGACTTTGCATAATTTTACCTTGTTCTTCACCGCACTGATACTTATCGTTGTCTGAATGAATAAAATAAAAAAATTCACAAGAATTCTTAATCTTTTCCCAATCAAAACTACCTTTCACTAAATCCTCTTTATATTGAAAGTATTCAGATTTTGTACCCATCTCTACAGTACCGGCAACCAGAATTGCTTTATGAACCTTTATTCCTTCAGGTAATGTCTCCAGTAGTCGGAGTATAAACGTAGCCCCAGCAGAATGACCGACAAGAACTGACTCACCATTAAATTCCCACTCTTTATTATTATTGATCGTCTCGAGCCAACTTTCCCTGTTTGGTCGTTCAGAATCTGGCAAATCAGTAACCCATACTTTATAACCCACTTTCTCTAATTCTGCTTTTAACCAAGGAAACCAATTACCCTGAGAGTTGTTGCCAGCACCGTGAAGAATTAGAGCGTTTTTCATTGAAATAATTATACGCGCTGGATTTCTGTGACTCAATAGGATTCAATCATTCTTAGCACTTTGCACTGCTAGTCATAGCAATTAAAATCATTTTCAGGAAACTATATGCAAAAATCACTCCATTGTTGTGGTTCGAGGGCAAAAATTGAAGAAAATTGCGTAAAAAAATTAAAACAAGCGTACGAGGGAAAATAAACCAACAAAGACCTTAAAAAATCCTACTTGTGTCGTCTCTTCGGTTTTCGTTCTAACATTAAACGCTTTATCTCAAGCCTTTTCTTGGTTTTGTGAGAGTGGGATTTCTTCTTTTTCCCAACTCCTGTAGCTCTTTTTGCCATGAAACTCATTATACATAATTTTGCTCGAGGATTATATAGAGTGTTTGATCGTCCCCACAAAAAAACCTTGCATGAAGCAAGGCTTTTTGTATTGTTTAGTAAATGGTATTAGACAAGCTTGACATTTTTTGCTCTTGGTCCTTTTTCACCATCCACAACGTCAAATGTA
>OBEQ011242764.1_pt1 | contig 13653 bp, 9 predicted proteins | sample 1670901 | NCBI WGS metagenome assembly OBEQ01 (sample SAMEA104232315, study PRJEB22302) | groundwater metagenome | biome: forest; feature: aquifer; material: groundwater | place: USA | collected 2011-08-07 | depth 5.4 m
CCCCCCCCCCTTGCCGTGTCCAGGGCGCCCGCCGTTTGCGTGGCCACCGAAGGCTTGCCCGCCTTCCAACCGAAGCGGCCCAGATGGGGAACCCCGCCGTCATAGTCGGTCACGATGCGCATGCGGCCGGAGATGCCGTCGTGGTTGGCGTCGTCGGGATCGGCCAAGGCCTGGATGTCGGATTCGGAAATGGCTTCCAACAATCCCATGCCCACCAATTGCGGGGAAATGCGCGCGGAGAATTGCGTGGGTATCGAGGCGCCGGTAAAGGCGTAGATGGGCTTCCGCAACCCGTTCGCTTCCGTGGTCCATCCGCTGATGTTCACCGAGCCTTCGCTCAGGCCGCCCGCCGCGGTCTTGGGCTGCAGGACCCCGCCCAGTTTCGGATGGGGATTCCCGTTCCCGTCGCCCACCTTGACCACGTACTGCGCCAGTTCCTTGCCGATGGCCGGAGGGAGCGCCCGGCCGTTGTTGTTGTGGCAGGCGTTGCAGGAGGCGTTCACGTAATTGGGGCCCGACTTCCCCTTCAACTCCGGGAAGGAATCGTTCATCGGTTCGTCGTGCAGGCCCGTGACGAAATCGGTATGGAAGACCCGGCGGCCCAGCATGAATTTCTGCCCGTTCTTGGGCGCCGTGTTCGGGGCCTCCTGGATGAAATGGTAGAGCGGTTCGTTGGACATCTGCTTGGGCAAGGTCATCCATCCGCCTTCCCAGGCCACCTTGTCGGCGGGCCAGGAATCCTGGGCCAGGGGCGTTTTATCCTGATCCGCGCCGTGGTTTTCCCAGGGGACCATGCCGGTGGATCCGACGATGTACAGCACTACGGTCCCGTAATAGTTGAATTTCTCCCCTTCCGGAAGCTTGCCGAAGAACTGGCTGACTTCGATTTCGATCTTGTCGCCGATCTTGATCGGGCGCTTTTCCTTGGCGTTGATCGTCACGATCTTCTTGTACTTCAGGTTGTTCGTCGGGTCCCGCACCGATTGATCGTTGTTGTAGTATTGCGCCAAGGTCCCTTCGCCCTGGTAGAAGGTGCGCACGTCCGACGTGGTCAACGGGAACAAGGTCGTCACGTTGATGATGACTTCCTTCCCGCCTTTGGCCACCTTATCCACGATTTCCACTTCCGCGGTCCTGTGGATCCAATAGTGGCTCAGGTAATGATCGTAGATGTGGAACATGAATTCGCGGGCATGGCGATCGCGGCCCCGATCGTTGAAGCGGGTGATGATGGCGGTATCGGTTTCCTGGACCACGTCCGGTTCCAGCGCGGTTGCATTGTCGTACAAAGGCACCAAGGTCAATTTGGTGAAGTCGAAGGAAAGGGAGGCGCCGTCGGGAACGCGGTAAACCTGGCTGGAGTATCCGTTCTTGCTGCAGGTAATCGTCAGATCGGCTCCCGCGGCCGCGCTTTTCATCCTCGCGGACATGCCGGGATCGACGGCCGCGGTTTCGAAACGCAGGCCCGCGCCCATGTTCATGATGCGGCCATGAAAGGAGGTATGGGGCGTGGTGATCTCGATGAAGAAGACGCCCGTATTGCGGGCGGGCAACTCCGCCCTTTCGCCAAGAGCAAGGCTTTGCCGCAGGATGCTTTTCCCATTCACGTCGCGGGCCGAAAAGAGCGCCTTTTCTCCGGGCAGCAGGGGAATTTGGGTGACCGAACTTTGGCTATGGTTCGGCGGAATCGGCTTGATGGACAAGGGAAGGCCGGTCAAGACCAAGGTTCCGTTGCCGTCGGTCATGGAAGGCGATCCGCCTTTTTCCGAGCAGGACACGCCGGGGATACCCGCGTTTTTCGCGTCGTGCAAGGTCAGATGGATATCCGACCATCCCGATTGAAAGCAAGCCAGGATGCAAACGCATACGGCTGAGGTTCGCATTGGATTGAGGATTTTTGCAGACATTTGGCCCCCCGGCCCCAACACCCGCATACAACCTATACGCGCCTCCCCGGTTCCGGGCGCGGCCCGGCATCCATAGCGAGGCCGGACTGGCCCCAAGCGATTTCAGGCAAAACGGGCAGCCACGGCAAGGCCGGGCCATGCTTTGCCTTTACAAGGCCGCCAACACTTCCGCGGCATGGCCTTCCGGTTTCACCGTCTCGAACACGCGGGCCACCTTTCCGTCCTTGAGGATGAAGGTGGTCCGGAATATTCCCTGGTTGCCGCTCGGTTTCAGGCCCCAGACCCCGTATTGATCCGCGATGGCGTGACCTGGATCGGAAAGCAGGGGGAAGTTTAAAGCGTATTTATCGCGGAACGCCTGATGGCTGGCCATATCGTCCGGGCTAATGCCGTAGACGTGGGCCTTAGCCAGGAAGGCCGCGCGCGCATCGCGGAACTCTTTGCATTCCACCGTGCAACCGGGAGTGTCGTCCTTGGGGTAGAAGAAAAGGACCACGGCCTTGTCGCGCAGGGAAGCCAAGGATACGGTGCGTCCTTCTTCGTCGAGGAGGGTGAATTGCGGGGCGGCGTCGCCGGGCTTGGGGATCGGCATGGAGGTTTCCTTTGGCTTGCGTTATTTTCTTCTACGGTAAAATGACGATATCGGAAAATAGCAACCGCAACCTGATCCGCTTGGACCGGAACGCCGGAATCACTAAATCACCCCAAGCCAATCCCGCGCCCGGGCGGAAAACAACCCCCGGTTGTACCTTATGTACCATGAAATACTCCATGAACATGCTGCTGTGGACCGATAACGTTCTCGACGAGAAATACCTTCCCGTGATCGAGAAGCTAAAGAAAATGGGTTACGACGGGATCGAAATCCCCATCTTCGATCCGCAGCCGGAAAAATACGTCCTCTTGGGCAAGCGATTGGACAACCTGGGCTTGGAGCGCACCTGCGTCACCATCTGCGGCGCGGACGCCAATCCCATCAGCCCCGACGCGGCCAACCGCAAGCGCGGAGTCGAGCATCTGAAGAAGGCCCTGGACTGCTGCAGCGCGGGCGGCATGCAATTGCTGGTGGGCCCGCTCTACGCCGCCCTCGGGCATTTCACCGGGACCGCTCCCACGAAGGACGAATGGAACCACGGGCTGGAGAGCCTGCGCCCCGTCGCCGAGTACGCCCGCAAGCTCGGCGTCGGGATGGCCTTGGAGCCGCTCAACCGTTTCGAGATCTATTTCCTCAATACCGCCGCGGACGCCGCGCGCTTCGCCAAGGAGATCGGCATCCCCGGCTGCGGTACCTTGTACGATACCTTCCACGCCAACATCGAGGAGAAGAGCATCGCCCTGGCGATGCAAGCCGCGGCTCCGACGCTCAAGCACGTGCACATCTCCGAGAACGATCGCAGCACCCCTGGTTCCGGCGGAGTCGATTGGGACAAGACCTTCCGGGCCTTGCGGGAAACGGGCTACGACGGCTGGCTCACCATCGAAGCCTTCGGCACGGCCATGCCCTCCCTGGTGGCCGCCACCAAGATCTGGCGGCGCATGTACCAGGACGAGGAACAGCTGGCCCGTGACGGGCTGGCCTTCATGAAAAAGCGCACCGCCACGTAGGACCGCCAAAACCTAAGACCCGCCCTACCCTGATTTACCGTTGACCGGGAGACAACGGAAAACCGCCTGAAATCGCGTGCGCGGGGGCCCTTTCGCCTCAATACTCCCGGAAATCCGCTTCCCGCGTTTTTCCGAAACCTTTTCAAAACCATTTGGCAATCGCTTACCACCAAACGCGACCGGCCAAGATCCGCCGATGGCGGTATTTTGTCTTTGCCGGCTTTAAGTTTCTTGGTGGAAACAAGCCGACGGTCCCCGCCAGGGGATCGCAAAAATGGGTGGGGAAAACATGATACGAACGATTCGTCGCCGCAAGGCATTTTGGCAGGTTTTGGGAATGTGCATGGCCATGCCATATGCTTCACAAGCCGTTACGGATATCACATTCTTCGCGGTTTCGGATACCCATTACGGGCAGTCGAGCGCGACCAGCGACGCCAACCGGCTGGCCATGGTCGGCAACCTGAACGCCTTGCCCGGGGTGAACTATCCCGCGTCCGTGGGCGGAGCGCCGGTGGCCCAGCCGCGCGCCGTGCTCATGCCCGGGGATCTCATCGATCGCCCCGACGCGGGCCTGTGGGCGAATTACGTGGCCGACTACGGCGTGAACGGGGAAGGCCGGCTCAAGTTCCCGGTGTACGACGGGCTCGGCAACCATGACGTCTGGAATTACGGAACCTCCCAATCCTCGACCCTGATCAAGCAGGCCATCATCGCCCGGAACGCCAAGCGCGCCGGCATCGTCAACTACGATTCCGAACACCTGCATTATTCCTGGGATTGGGATCAGGTGCATTTCGTGCATCTCAATCTGTTCGCCGGCGCCCAGATCGGCACGTCGCCACAGTGGGATCCTTTCCAGAGCCTGCAATTCCTGAAGGCGGATCTGGAGAAGAACGTCGGGACCAGCGGCCGTCCCGTGCTCATCCTTCAGCACTTCAACGTGGATACGGCGCAGGACTATTACCAGAACTCGCAGAAGGCGGCGATGATCGCCCTGCTCAAGAACTACAATTGCATCGGCCTGTTGCACGGTCATTCCCACAGCAAGAAGGTGTACGCGTACCAGGGGATCGACATCTACGATGACGGCACGGCCATGAACGGGGACATCATGGTCTTCCGCATCACGGACGGGAAGATGTTCGTGGTCAACCGCATCGGAACTTCCTGGGGCACACTCAAACTGGAGAAGAACATCACCATGGGTTCGCCCGTGGCGCTGCAACGCGGTTCCCAAGGCCGTTCCGCCGGCAGGGGCGGGAGCTTCATCTTCAACGTGGCCGGAGTCGGCCGCATCTATGCGGCCAATCGCAAAGCCTTGAGCGTGGACATTACGCGCCTGGACGGCACGCGGGTGCGGCGCTACGCCGCCACCGAGGGGGAAATGAGCTGGAACCGTCTCGATGAACGGGGCGGAACCTGCCCCGCCGGCATGTATCTGGTACGCATCGCAACCCAGGACGGGCCCTTTACGGAAAAGGTGCTGCTACGATGAAAGCGATGAAAACCGGAGCGATGAAGACCAATGCCATGCTGTTCCTGGGCGCGCTCCTGGCGGGACCCGCCGCGGCCATTCCCAGGCCCGATCACGTGGTCATGCTGATCCTGGAGAACCACGGGGACAGCAGCGTGATCGGTTCCACCTATGCCCCCTACATCAACAAGCTCGCCGGCGATTCCCTGACCGCGAAGTTCACGCAATCCTTCGCGCTCACGCACCCCAGCCAGCCCAACTATCTGATGCTGTTCTCGGGATCGAAACAGGGCATCACGGACGATGCCGTGCCGGGCAATCTGCCCTTCAAGACCGCCAACCTGGGCGCGTCCCTGTTGGCCAAGTCCCTGACTTTCATCGGCTATTCGGACGATCTGCCTTCCATCGGGTTCACCGGCGCCACGAGCAACGGCTATGCGCGCAAGCACGCCCCCTGGGTCAATTGGCAGGGGACCGGCGTGAACGGGATTCCGTCCACGGCGCATCTTCCCTTCACCGGCTTTCCCACGGATTACACGACCCTACCGACCCTCTCCATCGTCGTTCCCAACCTCCAGCACGACATGCACGACGGCACGGTGGCGCAATCCGACACGTGGATCAAGACCTACCTGGACGGCTACGTCCAATGGGCCAAGACGCACAACAGCCTCTTCATCCTCACCTTCGATGAGGATGAGAACAAAGGCGGACCCAACCGCGTCCCCACTTTTTTCCTGGGGCCGATGGTGAAGAAGGGAAGTTACTCCTCGATCATCAACCACTACAACGTGCTCCGTACCCTGGAGGATATGTACGGCCTCACCCATTCCGGCGAAGCGGCCACGGCCAATCCCATCACCGAGGTCTGGAGGACTCCGACCGCGGTAGGGCAAGCGGATTTGCAAAGACTCCAGCCGCGCCTCTCGGCCCAAGCGTCGGCCGCGGGTCAGGCGATGGTGTTCAACTTCCCCCGCATCCGCGATCCGTCCGCGGAACTGGAAATCCGCGCCATCGACGGAAAATGGATCCACCGCGCCGCTTTGAGGGCGGGCATGGAATCCTATGCCTGGAAATACGGGAAGCAGGGGGAGCGGAAATTCTTCGCGCGGCTCCGGGACGGTAAGGACGAAGCATCCTTCGTCTTCACCCTTCCCTGATTAACCCGGCACCGGACACTGCCGCGCTCCGGAACACGGAGAACCGCCGACGGTTGGTACGCTTCGCGCGCGGGGAGGGACGGGCAACGCAGCGCCGATGACGGCTACTTTTTCTTCTTCTTGACGGCCAAGGTCAAAGTCTTGATGAAGTCACCCAGGCCCTCGTCCTTGAACTCCTTGAATTCGCCCGCGTCGAAATAGACCCCGTCGCCCTTGAGGCAGACTTCATAGTGGATGTGCGGATGGAACTTGTCGGCCACGCGCGCCATGACCTTATCGCATTCCGGGCAATGCACGTCGTTCAGACCATCGAAGGCCTTGCCTACTTCCGGCGATCCGGAATCGATGACTTCGGAACCCTTCAACCGCTTCAGCTCTTTATGCTCGATCCCCGGGAACCAGATGCCTTTGCATATCGTGCAACGGTCCACGCTGATGCCGTGGTAGGTGATTTCTTCCATGACCGAGTCGCACTTGGGACAATCCATCCAATACTCCGTTTTCCTGGGTTCTCGACAGGAAAAATAGTTAAACCCCGGTGGGGCGTTTGAAGACCAGCAACAGGGGGCGCTTGTCGTTCACGTCCGCTTGGCGGCCCACCCCCTTGTTGTCCAGGACCACGTAAATCGACTGCCCATCCATGGCCAGACCGCGCGCCAGGCCCATCTTAATGCCGTACCGGTACTTGGGGTCGTTGCTCACGTGTCCGAAGGTCCAGAATTCCCCTTCCATATATTCATGTCCATTCCAATTCAACTGGAAGACCGCGTCGGCATTGGCCGAAAGGGCCCAGAGCTGGCCTTTTTCCTCCGCCAGATCCGAGAAATCCGGCTTGCGGCGGCCGGCGGGCAAGGGCACCTTGGACTTGTCGGAAACGAACGCGGTGATGAGGGGCTTGGATCCGGTCATGTCGACCTGCAACAGGCCCCGGGGCTCCCGGGAGGCTGCCACCACGAACTTGCGCTTGCCGGCCACGGCGATGCCTTCCAGTCCTGAGTTCTCCCCGGAGAACAGGCCTTTTTCCGCGCCGGCTTCCAGCAGGGCCGGGCCTTCCCATTCCGCGTCCCCGTCCGACTCCACCTTGAGGATGCGGCAGGCGGTCCCGCTGGCGAGGTACAGGTTGCCGCCCAAGTCCGAGGCCATGCCCCGCCAGGTCATCTTCATGCCCGCGGCGTCCTTGGGCATGCGGATATGGACCTGTTCCTTGAAGGCGGCCTTGTCCGCCTGCAATTCCACCTTGAAGATTTCCTCGTCGTGGAAACTGGATATCAGCAGGAGATGCTTGCCGTCCCAGGCCAGGCCCGAGGGTTGCACCAGCACGGGTCCGTCCAAGGGCAACGCCTGCTGCAGTTCGAGCTTGTGCTGCGCCCGCCCGGGCGCGCAAGCCAGGAGCAAAGCGCCTAAAAGAAATCCACCCTTGGCCTGAACGTTTTGGAAAATCATCGGAACCCCTCCCGCGGACGCGACCCCACTCGCCGTATCCTGGATGAATCTAACTTCCGGCTCCGGGAAAGTTCGCGGCAATTCCGCGCTCCCGCTGGTCTGCCGGGCGCCATTGCGGGCCCGGCCCAAACTCTTCGAATCCCGAATCGGAATCCGGAACAAAGTATTCCGGGAATGCCTGAGGCGGATACAGGAATCGACCGGCGCGCGCGCTACCGCGGATTACCGGTCTTATGCGCCGGAGCGGGAAGCGAGCCACTCCAACGCGCCCAAGGTGCCGTGCCAGGTGTCCGCCGCGCCCACCGCGTAAGCTTCCGCTTCCTCTTCGCTGCCCTCATGGGCCGCCTCGGGGACGTGTTTGGAGAGCTTCTTTTTCTTGAGCAGGTATCCGGACACGTGGGGATTGGCCTTAAGCGCGTTCTTGAGCAACGCGTTCGCCTCGGCGCCCGGCCCCTGGCGGCGGAACATCCACAACGCATGGGTGTAGCGGATCTCCGGGGAGGTATCATCCCCGTAACGGTCCAGCAGGGCGCCCAGTTCTTCGTCCGCGCCGGATTCCAGCAGGCATTGCAAAAGGATGTACCGTACGCCCTGATCGTCCCTGGGATTGAGCCGCATGAGTTCCCGAAGATGCCCCAGCGCTTCGTCCTTCTTCTCCAGGTCCCACAGGCATTCGGCCAAACCCAGACGGGCCCGCATGTACGGACGGGTTTCCATGACGTCCCAGAATTTCCCGGTCGACCGCGCGAACAGGCCCGGATCGATGGCGCGCTTGCCAGCGTCCACGGCCTTGCGGTACAGCGCCAGCGAGGCTTCGGCGGTCTTGGCTTCCTCTTCGGCGAGGATGAGATAGGCGTCCGCGCAATCCTTGGACAGATCCAGGGCGCGGCGCGCGAGTTCGATCTTGTGCGGTCCTTCGGAATTCCAGGCCTCGTAGATGAGGCTCTGCGCCTCGTCCAGGGGATCGAGGGCGGCGGAAGGCGGGATCTCCCCGCTGGCGATTTTGCTGTCGAGGAAGGCGTCGAGTTCCGCGTCCGAGAGGAAATCCTTGCCGCCGAAAATCTGCGTGAGGCTGGCCATCACCTTTTCCAGGCCGGCCTCTTCTTCGCGCGAGGCGGGCGCCTCAAAGGCGGCCTTGATCTCGGCGTCGATGGCCTCTTCGCTTTGATCGGGCGGACCGCCTTTGGACTCCCTGGCCTTGGCGAGCAGGGACGCGACGCTGAACGCGTCTTTATCCAGATCAGCGAGATCGTCGTCATCAAAATCATCCTCGTCGGAACGGGAGGCTTTCTTGGGAGCGGAAGCGGATTTTTTCGGGGCCGGAGCCTTGGGTGCGGGAGCGGGCTTAGGGGACTTGGCCGGATTCGCAGCCTTGGACTTTGCCGGCTTGCCTGGAGGAGCGGCGGGGGTTTTGGCGGCCACGGACTTGCCGGACTTCACGGGGTTGGATTTGGAAGCTGAGACGGGCTTGGATGCCGCGGCGCCCTTGAATTCATTGGCTCCCTTGGTGCCCTGCGCCTTGCTGGGTTCCTTTTTCTTCATGGTCTCCCGCTCATCGCAAGATGCGTTTTCAGCCGAGGCTTCCATCGGGGGCCCGCGGCTAAACTATCGGGGCTTCCACCGGAAGTCCGCGTCTGAAATATTAGTAATCCGCCCGCTTGGAAGCGGCGCGCAGGGCTCCGGAAATCGGACCCGGAACGGCCAGGCGGATGCCCGCTTTTTCCAGCTCTTCGCGGATGCCCAGATTGGACTCATGCTGGATCTCCACATGGCGGCCGAAGTCCGGCGTCTCCACCACATACGAGGTCTCGAAGCGGAGTCCCAGGTCCGCGAACTGGCGGAAGTGGCAGCGCTCGAAACTGACGTCCGCGAAGCGAGTGAACTGCGCCTTGATGAGGTCCGGCAGTCCGCGCAGGGCCTCCGGCGAGGTGGCGTATTCCACTTCCAGATTGAACACGACCCGGCGGCGGTGCATGCGCTTGAAGTTCTGCACCCGCGAATCCGTGAGGTGCTTGTTGGACATGATGATCTGTTCGCCATCCCCGCTGCGGATGCGCGTGGTCTTGAGGCCGATGTGCTCCACCTCGCCCTGGAACTCCCCGATCTTGATGACATGGCCCACCTCGAAGGGTTGGTCGAAGAAGATCACGAAGAAGGAGAAGAGATCGCCCAGGATGGTCTGGGCCGCCAGCGCAACCGCGATGCCGGTGATGCCCAGGCCCGCGACGAAGGCCGAGACCTTGATGCCCAGGTTATCCAACAGCAGGATGGAACCCAGGATCCACACGACGATCTTGGCGACTGTGACGATGCCGTTGAGATTCTTTTCCCGCGCCGCGGTCTGGTCCGAGGCATGCCGCTTCCAATAGGAACGGATGCCGTGGTTGACCACGGAGAGGACGATGCGGATGGCCATCAGGGTCACGACCACGGTGACCGCCGAGCGCATCAGATCGTGGATGGACGGGCGCAACGCTATGTCCCGCAGTCCCAGCCAGACGATGACGGCATAGAGCGACGGGACGACGTTGCTTTCCAGGATCTCGATCAGCAGATCGTCCCAGGTGGTGGACGTGGCGGCGAAAAGCTTGCGCAGCCGTTTGATGATGTAGACCTGGAAGAGCCGCACCAGGATGATCCCGATGAGGATGATCACCAGGGTCACGAGGATTTCCCGCACGGGATTCCCCAGGAGCCGGTAGTCCAGGAACCGGGTGGTGGAGTCGGCTATTTCATGCATCGGATTCACGCCTGGATATCGGTCCGGGTATGTCCCGGGCCCATGGTGAGGGCGGTGCGCCGCCTGGCGTGAAAGTTAGTAAAGGCCTTTGCGAAGTCCCTTGCCGTCCGCGCGGAAAGCCCTACCGCCGCGGATGAGTTTCGGGGCCGGGTTCCGTTTCCGAACCGGGGACATTCCCGACGAACCCCTTCTTCCATTCCTCCTGCCGGGTTGCGGAAGCACCCCCGCTGCGTCCCGAAAGAAGTCATTGTAGGCAGCGAAGAAGCCGGGCCCAAGATTGGTTGCCGCCGCGGCCAGGCCGAACACCAGGGTGGAAAAATCGACACCTTCGATCTCATTTGCCTTCCAGGCCGGATCGGCCAGGGAGTAGCGCCACAGCACCGTATCGCCCTTGGCGAAGGGCAAGGGATAAACGCCCTTGCCCGCCGAGAGCATCGCGAGCAGGTCCGCCGCCCCATCCGGATGCACGGGGATGAAACCGGCGATGATATGCGGGGATACGTAACGTCCGGGATTCGCGCCGATGCGATCGACCCCGTAGCCCTCGGCGGTCGCGCCCGCTCCCAACCCCCATTCGAAGGGCTCACCGCCACCGGAGGTGCGCCACCAGAGGGAGTCCGCTTGGCGGGCATTGCGGTGGAAGGAAAGATACGCCTGGGACTGGGCATAGGGATGACAGAGGTAATAGTTGAACACGTGCGTGAAGGAAGAGAGGAAGGCCGAGGGGTTGTCGGTCAGCACGGGTATTCCGGCGTATTCCTTGTGGGGCAGCATCCCCGGGTCGGCGAAATACCGTTCCCAGATGCGCGCGCCCGGGGCCGTCTTCGCGGTATCGGCATTGCGGGCCAGCCAGGCCGCGATCATGTATTCGTTGTACACGGACGTCAGCGCCGCGGAATCGCCGGAGCCGTCCGCCCGCATGGCCAGGAACATCCGGCCGCCTTCCGGATCCGCGATGGCCGCCCCGAAATCGATGGAACGCCGCAAGGCTTCGGCCCGCGCGGTTATGCGCGCATCGCGGAAGTAGCGCCCGCAGAAAAGCGCTCCGCAGATCAAAATGTCCGTGTCGATGGTGCTGTACTCGGAGTTCCACGCGTTGGCGCCCGTGGCAGGCGCCAGGAAATGCCGGAAATATCCGGAGGCGTTCCTATCCGGCGTGAATCCTGGGCGGCTCCCGGACAAGGCATCGAGTGTGGCCAGAGCGGAATCCGCGGCGCCGGGAAGCCATCCCATGGCATGGGCGACGCACAAGGTGATCAGTCCCATGCCCGCGCTCGCGATGGAGATGGGATGGGTGTCCGCGCCCGCCAGCATCTTGGAATCCAGATACATTCCGTTTGGCAGCCGCAAGGCCGAGAAGACCGCCAGCCCGCCGTGCAGCAGCATCCGCAGCCGGAGGGAGTCCTGGGACCCCGTGCCGATGGAGGCCGGTGACGTGGTTATGGGCGCATTCGACTCCATGAGGACGCGGGCCGACGCGGGATCCAGCGCCGCTGCCGCAAAGCAGGGACGCTCGGGCAGGAGGCAGAAAACCTGGGCGCCCACGAGGATTGAAACAAGGCTGCGCATGAGGCTGAATATACGCGGCCCCGGAAAAAGCGGGCCGAGAATTCCTCCTGGATTGAAAAAGCGCTTTCGGATGGAAGCCGGCCGGGGTTACGGCGGGTCCAGGCGGAATCGAGCGGTTCCCGGGCCCACTCAAGGCTTGAGCGCGGCCGTCGACGCCGCCTTGGCGCTGGATGCTTCCCTTACGGCGATGCTGATTTCCGCGATGATGGGGAGGTGGTCCGACGCCAGGCGCGTCAGATGGGTGCGGGGCACTTCCACCTTGAGGGTCTTGAACTCGCCGCTGCAGAAGATATGATCGATGCGGCTCACGGGATAGCGGCCCGGGAAAGTGTTGCGCGTGCGGTGGCCCTCCGCGTTGTCCTGCGCCTCGTGCAGGCGGCCGGTAAGCGTGCGGTACACGGTGGAGGAGGGGAAGGCGTTGAAATCCCCGCACAGGATCACCGGGCCGTCGCAGGCTTCGCCGGCCAGCCATTCCGGGCCCATCAGGGCTTCGGCTTGTTTCTGGCGTTCCAGCGTGAACAGACCCAGATGGGTGTTGATGAATTGCAGACCGGTGCCTTGCACGTCCACGCGCGCCCATTGCGCCCCACGGATCTCGATGGGCCGGCCCGCCAGGGTCGGCAGGCGGCCCGCCAGGGTCGGCAGGCGGCCCGCGTGGATCTGGCGCATGGGATGCACGCTCAAAATGGCGTTGCCGTAATCGTCCTGCAGCACGGAGAGCGCGCCGGGAAAATGGTAGACGTCCTTGAGCTCGGAGGCGATGGCGCGCGCCTGCTCGCCCCGCTTGGCCCCGTAGCATTCCTGCAAGGCGATGATGTCCGGCTCGTATTGGGCGATCACGCGGGCGATGCGTCCGGTGGAAACCTTGCCGTCCATGCCTCCGCAGCCGTGGATGTTGTAGGTCATCACCCGCAGGGTGCTCTCCGCCACGCGCTTGCGCCGCGGGTAGGTACGCACCGAAGACGGCGTGCCGCGCAGATGCATGGCCGCTTCGCGGATATGGCCATAGCGCAGGTAGGCGCCGTGCTGGGGCAGCGGCGCGTTGACCGGGAACAGGCCGAAGGCGTGGGTTTCCTGGCTGCCGGGCCCGCCGTGGCCGCCGTTCTCCCACACGAAGCTCACGGGCCGGCCGCGCGGCCGCCAGCCCGCGATCACGAAGTCGCCCGAATGGGGATGATGGCACGACAGGACCAGATCTCTGGCGCATTCCTCCGGAAACGCATGCATGGGGCCGAGCACGCGCACCGCGTCGCGGGGCAGTTCGAACTGCCCTTCCGGCGTCACCGCCCGGGCGCGTCCCGGACCGTCCGGGAACAGGACCATGGGGATGTTGGCCTTGTCGACCAGTTGCCGCGCGAGGCCGTCCCGCTTGCCCGGTTCGGGAGGCGTGGGCAGATAGATGTGCCCGTAAGGGCCGACCGCGATGACGACGGGAGAGCCCGGCGCCACCGGAGCCTCCGCGGAGATTTTCGTCCCGGAGCGGCGCAACAGGTATCCCTCCATGCGGGTGCCGCTGTTGTTCTCGCTGCGGACCATGCGCGGCGCGCGCCGCTGGGCCGTAGGCGAGGCCACCGGGGCGCCCAGCACTTCCGAGACCGCGTCCTCGAGGGGGCGGCCGTTCTCCTTGGCGTAGGGGATGACGGTTTCCTGGCCGTGATCGGAATAGATCCATACGTCGTAGTCACGGCGGAAGGAGCGGTGCGCGGCCTTCCAGATGCGTTCGATGCAGTTGTCGATGCCGAGCAGGGAGAA
>OBEQ012330053.1_pt1 | contig 13651 bp, 19 predicted proteins | sample 1670901 | NCBI WGS metagenome assembly OBEQ01 (sample SAMEA104232315, study PRJEB22302) | groundwater metagenome | biome: forest; feature: aquifer; material: groundwater | place: USA | collected 2011-08-07 | depth 5.4 m
AAGACAAGGAAAAGCACCCGGCCAACGTTCGAATGCCAAATTCTTTGCTCCAAAGCCCAAATCAAATCCAGCGGCAAAGCAAACATCAAAGCCGGCATCAAAACAAGCTAAGGCAACAAAGCAAATTTCAAAGTCTGCTAAGAAGTCTAAACCAATGAAGAAAAGGCGTTGAAATGGCTATGTGGCGGCTTTGCAAGGGCTTTTTGAGGCGACCAGCTTCTAGAACCTGCATATACTAAGGGTTTTAAACTTTACATTCGTTTTATTTCTGTTAATATTTTTAAGGTGATTTTTTATGACGAAGTACGCAATTGCAAAACAACTTGCAGGTAAAAGAATTATAACAACTGACGGTGAAGAGCTCGGAAGAATAGTTGACCTATATGTAAACGAGCTTAATGGTAAACTGGAAAGCGTAATTCTAGAGCCTAATCCAGACTCTTCGATGTCAGTCAAAGCTGGTCCAGAAGGCGTTGTTACAATTCCATACGGAGCAGTGCTTGACATTAAGGACGTAATGGTTGTAGACCGCCGCGCATTAGCTGCACAGATGGGTTAAAGTTATAGCAATCTTGAAAAGTAACCCGGATAAGTCGCAAGATTGCTAGTTGCAATACGCGTAATAATTGTCGGAAAACTTTAGCGTATTGCTATAATAGTCTGTTTCGCTTGTTTTCAATCCTAGTTTTTTCACGAATTGCTTCGGGGTAATGTATTCTGGGAAGTTTTCAAAGTCTCGGTCAAAAGCAACAAGCGGAATTTTCAGGTATTTGGCGCTTGCTATTTGTTCTAAATCCTTTCGATTGATTAGACTGGTTAAATTATTTGTTTCAAATTCAATTTCTTTTCGCCAAACTATTTTATATTTAGCTGTTATTAGCGCTTCTACTTCAAACCAAGTTCTTGCATCGTGGTAGGTCGTGTAATAGCTCTTGAGTTCAGCCAGTACATTTTCTCCTGTGATTCCTTCAATTTTTCCATCGTTTGCCATGCGCACTATTTTTGCTGAATTGCTGTCCGGATAGTTGTAAGCCCAGAGAAACGTACTAGTGTCTATGAAAACCCTCATCTTGATCGGATTGCAGAAAGCTGTGCCTTTATATCTTCTTCACTGTATCCCCGCGCACTTACTCGCTTAGCTGTTTTTTTGAACAATTCATTTGCAGAGATGAGGCCAAGTTCTAGCCCATAGTGTATAAGGGCAGCTCTAACTGCCTCGGTTTTAGAAGCGCTATACCCGGAATCCACTATTTTTTTCAAAACGTGCGCACTTTCTCCCCTTAGCCTAACTGTAAAGTCAACATTCATAATACCACCTTAAAGGTATATTAGTGGTATATTGAATATATATTTATTGCCTTTTTCTACCAGCAGGTAAAAGTTTAGGCGTTCCAGAGGTCAGCCTTCTTTCAGGCAATCGCTTATCTTCTATAACTGTAAATCTAGCTGTCATTTCTTTTCTCAGTAGTTTGCCGTCAAATAGAATTTTTACAAGTGGCTTTACATGTTTTGCATTTGAGCTTAGCCCTAAAAAGTAGTTGGCTTCAACACGCTTATGTGGATAAGAAACACTAATCGTTCCCACGTGGATGCCGCGGTGCATTATCCTATATTCCCCTCTAGGATTGCCACGTATATCTCTAGGAACGTGCAAGCGCCGATTGCCTTCCAACATTTCATCAAAAGTTGGCCCGCTTATGTCTATATTGTATTTTAAGTCATAGCCTGCTCTTTTCAATGCTTCTTTAAACTGTGGTTTCAACTCTATCATTTGGCCTTCATGTGGTTGGCAGTCTAGACAACTGCCAAAGCCAGCACCGTGGCATACTTCTATTTTAAAGGGGTGTTCTTCTGTTTTGACTTTCCCTTCTGCTTCTGGTGAACTCGGATAAAAGTTAACCCAATGCACTAAAGGGTGGTTGCGAATTGCTACCATTACGCCACTGAGTCCATTAGACCAAGCCCTATGAATGGTAGCCCACTCCAATGGCCCGTCAACGTATTCTTTTCTAAACCTGTCACTGGCGCCTATTCCTCTTGGTTTTTTATATTCTTTGCTTCTTCTAAGCCGGTTTACCTCATCTATTGCTTCTATAATATCTTCAGCCATTAACCTCAACCTCAATTTCTCCTTTTTCCCCTATTTTTATCTTTAATTTTTGGCCGTGTTCCACAGATATTTTGTTCAGTTCGGTTTCAATTTCTTCTGGTTTCCTCTTCTCTTCTTTCAACTTTCTAGCCGCGGCAAGCAAGTTTTCAAACAGCTGGTGGTTGGCGTAAATATAATCTCCGGTTTCCTGCGCTCGCCTTTCTTTTTCGCGGAATTCAGTTTCGCTTTCGAGTTGAAATTTAAGCTTGCGCTTGAGCTTTTCCATAATTTCTTCTCTGCCTTCAGCTTTTTTGCCCTTTCCATGTTTTTTGTTTTCCGCGCTGGTGCGGTCAACATTAATATAATATTCTTCCAGCGCTTGTGAGAATTTTTCAAATTGCTTTTTTTCACTATGTTCAAATTGTTTTAGTTCTGTAACTGCAAATGCCGCGGGCTTTCCGTTTTCATAATATACCATTGGCTTCCGGTCAACTGAAATTTTGCGCAATTCGAAAATTATGCTGTTTTTTTCTTGCGGCGTTAATTCCGCGCCTTCCTTTTTGACTCCGCAGCGTGCAATTGCCTCTTCAATGTAAATCGTAGAAGTGCTTAGTTTATTTGAAAGCAGTGCAGTTAAGTTGCCACTGCCTTGCAAATCGGTTTCTTCTACTTGTGCAATTGGCTTTTTCTCGCTTGGTGGGGCGACGTAAGGGTGTTTTGGAGCGATTTTTCTGCTTGCATAAGCTTCGCGCTTCATCACGTCGATAATTTTTCCATCTTCGCCAACCAAAATGCAGTTGCCTTTTGCGAATAACTCGAAAACTAATTTTATTTTGCCAAATGTAAATTCAATTATGCGGTCGCCTGCGAGCTGACTTACGGCTGTAAGTGGTGCGTTTTCTAAATGTTTTCTAACAACCATTGAAAATTGTGACGGCTTTTCCAAACTTTCAGCAAATTTCTCTGCAATGTGCAGCCGAACGCCGTTTTCAGCCACTATGTTGACGTCGCCTTTTTTGTGCAATTTCAAACGCAAAGTTTTATCTTCGCACGCGTAAAACTTCTTAAACCGCGATCCAACTAGCGGTTGCATTTCTTCAACTTCAACTGCGTAATCCAAACCGCCCATTTGTTGCATTTTCTATTCCTGCCTTGCTTTGTATAACAATTTCATCAGATCTTTGAAATCATTTTTTCTATTGATAATGCACTCCGCTCTAATTTCGTTATCTTGTAAGGTATAAACTATTCTACTGTATAGGCTTTGTAGGGTTATTTTGATTTCAAAAACTTTTGTAAGCCCTGGAACGCTCAATGGCTTGTACCTAAACGGGTTTAATCTTGTAAGTTCGAGCTTTTCAGCTATTAAGTGCCTCTCTTCAGCCGTAAGTTCCTTTACTTGGTCTAGGAAAACCTTGCTTGGCTTTATAGAATAAGTCATTTCAATGCAACGCTTGCCACAGTTCCTTCTCTGTTCGGTAATCGCTGGCTTTTAGGCTAGTTAGGAATTTTGCAAGAAGCTTTTTTTCCTCTATAGTTGGCTCTCCTTCCGCTAAAGCGTATTTGTTCTTAAGTTCAAACAATGCCAGCCGCAAGACTTCAGTTTTGCTATTTGCCAACCCTCGCCTTATTGCATCTTCAATTATATTGTCTGTTATTCCGGTGAATTTTACGTTAATATTCATAACATCACTTAAAAGGTTATGGATTTAGTGATATTTAAGGTTTTGGCTATCTGCTCATTTGTTGCATTGCTATAGTTTAACTTCTTTAAGTTCTGGTACAATTTTCAGTGCTTTTTTTCCATCAGGGTGTGAAATCCTTTTCTTTAAATCTCTAAGTATTTCCAGTTTTGGAATACCGGTAGCAAGATGTAGGTGATGTACCCAGGTGGCTAGGCGAAATGCCATAGTTTCTGATAAAACGTATCTCGACCTTCTACGCACTAAGGAATCAAAATCATAGACAACTGGAACGTGACCGCTTTGTGTTTGTACCAATCCAATTGCATCTGTAGCTGGATTATAACCTGCGTTTGTCATTTTAGCAATTGTATCAAGCAGCGAATCTTTATTTTCTTTAAGTAATTTTAAGTCAGTCAATGGTTCGAAAATGCTGCCCAATGGTTCGGTTATTTTACTTCCCAATCCTGCTGGGGACTGTTCGGTTAGTGGTTGGTTTTTAATTGCTGTTTAGTTTTAACTGGTTTGTGAAGCTTTAGAGGGTGGGTGGAGCTTCACGGAGTACTGAAGTCTATGAAGCGTAACCCACCGTGTCCGCGTTGCGGCGGACACGCAACCCGTTACGGGTTGCTGAAAATAAACAAGGAAAAAAGCCAGAAATACCTTTGCACGGAGTGCTTTTCGTATTTCTCTACTTTTACAAACACTATTTTCTTCGAAAAAGAGTTTCCCAGCAACCTAGTAGCCTTAGCTGTAGAGTTGAAAGTGCAAATTGGAATTTCCTTAAGGCAAGTGCAACAAGTGCTAAAACACTTTTTCCACACGCAACCGAGCTTAGCAACGTTGAGCTTATGGACAAACCAACTGCAAAACGTTGAACTGCCTAAAGTTGATTTTGACAACGTTTGGCATGTTGACGAAATGTTCATCAAACACCAAAAACGCCTCGCCAACGGAGGCAACCACACTTGGTTCACGTACCTCTGGGTTGTTTCGGATAGCAAGCAACGTTTGCTAGCGTTGCACCATTCTGACAAGCGTAACATTTACAATGCTGAACTTGCTTTGCAAAAAGCAAAGCAACGTGCCAAAGCAATTCCAAGGGTAATTGTAAGCGACTGTTGGCCAGGCTACCCTAGGGCAATTAGAAAAATTTTGAAAAGTGCTTTGCATGTGCAAGCACATTTTGAACCAAAGAACTTTATTTGGCAAAACCAAGCGTGGTCTTTGTCAAATAATTCTGCCGAGAGTTTAAACTCTCGGCTGCGCTGTAGACTTAAAGGGATTCGTGGATTGAGTAAAGCTCGCAACTTTTTAGAGGGGCTGCAACTGGTTTGGAATGGCCGTTTTGTGCAGTCTCTAGCGCGAGCTTTACTTCAAACAGTAAAAGCGTAAAAAAACCAGCAAAATAGCGAAAACCTAGTTTTTAGGCTCCAAAACACCAAAAAACCAGCAGCTATTTAAAAAGTCCCTCCTGCTGAACCAAATAAGTGCTGAACTTGCACCCATTTTCCTTTGTGTTTTACGAACCCGGTTTTTGGTACACGTACGCCGGCCCTTCTTAAATCTTCAATAACTTTTCTATAGGTTGGAATATAGAGGTCGTCTACTGGATTGTGAAATCGCTTCACTGCAACTCTTATCGGCTTTTTACCTTTGAACCGTAACCTCCCTAGGTAAACTCTTCCAAAAACCCCCCCTCCAATTACATTCCGGCTTATTGACAGCTTTTCTACCTCTTGTTCTGTTTTCCACGGTTCTTGCATTGTTTTTTCATCTCATAAGTTGTTTAACTTTCGAAAATCATGAAATTTACTATTTAAATCTTTTGAATTCCTTCGAAAGTTAAGCTAGTTGGGCAACCATTCTTTTTACCACTTGTTTTTTTGTTTGATTTCTTCAAGTGCTTGCCGTGCTTTATTGTGTGTTATACGCGCAAGCAACTCTGCAATAACTTCCCTTGGTGTAACTCCGCTGAGTTTACTTATTTCCCTTACTCTTGCTTCGTACGATGGCTTGTGATCTAATGGCGTTGATTCTAGCCTCTCACAATCTGCAAATTCATCTAAAGAATGCAATACAAATTCCAATTTTTTTCCAGTTTGAACTGCCCCAAAGCAGTCTTTAGCTGGGTGGTAACCTGCATTTGCCATTGCTGCTATTACATCCAAAACCTTTGCTCTTGTGGTTGAGTTGCGTAAATTTAGTTCGGTGTAACTTCTAATTGCACTTTTTCCTCGTGCATCTTCGTATAGCTTAGTGATGAGCACCCATCGTTCAGCGCCATTATCGTGGTGTTTGTGAAGCTTTGCCGCTATAACTGGCGCCCCTGCTTTTTTGAGTTTGGCAACCGCTGTTTCGAAATGGTTTACCCTTTGGTTGTCCATTGGAGTTTCTTCTCGAAATTGTTTGACTACTACTTTGTGAGGTGTGCTTTCGCCTTCAAGCCATATGCTGCCGCGATGAAGCCAACCATACTCTGTAGCGGGGGCAATTAGCCCCGGCTCTATTTCTAGTTTTCGAATGCCATTGTAGTCCCATAAGCGTTTTGGCATTTTCACGTCACTGCCTTGCGGCGAGTTTAATGTCTTCAGCTGTTACGGTTTTTCGCCCAGCGTGCCGCGCAAGTTGAACGGCTTTTTGCGCCAAGTTAATGGCGTGGTTTTCCAATACATCGCCAAGTGCTTCTGCAGCTTCATCTGAAACTCGTTCAGCGCCAGCTTTGCGAATTAACCTTCCAACGGGCGCAACGGGCAACCCAACCTTGTTTTCCATATTAACTACCCCCTTAATGCTCTAAATGTGAAACTAAGCAGTATAACTACGCGGTTCGGCTAATTAAAAGCGTTGCGCAGGCTGTTTTTGTTAATACTTCTGCGATTTGCTGTATACTAGTGTTTTTCTTTTGTTTGTTCCTTTAATCTGCGTATGAATTTAGCTTCTCTTCCTTTGAAAAGTTTCGAGCCGCGCGATTATCAGCTTGCAGCTGCGCGGTCAGTCATGCAAAAAGGAAACACCTTGGTCGTTATGCCTACGGCGCTCGGCAAAACTTACATTTCTATTTTAGTGCTGGCTGCTGTTCTTGCAAAGAAACCTAATTCCCGTGCGTTGTTCCTCGCGCCTACTAAACCGCTTGCTAGCCAGCAGTTTAGAAAAATGCAGGAGTGCCTGGCTGTTGATGGGGAAAAGTTTTGCCTGCTTACTGGAGAAGTTTCCCCACAGGAAAGAATTGCTTTACTAAATAACGCGCAGATCATTTGTGCAACTCCTCAAGTAATTGAAAATGACGTTTTGTCAGGCAAGGTATCGTTAAGGAATTTTGAACTGATTGTTTTTGACGAAGTGCACCGCGCGGTTGGAGATTATTCTTATTCTTTTATTGCCCAGCAAGCTGCAATCGCGGTTCCGTCCCCCTTGCTTCTTGGCCTCACTGCTTCGCCGTCTTCAGAAAAAGAAAAGATAAAAGAAATTTGCAGCAATTTGAAGGTGGAAAATGTTTTTGTGCGTGGAGAAAATGATGCAGATGTGAGAAGATACGTAAATAAAGTGCAAGTTGAATGGCAATTCATTGCACTGCCACACTGGATGAATGAAATCCGCGACATTTTGACTGAAGTGTTTCGGGAAAATGTTAAAGATTTAAAAGAAATTGGCTTTTTGCAATCAGCGGATTTATCGCAATTAAATAAAAGGGATGTGCTTGCGCTTCGTGTGGTTATTTCTCAGCAACTATCCAAAGATAAATCAGCTTACCGCGCTTTTACGCTGCAAGCTAAATGCCTTTCTGTGATGCACGCGCTTGACATTCTTGATGCTCAAGGTTTAGATGCACTGCACTCTTTTCTGCTTTCAATAAAGACCAAAGATAAGCCAACTAAAGCTTCTCGTGAGCTTGCAGGGGATTTCCGTTTAGAAAAAGTGCTTTTCAAGTGCAAATCTCTTTTAGATGCTGGTGAAAGCCACCCGAAGTTTCCAGCTGTTTTGCAATTGATTGGAGATTCCGTTAAGCGCGGTGAAAGCGTTATTTTATTCGCGCATTACCGGGATACCGTGCAGAAATTAGTTGAACTTTTCCGCGCTAACGATATTAATTGCCAGGCATTAGTTGGAAAAACTCTTAAAGAAGGCAGTGGAATGTCTGGAATGACGCAGAAAAAGCAAATTGCTGTTGTTGAAGCTTTCAAGCAACGTGAATTTCCGCTGCTCGTTTGTACTAGCGTCGGTGAAGAAGGTCTAGATTTGACAAGCGTTGACCTCGTGGTTTTCTTTGAGGCCGTTTCATCTGAAATTCGCCTTATACAGCGTCGAGGCCGCGCTGGTAGAATAAAGCAAGGCAGGGTAGTTGTTCTAGTTGCAAAAGGTACAAAAGATGAAGCGTTTCACTGGATTTCGCGCCGCAAGGAAAGAAAAATGAATGAAGCTCTCAAAACACTTGGCAGCAGCGGTTTCAGCAGCAACGAGCAGTTAAAAATGAATGACTTCTAATTTTCTTTGACTTGTTGATTTATTTATGAACGAAATGCACTTTGATATGGAGAAGATCCGGCTAGCTGGAAAGCCGTTTATCTTTGTAGATGACCGCGAGTTGAAAAGCGAAACCGCACGAAAATTATTTTCATTAGGGGCACAGCTTCAACCAATTCGGTTAGAAGTGGCGGATTTCGTTTTGTCGCCGCGCTGTGCTTGTGAGCGTAAAACTGCAGATGATTTAGAAGCCAGTGTAATGGATGGTCGGTTGTTTGAACAAGCTAAAAATTTAGCCGATAGTGTGGAGCGGCCTTTTTTTGCAGTTATTGGCCGCGAGTTTCCGCGGTTGGGAGAAAAAGCAATGCGCGGCGCTGTGATTTCTCTAATTATTGACTTCGGCTTGCCAGTTATGTTTTTTGAAAATGAAGAAGAGCTTGCTGTTTTCCTCTACCACGTTGCAGAACGCGAACAGCTAAAGGAACACAAGCTAATGCGGCTGCGCTTTGGCAAAAAAGGATTTACACTTGCCCAACAGCAGCAGTTTATTGTTGAAAGTTTGCCTCTCATCGGCCCTGCGGCAGCCAAAGCGTTGCTCAACCATTTCGGCAGCGTAGAAGCGATAATGAACGCAGACGAAAAGAAACTGCAAGAAGTTGAAGGAATTGGCAAAGAAAAGGCGAAGGAAATTAGAAAAGTTGTAACTACAAAGTATGATGAAAGGGGGTTTGGGGATTAATGATAGAGCAAAGCCGCGAAGCGCTGCGAAAGGCAAGGGTGGAAAGGGCATTTAACCAAGCGGTTGACGAGCTGGATAACTTCATCTACTCGTATGATTTACCTCCTGGTTTAAGGGCGTTGAAACCCCGGCTAACGGCCAAGCGGTTTGAAATTTTTAAAATTTCCGGTAAGTTTATTTCGTCTAGTACAACTTGGCCTCACGTATGGTCTGAAAGGCCAACGTTCGAAAGCAGGGGGGTTGTTTTTGCCACGAAAGGGCCAAAGGGAACTGACACGGCCCGGCACATTGTTTTTAACTCAACCCCCTTAAGAAGCGCTACTATGAACGTGCGTTTTTCTCCTGATTACGCTGTGCTGGGAGCTGAGGAAAGAAACGTCACTGCAGTTGGGCACGTTGTTCTACTTTTTCACAAGGGTAAACCAATTGTCTTTGTGCCGGTACTTCAAAAAATTACAAGCTTAAGTAAAACTAAACGTAAGTTAGTTGACAAATTTGACAACACACAAGGAACTGGCCGGCATTTTGCCTTTTTAGCGCTGGCTCACAAAATAGTTGAAAAAATGCGTGCACTTGGAGTAAAAGCAGAGCTCCACGTGCCAGCCGCTGAACACATTACAACTGACCTTTCCGTTACTTCGGATGTAAAAGCGCGCATACAAAAACCATTTGTCCAACTTGCCCAGTACTTTTCTCCAAGTTCAATTCAAGTAGGTGGCGTGAAACTAAACACTATAAACTTGTCGCAACTAAAGGGAGCTTAGAAATTAGTGGTTATATAGGTTCTCAATAGTTTCGCCTTTTAGTTTTTCTCAACATTTTCTCCTTGGCTTTGCTCTTGTTCCGCCGCCTTTGCCTGTTCAATCAACCCAGCAATTTGGAACTCCTCGTGGAATTTCTTTGTTGGCTTTAGTTTCCAAGAGTGGCCGTGTTTTGCCCTTTCAAGGTAGCCTTTTTCGCGCAGCTCGCCAACGTATTCATAGATGTCGCCGCGGAAATATTTGCGCAAATCACTTTGTAGCAATTCTCCCTTCTTTGCAACTAGTGCGAGCATTTTCATTGACTTTTTATGCAGTTCAACTTTTTCGCTCAACGCTGCTACTGCGCCAAGCCACTGGGCTTTTATTTGCATCGTTGCTTTGCTGTCAGTTACGGATATTTCAATTGCACTATCTCCCTCGTTGTATTTCAGCTGGAGTTCAGTGATCAGCTCAATTAACTTTTCTTCATCACATTTAGCTAATGTGCACAGTTCACCTAGCGGTAAAGGTTTATTAGCCATGAACAGCGCCGCTTCTAGCACGCGTTGCTTTTTGTATTCATCCCCTTCTGTATTAAAAGTTTTTTGTGCCATTGTTATAGTGTTTGAAATAACGGGAATAAAGTTTAATATTGCTTTGTTATAGCGGAACGTCAAAACTCTCGTGGTTTACTTGAACTTTGATTGTTTTTCTGCGAGGTATAGTCTTTATTTCTAGTGTTAAGTCTGGATTAAAGAAGTCTTTCATTAAAGGCGGCCGCGGGTGATTAAAGAGAAATTCAGTAATGTACGGCTTATATGGACTTAAGTCAAACTGATCGGTTATCTTGTGTATCAATAAAGGCACTTCTTTTACGCCCATTTCGGCCAGCGCGTATAGCCTATGAAATCCATTAATGAGAAAAATCTTTTTGTCTACTTCGACGGCAGTAGCAACCGGCAGCCCATAGCCTAGAAGAACTATCACTGAACGTACTGGAATTCCAGTTATCAAGTCGCTTGAAAGCTGGTAGTCTTTAACTGGCTTTGGAAAAACTCCAATAACCCTAAAGTCGGCACTGTCTGATGCATATATGTAAGTGTTTTCATTTGCTTTGAGGCGCGAAATGGGGGCATATTCTTTTGTTAGTGTGAGGCAAATGTCAAATAATTGCTCGGCACTTGGATTTTGTGGAAAACTTTGCTTCAATTTTTCAACGAAGTCAAGAAACACAACGCCCTGCGAAGTAATGAGCTTATCTATTTCCACCATTTTAAACTCGTACGGCGTGTTTTCAATAGTGTTTTTGAAAACCTGCTCTTGAGTGATGTGTTTTGTTTTTTCCCTTAGATTTTCGCTAAGTGGAAAAGTGTGTATTGTTTTTTCAATTCCTGCTTCTGTTCTAACTAAGCCATTTACGGTGTGGATTGCTGCTTCACTTTTTTCAACAAATTGTGGCAGGTTGTTTGCTTCGTCTTCGATGCACTCGTTTTTGATGTAATATTTAATTTTCTGCCGCGGTGTCCAGCCACACATTAGTCTCTGCCTTTGAAAAATCATATAACTATTAACGCAGCAAGAGTTATAAATTTTTTTAAGCAGCACCGCAATAGTTTTATACCCACTTGCTTCTTTTTTGTACGGGCAGCTTTTAACCCATCTAGAATTTAAGCTGTACTAACCGCTCGACGGGCCACAGCGTTAACCGAGAGCATAAAATTAAAGGTGTACTTAATGGCAGATTTCATTGTTCCGCAAGAAAGATATTTAGAAACTGGAATGCACATTGGCACCCGCACAAAAAATGGAAGCATGCGGCAGTTCATTTACAAAGTCAGGGAAGATGGCTTACATGTGCTTGACTTAAAGAAAACTAACGAGCGCATTCTTTTTGCAGCGCAGCTTATTTCCAAATACCCAACAGAGAGTTTCTACGTTGTTGGAAACAAGGAAAACGCGCGGCGGGCAATTGCTAAATTTTGCGAGTTGATTGGCGCTAAACCATTAGCAGCGCGGTTTACTCCGGGAAGATTTACCAATCCAGCTAGGGAAGATTTTGTTGAGCCTAAACTAGTTTTGGTCGTTGACCCCGCAGTTGACAAACAAGCTGTAAAAGAAGCTTTTGAAATTAACACGCCGTTAATCGCGTTTTGCGACACTAATAACTCGCTGAAATACATTGACGTAGCAATTCCTGCAAATAACAAAGGCCGAAAATCCCTAGCTCTATTGTTCTGGATTCTAGCTAGGGAAGTGCTTAAGCTGCAGGGAAAAATTGCTTCAAATGAAGAATTTGTGGCAGAAATTGAAGAGTTTGAAGCTTAGCCATACTTTTCTTCTTTTTGCGAAAAAGAAGAAAAGTCAGGCGTGAGCACAAACCAGCGGGTTTGTGACTCAGACAAAACGCCAAAAGGCATTTTGCTGATGTCAAAAGAAGAAAAACTAGGTAGCAAAAAGAAAGAACTAGGTAAGCGGTTTGTTTTTGGATGTTCTATAAGCTGCAGTTAGTGCGCCATATATTTTCGAATTGAATAAAAAGCTAACCTTCTTTATGATTCATAAGTGAATTGCTATGGGTGGGCAAAAAGGTAGACTAGGCAAGCTCAGCAAAAAGCACGGCGTTGTTGTTAGAGAACTTCTTCAAGGTAAAACGTTTCGCCAAATAGCTGAGGTGACTGGAATATCTCGTACAAGCGCCCATCAGCGATGGAAATGGATTGAACCAAGGCTGCATGAAAAAACTCTACAACGGATAAGGCAAGCAGCTATTGGTCGCCGCGTTCCACTTAGCTATAGGCAACAGGTGGTTGACCATTTTCTGAAACACTTGGCCGAGTCTCCTGGTGCACGGGGTGTTTTTACCAAAACGGAAAACCACTTCGGAGTTGGGCGCAATACTCTAATTCGTCATCTTATACTTTCAGGTGTTAATCCGGTTGCGGAAGTTCAGCGAAGAAAACTTCAAATTCTCTTGCGGTTAGCGAAACTTAGGCGTTTAACACACAAGAGAGCAGCTGGCAGGTTTGGAGTTAGTCCAACAGCTATAGCTCGTTGGAGGAACTGGATAGCTAAAGGAAAGCACTTGCAGGGTGCGTTGGAAATGGTTGAAAGTCCAGAGTCGCATTTGTGGTGGGATATAGCCGTTCCTGGTGTTAGCAGTAGTTCTTCACCTTTTTTTTACCCCGGGAGCGGCAGAATAGATATTGGTGTGCGGAACAAGACTATAGAAAAAGACCTTGCTCTTTTTGATGAATCAACTAGAGCTGCGCGAAATGAAATGGCTAAATGGCACCCAGACAAGCCGGAGAACAGAACTGAAAAAAGCAAAAAGTTGTTTGACCGCGCAAGCCAACATTGGCTTAAACTTAAACGCGCAAAGGGTAGATACGTTGAAAGAGAGAAGAAATTCAGAAAAAAGTACGGGTTGCCAATGCACGTTTCTCTAGAATAAGCTTAGGACTCTAGTTTTGTCTGTTACCTTTTGTTTTTACCTTGGCTAATCTTTACCCATTCACTATTACTTGCGCGTCTGCTTTTCTTGTGTTGCTTGCGGGCCAGTAAGTTGTGAATGTGAAGCTGCGGTTGGCTGTAAAAACGTAGGTTAAGTTGCGGCCAGGCAGTATTTTTGGAATGTTTACAACGTCACTGCGGAATTCCAACCCCCCGTAGTAAACACCTTGGCTTCGCACTTTAAAAGTAAGTTCAACAAGCCCCCGATGCAAGTTCAAAGTTGATGGATATATTCCAGCATCGTCTGCTTCAATTGTGAAATATTGAACTCCAGGCACTTGCTCAGGCGGTTGCTGGTAAGGGTTAGGCGCAGCAGTTTGAGTCCTGTTTTGAGAAGTGGTTGGCCGCGTGGCTGCGGGGTTAGTTGTAACTTGCGCTGCTGGTTGTGTTCCCACTGGCTGGTTTGTTTGAGTTGCTGGAGCAGGCG
>OBEQ010036138.1_pt1 | contig 13649 bp, 7 predicted proteins | sample 1670901 | NCBI WGS metagenome assembly OBEQ01 (sample SAMEA104232315, study PRJEB22302) | groundwater metagenome | biome: forest; feature: aquifer; material: groundwater | place: USA | collected 2011-08-07 | depth 5.4 m
GGTGGCGGAGGCGGTGGATCTGCAGCCAGTGTTATTACAAATTTAGCAATAAGTACCGATCTTTTAGAAATACCAAGTGTTGTTGGAACTGTAAAGACAAGAACTGTTGAGATAACAAATCCTGGAGCGACTGCTGTAAAAGTTGATTTAAAATTAAATGGATTGGATGGTATTCTTTTAATTGAAGGTACAGATTTATCTTTCACTTTAGCTCCCGGAGAAAAGAGAGTTTTAAATATTAAAATAGTTTCTCCTGAATCTCCTGGAATATATACTGGGAAGATTTTAGTTAATAGTCAGGCTATTTTAGTTAGTGTAAATGTAAATACTAAAGCGTTATTATTTGATGCGAGTGTTGTTGTTCCAGATACTTTTAAGATATTATCTGTTAATCAGGATTTAGAATCACAAGTTACTTTAATTCCTATGGGAGATAATCCTAGATTAGATGTTACTTTAGGATATGTTATAAAAGACTTTAATGGAAAAGTATTCTTAACGCAGAGCGATACTATATTAGTTGATAAGCAGATGAATTTTAAGAAAGTATTTTCAACTAAAAATATTCCTCCAGGGGATTATATTTTAGGTTTAGAACTAACTTATCCTAATGGAGTTGCTACATCCACATCTCATTTTAGGATAGCTAAGAACGAGCCATTTAAACCTAGTAATTTATTTCTTATTTTTTTAGGAATAATAATCTTAGTTTCAGTGATATTAGTGGTTCTTATATTCAGAACATATAAGCGCATATCAAAGCATAGAAATGTTCTTAGACGTAAAAGATGATCAAGAAAAAATTAGGATGGTGGTTTTACATATCTCTCATTATAGTAATTGTAATAGCTGTAGCTGCTTATCTTCATTATTTTTATCAACCTAGTGTTGTTTCTCCTCCAATAGAGTCAGATAGTTTATTTTTAAAACTTGCAATAGGCGAGAATGGGAATATATCAAGTAATGTAAAAATAAAGAATACTTTTCAAACAAAGCAGACTTTCTCAGTAAGAGTTAATGGATTAAATGATATTTTAACTGTTGATAATAGCGATTTTGAATTAGAACCTAACGAGGAACATAATATAATATTGCATTTTAACGCTATCGGAAAAGGAAAAGGAGTTTTTTTAGGAACCTTAGATGTTTCATCTAATGGAAACTTAAAAGAAATACCAATTATTTTCGAAATACAATCTAAAAATGTTCTTTTCGATACTAATATTTATTTATTTCCTCAGGGAACAGATATTTTAATTGGAGAGAAATTAAATGCAGAAATTAAGCTTTACGATTTAGCTAGTATAGGAAGAAGTAATGTAAAAGTTGATTATGCTGTTAAGGATTTCAAAGATAATATTATTCTTCAAGAATCTGAAAATTTAATTGTTGATGGAAAGTTGGATTATTCTAAAGCTTTTGATTTACCTAAAGGAATAAAAGTAGGAAATTATGTTTTAATAACTACTGTCGAATATGAAGATTCTATTGGGACTTCAACTATCTATTTTAGTGTTACAGATACTAAAAAATCTAATAATGGAACATTTGATAATACCAATATCTTCTTTCTTTTTATTTTATTAATAGGATTTTTCTTTATTACTATACTTTTACTCGTTTTTTACTCTTTATTCTATAAAGATAAATTGCTAAACGAGTTAGAAAATCAATATCAGAGAGAAATAAAGAAGGAAAAGGAGATAGTTCAATTAAAAGAGGGTAAGGATTACGGAAAATTAAAGGATAAACATGAAAGATCTTTATATAAAAAAGAAGCTGAAAAAGTTAAGAAAAAGAGAATTGAAGTTATAAAGTATATTTATAAAACAAGAGTTAAAAAGTATAAGGCTGATAAGAAGAAAATAGAGAAATATAGGCCTATTGAAAAGAAAAAGGCAAAAACTAAGCTAGAAAAGCAGTTGGCTCTTTGGAAGTCAGAGGGTTATAACACAAAAGAATTAGATAGTAAGTATAAGTTACCTAATGTTTCAGACATAAAAAACAAGATAAAAAAGTGGAAAAAGCAAGGATATGATACTAGTATTCTTGAGAAGTGAAAAAGGTAACGTTTAAAAATAATTATTACTTTAATGTAATGAATATAACTAAAGATGGTGAAGAAAAATTTATCTAATACGGAAATACATAGGAAATTTGAGATTTTTGCTCAAGGAGTAGATAGACTTGAAGAATTAAGGTCAGAGCTTGATAGTTTGAGTACTAAAGGGTTTGAGAAGGAAGCTAATGGTATAAGAAGTAAGCTAAAGAACGTTTCTTATATCCCTGATATAGAAAGAGAAATGAGAATTTTGAAAGCAAAGATTAATGGGAAGTATAAAGTTAAGAAAATCAAAGGTAAAAAATCGCCTATACATCAAGAAATAAAAAAACTTGAAAAAGAGATTAAACAAAGGAAATCTGTTAAAGTTAGAAAGCAATTATCTTCTGATCAAATCAAACATGTTAAGGAAATACCTAAACTTGAAAGTCAGATAAAATCTTTGAAAGAGAGTTTAAAGGAGAGAGAAGATGAAGATAGAAGGAAGAAAGAATTATTAAGGAAGATAGATCCCGGCGTTAATTTATTAGTTGATAATAAGTTTAATTTAACATTAAATGAAATTAAAGCAGAATTGTCTAATAGGCTTAAAGATAGGCAATCTATTTTACAAAGACAGCTACAAGAAGATCTGGAATTTAGAAAGAAAGCTTTTGAATTAGAATATCAAAAGTTGGAAAATGATTTCTCGCAAAGATATAAAGATAAGATAGAAACGAGTTTGAAAGATGAAGTTAAGAAAAGATTTAATGATAGTTTAAGGAAGAGAGTTAATGAATTAAAAGGAGATTTAATGAGAAAAGAAATGGCTAGAATTGCTTCTGAAGAAGCAGTTATTAGAAAGAAACAGATGAAGATGTTAGAAGCTTTAAAGAAAAGACAGACTGCTTTGACTATTAAACTTGGTAATAAAAAAGTAAGTGTGGAAAGTGAGTTGAGTGAAAAGAAGAGAATGATGATTGAACAGTTGAATAAGATGAAAAAAGAAGAAATGGACTTGAGAGAAAGTATGAAGAAAAAGTTAGTACATGAAGAAGAAGAAATGAAGAAAAGACAGATGCATATTACTAAAGAACAATTTGAGAAATTGAGAAATAATTTGATAAGAGAATATCAATCTTCAAAGAAACAGATAAGTCATGAACATCATCAAAAATTAGAGGAAGAGAAAAGAAAAATGAAGAAGGAAACAGATGAAGAAATATTGGCTAATAGAGTTTATTTGAATAATAAGATGCATGAACATTTAACTAGCGAAGTTAAAAGACTGCATAAACAGTATGCCGAAAAGAAAAAGAGTGCTGAAGAGGAAATTGAAGACATGAGAAAGAGGATGGAACAAGAAAAGGGAATGTTATCTCAGATAAGGCAGAATCTCAATCTTAAAATGAGGAAAATAAGAGATAATAAAGAAGCTTATAAAAAGTCAATAACTAAGAAATTAGAATTAGAAAAGGAACAAGAGGTTAAAAAGGCTATTGCTTTACAAACTGCTTTAATGAGATATAGATTGAGAAGAGAGTTTAATGAAAAACTGAAGTCTGAATTTAAATTAAAAGAAGCAGATTTTGAAAAAAGGAAGGCAAATCTGGCTTTAGAGATACAAGAAAAAGCAAAAAAACTTTTTGTTTGATTTTCTTATTGTTTTTTGTTAATTTTTTTCTAAAGGTATTTTTACCGTCGATAAACATATTTTTAGTATAGAAAAGCTTATAAACTAACATTATCTATTTTTAGTATAAATCTAAGGATTTTAGATGATAAAAATTGACTTTTTAGTCATAACTATTTAAATTATAAAAAACACAAAATGGCAGAAAAAACGTATGGAGCAGATAGCATTAAAGTTCTTGAGGGTCTGGAGGCAGTGAGGAAGAGAGCTTCAATGTACATAGGAAGTACGTCTAAGGATGGATTACATCATTTAGTATACGAGGTCGTTGACAATAGCATTGATGAAGCAATGGCAGGATATTGTGATTTAGTTCAAGTTAGTATAAACAAAGATGGGAGTTTAACTGTTATTGATAATGGAAGAGGAATTCCTGTTGATAAACATCCACAATATAAGATGTCGGCGATGACAGTTGCTCTTACTAAATTACATGCCGGAGGAAAGTTTGACAAAGATTCTTATCAAATCTCTGGAGGATTACATGGAGTTGGAGTTAGTGTTGTTAACGCTTTATCTACAAAATTAATCGCTACTGTTAAAAGAGATGGAAAAATTTATCAACAAAAATATAAAATTGGAAATCCTACTACTGAAGTTGAAGTTATAGGAAAAACTGGAAAAGAAACAGGAACTGAAATACAATTTTATCCTGATGAAGATATTTTCTCTACTGTTGTTTTCGATTATGCTGTTTTAAAGAAAAGATTACAAGAAATTGCTTTCTTAAATTCTAATGTAACAATAATATTAAAAGATGAGAGAGATGGAAAAGAAGAAACTTTTGCTTACAAAGGTGGATTAGTTGAATTTGTTAGTCATATAAATAAAAGCAAAGCCGTTTTACATAAACCAGTTTATTTTAAAAGAGAGGTAGAAGGGACTGTTGTCGAAGTTGCAATTCAATATAATGATAGTTATATCGAAAATATTTTTGGATTTGTAAATACTATTAATACAACTGAGGGTGGAACCCATATTTCGGGATTTAAAACTGCTTTAACAAGATCAATAAATGATTACGCAACTAAGAAAGGATTATTAAAAAATGAGAAATTGACTGGTGATGATGTTAGGGAGGGACTTACTGCAATTGTTAGTCTTAAAGTTAGAGAACCACAATTCGAAGGGCAAACAAAAACAAAACTTGGAAATTCAGAAATTAAGGGAATTGTTGATTCTATTGTTTATGTAGCTCTTACTGAATTCTTCGAGGAGAATCCGCCAATTGCAAGTAAGATTGCACAGAAGAGTGTTGAGAGTGCAAAGGCAAGAGAAGCTGCAAGAAAAGCTAGAGATCTTGTGAGGAGAAAAAATGTTCTTGGATTCGGTGGATTGCCTGGAAAGCTTGCTGATTGTTCTAGTAAAAAGTTTGAGAAGACTGAATTATATTTAGTTGAAGGAGATTCTGCTGGTGGATGTTTTTCTGGAGAAACAGAAGTTGCCCTTACTGATGGAAGAAATGTTTCATTCAAACAATTAGTTGAAGAAAATAAAAATGGGAAAAGGAATTTTTGTTATACTATAAAAGAAGATGGAAGTATTGGAATAGAAGAGATAAAACATCCAAGAATTACTAAACAAAATGCTGAAGTTATAAAAATAATTTTGGATAATGATAAAGAAATTATTTGTACTCCGGATCATAAATTTATGTTAAAAAATGGAGAATATAAAGAGGCTAAAGATTTGAATATTAATGATTCTCTGATGCCTTTATACAATGAAATAGAACTTGTTACAAAATATAATCATAAAATAAAAAGAATTGAAAGATTAAATGAAAGAATTGATGTTTATGATATAGAAGTTCCTGGAACTCATAATTTTGCTTTAGCCTCTGGAGTATTTGTACATAATAGTGCTAAAATGGCTCGTGACAAGGAATTCCAGGCTATACTTCCGTTAAAAGGAAAGATATTGAATGTAGAAAAATCTAATCCTACTAAAGCATTGGGATTTGAAGGAATAATAAATATAATAACTGCTTTAGGGACTGGAATTAAAGAAAATTTTGATATTTCAAAATTAAGATATAATAAAGTTATAATAATGACTGATGCAGATGTAGATGGGCAGCATATAATGACATTGCTTCTTACTTTCTTTTATCGTTATATTCCACAATTAATTGAAAATGGAAATATTTTCGTTGCTGTTTCTCCATTATATAGAGTTAGAAAGCAAAAAGATACTTATGTTTATTCTGATGAAGAATTGAAAAAATTATTGGATAAGCTTGGAGGAAAGGCAGATGTTCAAAGATTCAAGGGGTTAGGAGAAATGAATGCAGATCAATTATGGGATACAACAATGAATCCTGAAACTAGAATATTAAAGAAAGTTATGATTGAGGATGCTGTATTGGCTGATGAAACATTTTCAATGTTAATGGGAGATCTTGTAGGTCCGAGAAGAAAATTCATAGAAACAAATGCAAATATTGCTGAAGTTGATGTATAATTATGGCAAAGAAAGACGAAGATTTTGATGAAGATGATGTTGAAGTAATTGATGTAGAAGAAGGCGAGGAAAATGGAAATGGTGTTGCTGAAAAACTTGAGAAAACTACAATTAATTTAAAAGATTTAGATGAAGATAGGGTTGTTGTAAGCGAGATTTCTAATGAGATGAAGCGTGCATATATCGATTATGCGATGTCTGTTATTGTAAGTAGAGCTCTTCCTGCAGCAGAAGATGGATTGAAGCCAGTTCATAGAAGAATTTTACATGCTATGAATGAAATGGGTTTAGATAAAGGAACTACAAAAAAATCTGCAAGAATTGTTGGTGAGTGTTTTGTTAAAGATACTCAAATTTTAACCACAAAAGGGTTAACGCCAATTGAAAATATCGAAAGGGGGGACTTTGTTTATACAAAAAATGGTGTACAAGAAGTAACTGAATTATATGAAATGCCTGAAAAGGAACTATTTAAAATAATTCTTGATAATGGTATATCTGTAAGAGTTACCCCTTCTCAAAAAATTAGGGTATTTAATAAAAATTTTGAGTATGAATGGAAAGATGCAAAGGATTTGAATGATAATGATTTTGTTGTTATTAAAGCAGATTATCCCGACTTTAAAGAAAATTTTAAATTAAAATTATTAAATAATAAATATTTAGAATTAAATGGAAATATAGCTTATTTGTTAGGTGAATTTTTATCTGATGGATGGATAGAAAAAAAGACAAGTAGAATAGGATTTTGTTCATCATCGACTAATATAATCAATAGAATAAAATTTATTTTAGAGAAAGAATTTAATTATATCTCGAATATTGAATTAAAATCAAAAAATTATGAAACAAAATCAGGTCAATTAATTCAAAGTCAACTATATGTTATAAGAATAAATAATAGGGTTTTATGTAACTATTTGGCTGGAACTTTTAATTTATATAATAAAGATGCATTTACAAAAGAAATCCCTCAACAGATACTATTATCTCCAAAAAAAACAATTTATTCTTTCTTAAGTGGTTTAATAGATGGAGATGGTTATGTGAGTGAAAAGAGAAATATTATCCGTTATATCTCCATTTCTGAAAAGATGATCGATAAAATATTATTAATTACTCAACAATTGGGATGCATAGGTAAAAAGAGTAAGCTCATGCCTAAGGAAAATAGATTTAATAATAGAATTATTAAGTCAAACTATCCAGTATTTCATTTAGAATTTAGCGGAGAATTTTCTAGTAAATTGGCAAATAATCTTACTTTATTTGAAGAAAAGAAAAGGGATAGACTTAAGACTATTTTATCAAATAAAATCGGAAAGTCTAATTTCGATATAATTCCTTATGCTGGGAAATTTATATTTTCAGAATTAAGTGAAAAACACATTGGGTCTGGATGGTATAAAGATAACGATAGGAAGAATTTTAGGTTAGGAATAAAATACCCATCTGGTTCTAAAATAAGATATTCAAGTGATCTAATGTTAAAAGAATTGAGGAAAAGCCAAATAGTTGATTGGAATATTCTTGAGAAACTTAAAAGAATAAACTCGAAGTATTATGAAAAACTAAAGGATATTATTGATAATAGAATTTCCTTTATTAAAGTTGGAAGGGTTGAAAAATCTGAAGCTGAAAAAACCTATGATCTTACAGTTAAAGATGATCATGAGTTTGTTGCTAATGGAATTATTTCTCATAATTGTATGGGAAAATATCATCCTCATGGAAATATAGCAATTTATGATTCTATGGTTAGAATGGCTCAAGATTTTTCTCTTCGTTACCCGTTAGTTTTAGGTCAGGGAAATTTTGGAAGTGTTGATGGAGATGCTGCAGCTGCTGATCGTTATTGTGTTTCTGGAGATTCATTAATCATTACCGAGAATGGTCTAGAGAAAATAGATAACATATCTAAAGAAGAAAGAATAAATCTAAAAATTTTATCTAAAGATAAGAAAGTTCATAATGCTTCCAAATGGTTTGATTCCGGAGAACACGAGACAATAAAAATAACAACGAATAAAGGATATTCTTTAACCGGTTCAAAAAATCATCCATTATTAACTTTAAGTAAAGATAGTATTGGAAAACCTATTTTTGTTTGGAAAGCTTTTGAAAGCTTAAAAGAAGGAGATATAGCTGTTATTGATAGAAGAGAAGACACTTTTTGGCCTGAACGAGAAGTTAACTTATCTAATTATTGGCCTAAAAAATTAAATGGACATCAGCACATTAAAGTTTTACCAGAAAGTTTGAGTCGTAATTTAGCTTTTATTCTTGGAGCTTTGGTTTCAGAAGGTTCGGTATCTCAAAATAAATTAGAGTTTTGCAATACTGATTTAAAATTTATAGAGGAGTTTGAAAAAAAATGGAAGATAATTTTCCCAGATAGTATATTACACAGATTTAAGAAACTACCTTCATCTTATGGAAAGAGAGAATATTATAGACTGGAGTGTCATTCGAGATATACTTTAGAATTTTTAAGAAATATAGGATTATTACCATTAAAATCTGCTAAAAAAACTGTTCCAAAATTATTATTTAAGTCTCCAAAAAATGTTTTCTCTGAATTTTTAAAATCTTACTTTGAAGGAGACGGTTCAGTTTTTTATTCTAAAAAGAAAATGGAAATAAGTGGTTGTTCAATAAGTCAAAAACTTTTGTCTGAAATACAGATAATACTTTTAAGATTTGGTATAGAGAGTAGAATTAGATTTGATAGGGGTAAAAAATTCTTTAAATTAATCATAAATGGGAAAACAAACTTTTTAAGATTTTACAAAAATATAGGATTTTTTTCTGAAAGAAAAAACAAAGTACTAGAGTTTGCTGTTTTTAATTATAAAAAAGATTACTCTACTACAGATTACGTACCATTTATTTCTGATTTCGTAAGAAGTTTGTCTAATAATGAATTTATAACTAGACATAATTTTGATAGATATGCTTCTATGAAGAATAATCATGAAAGAATTGTTCAATTGTTATCTAGTAAAACCAATAATGATTATTCTTCGCTTTTTGAATATTTTTTGACATATAATTATCTATTTGAAACAATAACAAAAATTGAAAGCGCCGGAGTACAGAATGTTTATTCAATTAAGGTAGAAAGCGATTGTCATTCATTTGTTTCCAATGGTTTTATAAGTCATAACACAGAAGCTAAGTTACAAAAGATTGCTGTTGAGTTATTAGAAGATATTTATAAGGATACTGTAAAGTTTATTCCTAATTTCACAAATGAGTTTGAAGAGCCTACTCTTCTTCCTGGAAAAGTTCCTAATTTACTTATAAATGGAAGTAGTGGAATTGCAGTTGGTATGACTACAAATATTCCTCCTCATAATTTAATTGAGGTTTGTGATGGAATAATTGCAATGATTAATAATCCAGATGTTTCAACTGATGAATTAATGGATATAATCAAAGGTCCTGATTTTCCGACTGGAGGACAAATAGTTAGTGAGAATTTAAAAGATTTATATGAAAAAGGTCGTGCTGGATTTGTTATAAGGGGAAGGGTTAGTGTTGAAGATAAGAAAAATAAAGAAAGGGAAGATATTATTATTACAGAAATTCCATATCAAGTTAATAAAAGTGAATTGGTTAAACAAATTGCTGAACTTGCTCAAGAAAAGAAACTTCCAGATGTTTCAGATATAAGGGACGAGAGTAGTAAGAAGGGAATTAGAATTGTTATTGAATTAAAGAAGGGGGCTAATAGTCAGTTTACAATCAATAGATTGTTTAAATCTACGAGATTACAATCAAGATTTGATGCAGTTCTTGTTGCTTTGGTCGCAGGGGTTCCTAAAACTCTTACATTAAAAGAATTATTGAAGGTTTATATCGATTATAGAAGAAAAATTGTTAGAAGAAGAACGGATTTTGATTTAAAGAAAGCTGAAGATAGAGAACATATTGTTAAAGGATTATTAGTTGCTTTAAAGAATTTAGATGAGATTATTGCAACTATAAAAAAGAGCCAGACAACTGCCGATGCTAGTGAAAATCTTCAGAAGAAATTTAAGTTAAGTAAAAAACAATCAGATGCTATATTAGAAATAACATTAAGACAATTGACTTCGTTGGAACATGAGAAGTTGAAGAAGGAAGAAAAGGATTTATTGGAGACAATAGAAAGATTGAAGAAGATTTTAGCTGATGAAAAAGAAATTTATAAGATTATTAAAAGAGAATTAGAGGATTTGAAGAAGAATTATGGTGATGAGAGAAGAAGTAAGATAATAAAAACAATTAAGGAAATTGGAGAGAAAGATTTAGTTAAGAAAGAGGAAGTTATTGTTACAATTACTGATAAAGGTTATATTAAGAGAATGCCTATTGATGTTTATAATGAACAGAAGAGGGGTGGAAAAGGAGTTATAGGTGCTGATTTATCTAATGAAGATATTGTTAAACAGCTTGTTACTTGTTCAACTCATGATTATCTTTTATTATTTTCAGAAAGGGGAAGAGTATTCTGGCTTAAAGCACACGCAGTTCCTGAAACCAAGAGATATGGAAAAGGACAGGCAATTGTTAATTTGTTGAATATTAAGGACGATAGAATAACTAATGTAATTTCAGTTAAAGAATTTAAAGACTATCTGTTCATGGCTACAAGAAAAGGACAGGTTAAGAAAATTAGGTTAGAATTATTTGCGAAACCTAGAAATACTGGAGTTAGAATAATTAATCTTCCTGCTGATAATTCAGATACTGTTGTAGGTGTTGGGAAAGTTAAGGTTGATCAAGAAGTAATGTTGATGAGTAAAGATGGACAGGCCATAAGATTTAATTCAAAAGAAGTTAGAGATATGGGAAGAACAAGTTATGGAGTTACAGGAATAAAATTAGATAAAGGAGATGAAGTTGTAAGTATGGAAATAGTTCCAGATAAGAATACAAGTATCTTAACTATAACAGAGAAGGGTTATGGTAAGAGAAGTAAGATAGATGATTATAGATTAACTGGAAGAGCAGGGAAGGGAGTAATTAATTTAAGAGTTAATGAAAAGACAGGAAGTGTTGTTAGTACTATAAATGTCGAGGATAAAGATACTTTTGTTGTTTCAACAGAAAAAGGAATTGTAATTAGAACTAAAGTTAAGGCCTTTAGAGTAATGGGTCGTGCAACTTCTGGAGTAAGAATAATTAAACTTGGACATGGTGATAGAGTAAGTGACATAGCTAAACTAGTCATAGATGAAATACCAGTTGAGGCACAGTAATCTTTTTAATCTATTAATATTTCTGAAAATTAAATATGATAAAGTTTTGGAAGTTAGGCAATATATTGAAAGGCAGAAAGATAGAAAAAGAATTTTATAGCCGGTTTAGACACTTTAATAGTGAATATGGAAACTTAATGTCTATGATAGATAGATATTCTAATGAAGAATTATATGTTATAGGAAGTATTTTTAGGAAGGAAAGATTTGTATTATATGATTTAGACAAAGAACTTGAAAGTATAAGCTTTCTTTATACTAGAAATATTTATTCAAAATTATTGGAAGAAAAGTTGCTTAGATGTATGGATGAAATTTATTGTAAAGAAACAGGGAAAGAACCTAAGGCTGATTGATAGTTTATATGATTTCAATTTCGATAATTTTATTTTTATTGTTATATGATTTGTAAATCAAATTATCTCTACTCAATTATCTAAATCTTATTATAAAATATTTCTAATTTAGATAATTTCGCCAAAACCTATTAAACGCCAGTGGCCGTGAATATTTCTTGCAATACCCAAACTATCTTTTTTAATTGGAACTACGGGTATTTTTAATGATAGATCGACTTCATCATTTTTTATTTTTTTAATCATGCCAACTGTTATTGTTGTATTTATTGAAAGCATTATTGTTTCACTTAATTTTAAATTCTCTATCTTCATTTTATTTTCTTCTCCAAGAACTTCTGGAAAAAGGTTAAATTTTATCTTAATATCATTAGAAATATTTGGAAGGCTATTCTGTGTTGAGACTACGCATCCTGAAAGATTATCTGTTTTTGTAAGAATATTATCTAATTCAGTTTCTATTGCTAGACTTCCTCCAGGAGTTGCTTCTGTTATTGGATAATTTCCTCTATAAATAGAAGTTATTTTTGTTGTTAATGTTTTATATGAATATTGATTAGCATGCTTTTCAGATATTCCAGGTTTTATTTCAATTTTATCTCCAATTTTTAAAATTCCCTTTTTCAATATTCCAGCTAAAACTCCTCCATGAAGGTTTTCTATTTTTGTTCCAGGACGGTTTATATCAAAACTTCTTGCAACTAAAAATTCAGGAGGCGATTTTGTGTCTCTTTCTATCTTTTCTATATTAAATAAGAAATCCTTTATTTTTTCTATGTTTATATTTTGTTGTGCCGATACAGGAATTATTGGAGAGTTTTCAGCAATTGTATTTTTTACAAATTTCTTTATTTCTTCGTAATTCTTTTTTGCTTGTTCTTTATCAACTAAGTCTATTTTATTTTGAACTATTAAAATATTTTTCACTTTTTTTGCTTGTAATGCAATTAAATGTTCTCTAGTTTGTGGTTTAATGCCTTCATTTGCTGCTATAACTAAAATAGCAGCATCTATTAATGCAGCTCCTGAAAGCATAGTTGCCATTAACATTTCGTGGCCTGGGCAATCAATAAAACTAACATATCTTTTCTTTCCATTTTTTTCAATTATTGTATCTGCATAACCCAACTTTATTGTGATTCCTCTCTTCAGTTCTTCTGAATGAGTATCTGTAAACTTTCCAGTAAGCTTACTTAAAAGAGTTGTTTTTCCATGATCTATATGGCCTACCATACCAACATTTACCATATCTAATTTCTCAATGTCTACTTTTGTTTCTTTCATTAATATTAGTGAGAAGAAGGCTTTTTTAAAGGTTACTTAACATCGAAATTATATCGTCCAGAGATTAATTTTCGATAAAGAATCTTATAAGATTTGCTTTGAGTTGATTCCACTCTTTCATCTACAATGTTTATGGCTAGATTTTTTATTAAGTCCTTATCTAATTCTCTTCCATATTCTCCAAATATCTGGCTTATTTCTTCATAAGCCGATTCAAGATTTCTTGCAAAAGGAATTTCAAATTTTTTATTTACCTTTTTTCTTTTATTTATTTTTTCATCAATTTTTCCTGCTTCTATAGAAGCAATTCTTGATATTGGTGATTCTAATTTTTCTTCAATAGTTTTTAACATATTAAATTGTATTTACTTTAAATCAAATTTGTATTTTCCTGATGATATTCTATTATATAGAGTTTCATAGTTTTTGCTTTTAATCAGTTCTAATTGGACTTTTACATAATCTAAAGCGTATTTTTTTATTAATCCAATATCTAGTGGTTTTTCATGATCTTCAAATAACTTAGAAATATCTGATTTTATTTTTTCTTTATCTCTTTTAAAAAC
>OBEQ012901583.1_pt1 | contig 13648 bp, 16 predicted proteins | sample 1670901 | NCBI WGS metagenome assembly OBEQ01 (sample SAMEA104232315, study PRJEB22302) | groundwater metagenome | biome: forest; feature: aquifer; material: groundwater | place: USA | collected 2011-08-07 | depth 5.4 m
TGAATTCTGCATCCGATTTTCCTCACCAGAAATCTTTGATTCTCCCCTTACTTACTTGGAGAAGACACTCAAGCCTGTTCCATTTGACTAGGAATACCCTCAGCTAGAATACTATAAAGGTGTCAAAGATTCCCTTTGGCCTGATGTAAATAAAAAAGACCATTTTGTTTAACCGGTTGGTCTAAACCGGGTTATAAGTCACCTCATGAGAGCGCCTCGTTTTCTATTTCACCAGCGCGCAGCTTGGCCAGTGTTATTACGGTTTCGTGATACTGCGTGCCCATGATCTGTCTGATCTCCACCTGCACTGAGTAGGCTTTGTAGCCTTCAGCAATCAGCGCAGTAACCCGCGCTTCGCTATCCGTCCTTCCCATTTCAATTACTTTGATATCCTCCATTTGGGTAGGGTCAAAGTTTTTGTGGGAAATTATATGGATGAGTAGGGGCTGTGCCGGCGGATCAGGTTCCGCGTATCTTTCAACAGGAAAGTTTAACGGCGGTCGAAAGAGCGGTTTTCCATCATCGCCAATTGGACCAATTGGGAAATCTGAATCAGGATGTGCTGGCATTTGTTCTCCTTTGTACTGCTTTTTTAAGCAGCGATGAAAGGAATCCGTACACAGACGGCATTCCAAGTTTGTAGCTCCCGAGGTCGTTCATCCAAAACACGAATAAAGCGCCCCAGAGAATATCTAGTACAGCCTTGCTTGGAGAGAGCCCTGCAATCATTGCAAGACTCCTCAAGGAAACTACAGGCAGGCTTGCTATAAGGTAGCAACACCCAATAGCAAGTCCTGCGCCACTTAGTTCGCGAACTCCTTTTACCAGGTTTGCTTTCACGGTGTTTTCTCCTCAGGCAGCACTCCCGGCTGCAGTAACTTGGGAAACATCCAGAACACCACTGAGTAAAAGAAAGAAAACCCGCCAGACTCAAAGCGAGCCATGTCCTTAATTGCCCCGTGAAAAATATAGATGCCCAGAGCAATAAGTAAGATGGTCGGGTACTGGAAACCCAAAAGCAGCGCGGAGAAAAATTTTACCAGGTAGGTAATTGCAAGTGCAGTAGTGTATGCAATTACTATTACTATTCTGCGTTTCAAGAAAGCTTTCATGTTCATTCTCCTTTGGGGTTTATTCCAGGTACCAATCTGGAGTCCAAGGCAACTCAGGATTATCTCTTCCTTCTATTACCTTAACTTCCAGCTGGCAGTGACCTATAACTTTGAGAATCTGGTCCTTAGTGAACCCCCCGCACAAAATAATTGTTTGGGGAAAATTCTCGTGAAAGGTTATTGAGCAATTGAGCATATCAGCAAGTTTTTGCCTTTGCTGCGTATTCCAAAAGCTCTTCTCAACGAGTCGTGTAGCGATCGTATATCTACCTCCAACTCTAACTGACATATTTGTTCCCCCTGGCTATTAAATGAAAAAAGTTACAGAAATTACATAAAATTATAGCATAATTATATAAATATGTCAATTTAGATAAAAGGATTTAAAATAAGCCAACTTTTAATAAAAAAAGACCCGAAAATTCGGGTCAAAAGAAGAATATGAATTGGCTAGAGTATTTGGCTTCTAAAAAAAGTGCCAAAGGCAGATATTCTGCCTTTGGCTGTTGTATCGCTTCTACACGTGTTTGGCCCTGCGAAGTTCGCCTTTCATGTTATGCGTTTGGGCGAACTCAACGACCTCGTCTCGGTCGTTGCCCGTAAATCCTAAAGCTACGGGCCACAAGGGTGTTTCGCAGTGCGGACAACCAAAACTGGGATAGCCTTTTTCAAACTCTTGCTTGGTTACTGCAATAGGCTGTCCGCAGCCGTAAATCCCGCAATCAATAGCGTAGGTGATAGGTATTACCTCCTTTCTTTGAAAGTATTACCCCTTGTTGGGGTAGAGAAACGGATGTAGTTGGGCCGCAATCCAGCGCCGCGCTTCTGTGGTGTTGGTAAATTTCTGGCGGATGAGAAATCCGCCATGTCCGCCATTACCTTCCTCTATAGTTACTACTAAATAAGCGGAGATTTTTTCCACAAAAACTGTAGCAACTACAGTGTCTTCTGGGTATGTGCATACCGAGATTCTTTCTCCCTCGTTCAGCACCAGAAGCGCAGCGAAAAAAGCATGTTCAATAAATTCGTACGATATCATGTGCTTTTCTCGCGGCTCCGCAAAATCAAATAACCTTTTCCCAACTGGGTTGTAGCCACTGCCGTTTCTGAGATCAATACTATCTATTGCTCTCATATATGCAATCATGTTTTTTCCTCCTGTCATTTTATTTAGACCAATTTTGGCCTAAGCACAATACCAATGTATTATGCTCCCAAAAAAGGTGCCAAAGTAAGAATTCCTTCTCTCCTTGGCGTTCTTTAAGAACTAGCATAAAAATTTGCTTCACTTTGGGTTAGAAGTAGCCCAAAATAAGCAATGCTCCTATAATTCTGCCGTGGGCGGCATAGAGCCGAGCTTTTGTTGCCTTTAACTTTAGTTCATGAACCCTTCGTTCATACTGCATTGAATTAATACCTGAAATGGTTTCCAGGCTTGCTCTCTCGAACATGAGAGCTGTTTTTTCCAGCTGCTCAATACCTCGTTCAATTCGTAAAGTTACGCTAGTCATGGTTCATCCCCCTATAGTTGTTTATTTATCTGAGAAAACAGTTGCCATGAATATCTAATTATTATAGCATATTATATAAATAAAGTCAATATATGGACAAAACCTTGATAAATGCTATAATTATGACAATTAAATATCCCAAGACAGTTGGTCCCGCTTTTCCAGCGGGTTAAACAGCCATAAGGCAGCCCACCGAGGAAAACAAGCGTACAGCGTGTAGCGCAAAGCGTTTAGTTTATTTACCTCGGGAATTCCGAGGTTTTTGTTTGGATGTTTAGTTGTATTAAAGGTCGAAAAATAAGTGTTAGGGTGCTTGTGTTTAGAGAATTCTATCCGCTGTACCCTATACGCTAAACGCTATTTTATGGCAAAAACACGACAACAAAAAGAACAAGATTTGCAAGAACTTACTGAAAAAGTGAAAGCTGCAAAGTCTATTGTGCTAACTGAGTACCGAGGTACAAGTGTAAAAGATATTGATACCTTTCGTAGATCTTTAGAAAAAGAACATGTCTTTACTAAAGTCTATAAAGTAACGCTTATTCGCAAAGCATTTGAAGCAGCAGGTATTCCCAGTGCAAGCATTGATTACAAAACACCTGTAGTGCTTTCTATTTCCGAAGAAGACGAAACCGCACCTGCTCGTGTAATTAAAACTGTAGGCAAAGATGTTAAAACCATTTCCATGCTTGCAGGTGTGGCAGATGGCCAGTTCCTGACTAAGGCGCAAATGGAAAGTTTGGCAGACATGCCAAGTAAGGATCAGTTGCGTGCTCAATTAGTTGGCACACTTAACGCGCCTATATCTGGGTTCGTTAACGTGCTCGCTGGTAACCTCCGCGGGTTAATTAATGTACTTAATGCAATTGCGACTAAATAATTAATTATTCTCTATATTATGGCAGATGAAACAACTGTAGAAGTTCCAGAAAAGTTTAAAACTTTAGTGGAACATATTGAAAAGCTTTCTGTGTTAGAGCTTTCAGAATTAGTAAAAGTATTAGAAGGTAAGTTTGGGGTAAGTGCAGCCGCCCCAATGATGATGGGCGCAATGCCAGCAGCCGGAGGAGCTGCTGCTCCGGTTGAAGAAAAGACTGAATTTAACGTAGAACTTACTGATGCGGGTGCTAACAAGATTAACGTAATTAAAGCAGTGCGCGAAGCAACTGGCCTTGGCCTTAAAGAAGCAAAAGATTTAGTAGATGGCGCACCCAAGGTAATTAAAGAAAACGCTGGTAAAGCCGAAGCAGAAGAATTAAAGAAAAAACTGGAAGAAGCTGGTGGTAAAGTAACGTTGAAGTAACTTTCATTTTTTCTTGAGAAAATATTAGTAAAACAATCCCGTGTATAGCGGGATTGTTTTAATTGCCGAAATCTGCTACAATAAGTTTCCTTCCTGGACCTAACCAGGGAGTGTTTTCACAAGGAGGAGTACAGATGAGAAAATTACTGGTGTTTCTTATGGCAATTGGGCTCGCCGGCGTACCGTATGTTGGGTTGTGGCTTGTAAGTGGCCAACCCATCACAGAGCGCGTTGGAGTTACTCACGTGCCATGGGTTACCGCTAGCTTTGTTCAAATGGTACTGCCATATCACCCGAAGCCCATTACTGAGGTATGGGCATTGCTTACCACCTCGTGGCTTACGCAATTGTTTGTTTCTGGCGGAATTGGATTAGTACTTGCGATTTGTTTACTTGCTCGTCGCATGAATCCACCTTACGTTTGGAACGAAAACAGGCAATTTAGTTTGCTGGACGTACTTACCTTTGGTGCTATAAGAAAGCTTATTGGCAGACAGTATTTGTCTGAGCCTGAGCTTGGTATGTATACAATAGTTGCCCAAGGGTTTTACGTAAGTTGCTTGCTCGGGGTATGTGCTGGTCATGTACTTGTTGCGGGCCTGCCCCTAGTACTTACTGCATCGATTGCGCTGGTGTATCCTTTTTGGGTAAGCCTTGCACTGGGAGTAAGTGACCGGAGAGCTGGTATAGTCTGGGCAGGTATGCTCTCTGTGCATGCTGGATTGGCATATGGAATGGGTATGAGTATTGGTTTAGTGCCTGCGTTGCAGTTGTGTGCGTATGCATTAACTATAACTTTACCAATTCCAATTATTGCACGGCTGGTTAAGTTTTTTTCCAATGACGACATTGGTACTTGGAAAAACAGTCGCGTTTCTGAATAAAAGCTATGATAGTAGCATAAACAAAAAGGACATCCTTCTCGGGTGTCCTTTTCTTGTTAGTAGGTAAGTTTGAGCAGGCTACTTTCGTTGAGTACGTATATCGTGTTAGATTTTTCTTCGACTACAAAATCTTTAATGTTAGTAAATTGCGGGGCAGACAGAATTTTTTGTACCACACCTTTTTTGTCTGCAACTACTATTCTATTATTTCCGCTATCTAAAATGTACACATTTTGGCTACCAATAGTGGTAAATAACTTTAGTTTATCCGACAGTGGGCTTGGCAAGTCGAGTGGAGGAAAATCCACAAGCTTCCCAGATTTGTATAGGCTAATCCCTTCTGGAGTGACTGCGTATACATTACCATCTATTGCCATTGCTTTTGCAAATTTTAAGTTACCCGCAGTTGTCCATATTACTACTTTGGTTATTTCTGTGGCTGTGTCGTTAAGGCTAAAAACAACAATTTGATTTAAAGCCGTATTTATCATGTACACTTTGTTGTTTGCGGGGTAGTAATCTAGCCCGCCAAATTCATTTTGTGCTGGCACACTTTGGCTAAATGGTTTAGAAAAAGTTCCAGTCGCATAGTTCCATACTTGTAAACTTGCTCCGGTATAAACAATAACCTGCTGATTTTTAATAAATCTGCTTGCAATAATGGATTCGCTCGATTTGAGTGCACCGTCTAATACACTTTGACTTTGTTTATTCCAACTTAAAATGCTGGTACCATTTTGGGTTGCAATTTGATCTGGCAAATTAATAAGACTGTTGCTTGCCGACAGCTGTCCAACCGCGCTCGCGCTAACCTGGGTGCGGTTTTCTATGCTTGCTTCTAGTGCCATAATTTTGTCTGCTGTCTTAGTTCTTGCATCTTTTTGCTCTGGCGTAATGGCAGTAACCATTGCAAGCGCTTTTTTTGCTTCTCCGGCTATGCTTTTTGCCCTTGTCCTATCGTTAAGCAACAGGGCATTTTGTGCGTCTGTAATTTGTTTTTCAACTTCGGTAATACTGTTTGTAAAAAGCGTAACTTGTTTTTGTTTTAACTGGTATCTGTGAGCAATAATAATATTTGTAACCACAGCCAATAACAGTACCAGCGCAGAGATAAGAAAAAACTTTTTTGTTTTACTAAACCCACTCCATCCGCTAAAACGTAAACTATTTTTAGCTCCAGCTAACGCACTCTCTAGTTTTTGGCTTAAAGGTTTTTGTTTGCTAAAGAAATGCTTAATATTCCATGAGTGCGTTTCCCCAAGTTTTGGTCGTAGGAACAGCGGAAGTTTGGGTTTGCGAAAAAGTTGGGCAATAAAAAGCTTAAGGGTTTCTAGTTTGCTATTTGCAGCTTGTGCATCAGACGATTCTGGTGTAACTGCAATACTAATTTTTGGCGCAATTTCTAGAGTGGTTGCTACTGGCGCTTGTAGCCGAGCAATTAGGGTTGCAATAGAGCTTTCTGGACCTGTATTATCTTTTAAAATTCTCACCATTTCTGCTGCTGCTTCGGTTGGGGATGATTCTATAAGTAAATTATGGGCTCGCTCTAAAGATATGTGATTGAGTAGTTCGGTATTTGAGAACAATAAGATATCAAGCTCTTTAACTTTACCTGCAGCAAAGTTTTCAAATGTTTTTAAAGGGTTTGCCTTAACTGCTTCTCCAGCAATATCAATTGTTTTGCCCTCCCTGAGCAATACTGCGGTGATTTTGCCCGTGGTAGCAAAATGAAGCTGTTGGCCAGACTTAACTGCGATTACCGCATTTAACTTCCCAACCCAATGAGTAAGACCAAGTTGGGCTAACTTGCTTAATTCCTCGTTAATAAGTGCCAGTGCATTTTCAAAAGAACTTTCCCCAAGCGGTAACTGGTAACTGCGGAGCAAACTTCCTGCAATTGCTTTTGCAATTTTTTCACACTCAGGAATGGCAGCAGGATTAAATACGGGCAGTTCTGTTATAAGATATAATTCTGCTCCAGAGGCGCCTGCTTCTTCTGCAAGCAAGTAAACAAAAGTATTGGCAGTTTTTATATTGCCTAATTGAATTTTGACTACTTGAGTTTCTAGTGTATTCATCCAGACTGATTACTAATAAAGTAAAGCCTAAAACACAGGCTCGTTTTTAGATCACAGCATACTTGCAATTATACAATAATTTGGAGGTTTCCCCAAGTTTGCCGAGGCCTTGAAACGCTGTTATTGTTCGGTCAGATACTGCATGCCAGATATGGTATAATCCAAACATATGCTCAGCGAAATAATAGACTCTAAGCAAGAATCAGCGATCCTGGGATTTTTACTGGTAGCTCCAGAGCGCGCCTTTAGTTTACATGAGCTTTCTAGGCGGCTTGCTATTCCGCACACAAAATTAGCACTTGCATTGGGTAAGCTTGGTAAGTTTGGGCACTTAAAAATTTTTAGTAAAAAAGCTAAAAAATATTATTTAGTAAATACTAAATTTAAGCTCTATCCTGAATTGCAAAATTCACTGGTAAAAAATCAAGCTAAGTTTGAAGACGAGCTCTTTGTTGCAATAAAAAAAGTAGGGGATATCAAGGCCGCTTTTTTATCTGGTATTTTTAGTGGGCACCCAGAATTACCGGTAGATATTTTATTTGTTGGTAAAGCAAGTCCAGCACGGCTCCAGCAATTTTTAGCTAACTGTGAGAAAATGATGGAACAAGAAATAAATTATGCAATTATGAGTGAAGAAGAATTTGAAATTCGCAAGCACACTTTTGATCGTTTTATAAAAGACATTTTTGATTATAGACACGTAGTTGTGCTCGATACAGTGTCTACTAAGCAAAGAAAAAGAAAATAATAAGTGCTGCTTTTTTCAAGGCAGCGCACATAATATAAATATATGTTTTTTCAGGAATTTGAAAAAATTTACAACGCATTTCTAAGCTACTTTCCTTTGTGGCTCCACCCGTTTATTTCTTTAGCGCTCGCACTCTTACTTATTTATTCTTTTGTGCAAGTAATAAAGCGTAATTTTGTTTGGATAATCTTGTTGGTGTTATTACTCCCTGCTTCCGTTCCCATTTTAAAAAATATTCTTCAAGGAATAGTTGGAGTGGTTAAATATTTACTTGGTATATCATAAGCTAACTTGATACAAGCAAGAATCTATAGTATGCTTAACCACTTCTGCACCGTTTATAAAAAAGCGTTGTAGTAGAATAAAGCTGGCAAAGGCTTACCAATTGTTGAGACTATAGTAGTAGAACAAACAGGAGGAATGTATGTCTAGTCGTGTAACAACAGAAATAGCTGCAGCAGCAGTTGCTTTAGCAACACCCAGTATTCAAAGGTTGGTTGCATCAGGCGTTGCCAAGAGATATGCCTTGCATGTTGTGATAGCGGATTTAAATCCTGATGCAGAATATTTGGACCAGTTCCATACCAGCATTATTTATGAGTATGTGTTTGGCGATATCAGAGATTGGGAGTTTGATTATAGGGGAATTGCTCGCAACAAAGCCTTGGCTTCCTGGCATTTTGGTGTTTCTTCAAGAACTGTTCTGTCAAGTCCAGATCTCTACCCTCTTAGTGAACTGGGAAATGCTGACCTAGAATTGTATCCGGGAAGTATTGTGTTCTCGGACGAACAGATTATTGTGTCTTCTAGTGGTATACAGGACTATTTTGATGAAGCGTGCTCACGGATTGTTGGCGCCTTTTGTAAAGCGCTGCTCCAGCACCCGGAAAGTGATTTACCGCGAGTGTTTGAATGTTTGGACCTAACCACTGCTCCTTCGTCTCCGTTTAGTGGCTACCAAGCTCGAAATTTCGTATCAGGTTAAATATGGTTTTTCATTGTCTATAGGTATGTATTGGGGGCAAGAGTGTATTACAGTTTCTGTAGTACACTCTTTTTTATTTTTCTTAACTGTGGATAACTTTTGTATACATAAAAAATACTAAGAAAAAAGCAGCAAAAGTAGTGTTGACACAGGGTGAACGAATGTATAGTATACAAATACAGCACAAGTGAACGTTAGTTCACTTATCAATACTAATATATTTTTATGAAATCTATTACTGAGCGTCAAAAACAGTTACTCCAGTTTATTATAAAACAAATACGGGACCATAATCTCCCTCCTTCTATCTCAGAAATGGCAGACCATCTTAAAGTAAAATCTAAAAATGCCATAGCAAAGCTTTTACAGTCTTTGGAAACAGAAGGATATATAGAAACATCGGGTAAGGCACGTGGTGTAACTGTACTTGATAGCTTAAATCAGTCCTTAGATAAAGGCTTTATAAGGGTCCCTATTATAGGTGCGGTGCACGCTGGGTCGCCACACCTTGCAGAGGAGCACGCAGAAGATTGGATTAACTTGCCCCAAACATTAGTACGTGGTCGTAAAGACGTGTTTTTGCTCAGAGTAAGAGGGGATAGTATGATTGCAGCCGGAATTTACGAAGGAGACTTAGTAATAGTCCGTCCTGTTAAAGAGGCTAAGCATAACGATATAGTAGTAGCGCTCCTGCACGACGAAGCAACTGTTAAAAGGTTTATCCAAATTAAAAACAGAACTTACCTTAAAGCAGAAAATCCAGACTACAAGAACATTTATCCTAAAGAAGAATGGATGGTACAGGGAAAAGTTGTAGGAGTAATTAGAAATCTTGAGTAGTAAAAGTTAAAATATTTATATAACTCGCTCTCGTGGGAGCTGAGGAGGCTATATGCAAGAATTAGAACTAAAGAAAAAAAATATTGTGTCACAGCTCAAAAGGCTCTGTGCGCATTGCAGCACTGGTAGTAACAGACCGCACCATTGTCCAGTGCAAACCATAGCGTCTCAGATAAGAGCAATCCATGGAGTTCCGCTTATTGTGAATAACGAATTTAAAGGAGTGGTGTGCACATAAAAAACCGCCTTGCGCGGTTTTTTATCTAAAAAGCTGTTTTTTGCTAACATGCTCGTTGACCGAAAATACAAATTGTGGTATTTATTAGCTTACTGACTTTTTGTGCCCCGGAGTAAACCTAATAAACAGGAGTGATATATGAAGCGAGTGTTTTTGTCTTTTTTGGTAGTTTTGTTTTTGTCTTTTACAGTTCAAGCACAGGTAGCGAGTCATACTGTCAGGCAGCTAGAAAGGCCAACCCCATTAGCGATTATTGATGATAGGTGGGAAAAAAGTAGCCTAACTTCCACGGAACTTGCAACAAAACTTACCAGTGAGCTCCGAAAAACCCATCCTAAAGGCTTTAAGTTTAAAGCTAAAAGCCAAGAGGTGTGGCATTATAGCCAGGTGGCGTTGGTTAGGTTTGAGAATGGTTTGCAGTTTCCAGTGGCAGAAATGTATGTAATAAAGTTTAGTGACACAGAGTGGGCAATCTTGAGTTGGGAGGTAAAAAGGTTTTCAGATATGCCTTTTCTTGTAAGGGGGATGATTTACTTTAACTTTTCTGCAGACCCAAGCGTAGCTATAAATCCAACATATAGCTACACACCTATTTTGAAAGGCGCAACTGAAAAGCAGCGAGCTGAAGCGTCGGTGTATAAACCGTTTCGTGATGGATTGCGCGAAATAGTTTTAGACAAATTCCCACAAATGCTTAGTGCTTTGGAGCTTGCAAAAAAAAGCTCTCCCCAAGCCGAGCAGTTTTGGGCAACTCATCAAAAGACATTTGGTTTGTACAAATAAAATTATTTTGCTTGGTATTTCAAAAGCCTGAGTCAATGACCCAGGCTTTTTACTTGTGCATTTTTTGCGACATTGTAGTGTCTCCAATTTTTATTTCCTTTCCAAACACAATAGCTTGTGAAATTTTTTTATACGCAGAAGAGAGCAGTCGCTGAAAGGTGCTTTGTGACACTCCCATGCAATTTGCAGCCTTTGTTTGGTCAAGAGATTCTATGTTTTTTAATCGCAAAGCTTCAGTTTCTTCAACTGATAAAAGAATACTTTCTGCAGTCTTGTTTTTCCCTTGAGGTTTTAAGCTCTTGCAGTGAGGAGAAAAGCCAATGCGATAACAACAACGCGGGCGAACCATAAAAATAAATTTTTTAAACAATCGTAGAATTTCTGTTTTGAATATATACCCAAAAAAATAGCTCGTCAAACTCTGAGCTCAATGTTTCACTTTCCGGTGATGTATACTTATAGCAGGAAAAACTTGTATGATTCAAGAATTGAGCAAGGAAGGGATTTGGCAAACTAAAGAACAAAAGGGTAACACTGAGGTTGTGAGAGAGAATCAGCCGGGCAATCAACTACTCGGAGCGGGTATTGCTCCTGGTGACATTTTGATATACCGAACCGCAGATAGAGTGATACGGTATCAAGTTGCGCTACAAGATCCAGAAAGAAGTTCTCGTGAAGTACCATTACGGCCTGCGCTGGGAGATAGCGCTCCCATTTTGCTTGTTGAGAAACTAGATAACTTGCTGCCCTACCAAATTGTTGATACAAGCACTGAAAAAGCTCGAGCAAAAAAAGTCTTTAGTGAATTTTTTAAATTAGAGCTTAATGGTAACGAATACCAATTAAAGAATATACATACTTTAGGTGAACTACTGAGCGTGTTTCAAGCCCTCGAGCGGAGTGGAGTCGCTCCTTCAGATGTAGGCATGAACGGAGTTGCAAATGCACATGAACCTCGTGGGTGGGGAGCTGCAATAGATGCAGTAGTTAAACTTTCAGCAGCAGTGAAGGTTTCGAATGAAGAGTTTATACAAAAGTATTCAAGCCTTTTTACGCGTAAAGCTTTTATCCGTGCCACAGTCCTTAAAGTTACCGGGGCTGTAAAGCATCTTGATCTAACTTCAGGCTTGCCAGAAGAAGCAAAAGAAGTGTTGCGAAAGCAAATGGAAGTGAGCCCTGACCGAGAAGCAAAGAAAGAAGTACTTATTAATGAAAAGCTACAAGCCCTGCGTGAAATGGTTCCGGGTGAAATAGTGCAGATGATGGTAAAAAAACCAGGCAAAGAGCTTAAACCACTTGTGCTATACAAGATGACATCAGATACATTTTACGATGAAAGTGAAATGTTTGGCCGCCAAATACTGGCAAAAGTCTATCGGTTGGAACAAGTAGACGATTGGGTACGTGCTCAGCCTGAATCTGTAGATGTAGTTGTATCGCCAGAGCTGCGCAAAAAAGAGACCTTAAAAAGAAAAGCAGTATTAGCCCTAGAAGAAATGCCTATTGGTAATTTGGTGGTTATAGATGGCGTTATGTATGAAAAGCAAGTAAATGGTACTTTTGAAGAATTTTCTAAAAGAAATACAGTAATAATTGGAGTAGATCAGCCACAAATACCAATTGGAGCGCTTGGAGAAAAAATTTTTCTAGACCCAAATTTTTCTGAGCTTAACATTTTAAGTCGAGCTGATAGTGCTGTAGGAAGAGTGCAGGAAACAGATGCAGAGGTAGAAAGGTACTATAAAAATTTTTTACAGCTCTTACCCGAGCTTTATCCGAAACAGGCCAAGGGAGGCATACAAGAAGTACTGCGCTATGTTGGTAAAGAAAGCGAAATTGCCCAAGGAGGCTACGGCGACTGTTATCTGCTTGCTGGTCTCTATGCTGCTAAGCGTGCAGACCCAGAGTTATATGTGCAGACCTTAGCCAGAAGTATTTCTAAACGAGGCAGTAATTGGGTAGTGCGTTTTCAAGGTGACACCAGTGGGGTGGGTGAAATAGAAGTAACACCAGCAGAAATTTCTGAGTGGAAAAATGGGGTAGGAGGTAGAGGAGGCGCATCTGCAGATTTGCCCGAAATTATTTTAGAGCGCGCGTACGCTTCGTTTATTAGTAGGCGGCGTGAGCGAGTAGCTGGCCTGACCAAACGGTTAAGCCAAGACCAGCGATACGCGTTTGAAGGCGGTTTTGGACATCGCGCTTTGGCAGACTTATTTGGCTATGATGTAGTAGAGAAGCAGAGAATAGCAGATTACTCAGGCGAAGATGGTAAGCTGCCTTTTTCAAAACAAAAAAATCCAGAAAATGCGCGAGAAGCAAAAAAGCTCTTGCGAGAAGCTTTTGCATCGGGCCAGAAAACTAGCTATATCATTACAGCAAATACTCCTCGTGAACGTGCTGGACAAAAACTAAATGATGATAAATACACATATGTAGAGGGCCAGAAAATTTATTTTAAACATGCACATGCTGTACTTGGTTTAGAAGGTAACAAAGTGCGGCTGGCTAATCCCCATGATACGTCTCCAAAAAAACAAATTCTCCTGAGTATGGACGCATTTTTAGATACCTTTAGTCAGCTCTCTCTGGTAAAAGTAAATAGAAAATATAAAAAATTTAAAGAAATATAAACACGCAACAGTAGTGCTGTTGCGTGTTGTGTTTGATACGTGCTCAGGTGTCTTTGAAAATCTTTTTCACTTTTCTATCAATCCTCTCTTTTAATTTGGTTCTGTATCCTACATCAAAAGTAATCGCGCTTACTTTTAGTATTACTACTACCTGTGGTTCTTTTCTGGGTCCATATATAAGTATAGGTACTTGCCAGAAGTAGGTTTCTTCGTCTAGGTTAAAATCTGGTATTGGGGTACCACCAAACAGTTGGTCGCCACAGTGGAGTGCAACAAAAAGTGTAGCGGCTCGCTTTGCTTGTTCTGCAGAATTTTTGAGCGAATCAATAAAGGTATCTCTTACTCGTTTCTGTGCTTTTGGCATATCTTTCCTCCATGTATGATGCCGCCTGTTCGTGTCTTAATTTAAAAACCTTTCGCTAGTAGTTTTAAATTATACTCCACTTATTAAACAAACAACAATCTGGTTTTAGAAGTATTTGTAGACAAATTATTCACTATACTCGAAAGCATCCACAAACTGGGGCAGTATCAAA
>OBEQ010284471.1_pt1 | contig 13647 bp, 22 predicted proteins | sample 1670901 | NCBI WGS metagenome assembly OBEQ01 (sample SAMEA104232315, study PRJEB22302) | groundwater metagenome | biome: forest; feature: aquifer; material: groundwater | place: USA | collected 2011-08-07 | depth 5.4 m
ACTTAAGAAGTGTTTGACTCTCATAAATTATTCAAGAAAAAATAGGTGGTATGAGTGCGTGGTGCATTAATCGCTTCGTTACTTCTTTCAGTATTGCTATTAGGTTGCATAAGCAGTGGCGGCACAGCTACCCCTACACCCAGCTATCAAGCAACCCAAGCGCCTCAATCCACTCCAAAACCCATTTACCAACAAGCTAGCCCAACCCCACAACCAACAGCGGTTTGGGATGCTAACAAACCACACTTAGATTTTTACAAATTAAAAGACGATTATGAAAGTGTGCTAGGAAAATACTTCAATCAGACTATAAAACTTGAAAAGAAAACCTCAGCCCAATGCTGCTATTCAGGAAACATCCTAATGGTATATAGTTTTTCTTTCGCTGATACTCCAAATCATAAATCGATTACTACCACGGGTTATTCCTTAGATATGGCCGAAATTACGCAAAATGCATTTAATCTTAGCGGGGGTTATTCGAAAGATACTGTTGTTACCCAATATCAAGGTAAAGAATTTATATGGTCAAATTTAAACGGCATTACTGTGATAAATATGAATTGCGATGACGGACATTTTATTCTCAGTCTCTATATAACTGCCGACGACCCAAATTCATACACCTACGACTTCGGAAAAAGTTTAAGTAAAGATTTGGCGGGAATATGCCCAAATTGATTTAGTGAACAAAATGGCGCATACAAACAATGGAACAGGAGATTGGATTAAGCAAGTTGCCTCCATTTACGCCTTTGTTGCTATTCTCCTTTTTTTAATCTCAATCGGTGGACAATTTTTCAGTGGCGGCATTAACAAAGCAATAATTAGTATTGTTCAATATGCTATCGAGGACGGACTTTGGCCATTTTTTGTTCTTTCTTGGCTAGTTCCAACAGTTTCAGGATTGGGGATAATTGGCGGATTTATTATTCTAGTATTCATACTAATCATACCTAGACTATTGGGTTGGGAGTAGAAGTTGAAAATAACGGCTTTGTTGCGTAAATCAGTTTACCGCCCAGAATTGTTTGCAGCCTTCACGGATTTGCTTCCAGCATGTTGGCTTGCGGCAAATCGACCCTGCGAGTAAACCACCTCTGAAAAGCGGCAATTATGCAACAGAGTAAAAATAACTAGAATCCAATTTGTTGTCCTTTTAGCTTTTTTGGGAACAATGGTCTTATTCTACGCTCTCCCTCACAGGCTCCTCCCCAGCGATGAGTTTTGTCGTATTTTCAACCCCCGAACAAACTTCAGTGCAGGTAACGGGATTCAGTGAGATATTCTTTGGACTAGCACTCATAATATTCGTGGCCACACCCGTAAACTACTTAATAATGTGTAAGAAACATATTGCCGCGTTCAACCTCGACTTCAAAAGCGGCGAATCAAGTTTCATGAGCATCATTGTTCCAACAACAAACTACATTTAGTCTAATAACTGTTGCTTGTATTCGAAAAAGCGTTTTCGGTATTCCCATGCAAAATACAATCCTGCGAACGCAACAATTACCGCGGTTGTAGAGTCGTTTTTGCCCAAAAGGAAGAGAGATAACGCTAGAGCACCCGCTATGACCAACTGATAGTGTGCAAGGTCTAGTTGGTAATCAAACTCGGCAATTTTTTGTTTCTTAGTTTTTTGAGGCAAATAAAAACATCCCTAGGACTGCAATTAGGCCACCTATCGTTGAATTAGCGAGCTTTATGCCTGGAAAGAATCCTTGAAGCAACAAGGGTTCTAGCGGCAATGAAGCTATTCCCGCGCCAGCTAAGAACAGCATTATGCCCCACACTTTTGAGTCTACCATAAATCCAATAAAGCGGATTTCATTAATATTCATTGCTTAAATCAACTCCGGCTTTCGCTGGCTCTTCTTTCTGAGCCTGGGGCTCGTTAGTTTGAGATTTTTGCCGGTTGGCTCAATCTCGCCATGGGCACTTGACTTTTTCGCGTTTAGCTTCGGTGCGCTGGGCTTTGCAGGTATTTCTTGTTTTCTTTCAGGTAGCGCCGGAAAAACCAGTTGAGGAAAATGGCTTTCCTCGCCAAACTTCTTACCCCTACAATTGAGCCAAATACCTTGTTTTAGTGATAAGTGTAGGTATAAGGTTTCGCGGGTATCGCAAGTTCAATTATCGCCGTTCTTACTAAACTTAAACTGTAGTTAAGTAAAAGTACGACTTTGGTTAAGGTGTAGCCTAGTTTTAGTCAGATTGATGTGCGTGGGGGGCTACGCTTCATCTTGCCATGGGCGTGCTTTAAACCCTGGGAATCTCTTCTGCGTGGGTTTTCAGAATGCTTAAATGGGAGGGCGGTAATGATTATTTGTGGTAAAATGAAGTTTCACGTCGTTTTGGAACAACAGGCTGAAGGCGGGTTTGTTGCATACGTCCCTGAATTGCCGGGCTGCCACACGCAAGGCGAAACACGGGAAGAAGCGTTGCAACACATTCGTGAAGCCAAAGAGCTTTACTTGGAAGTGCTTTTCAAAAACCGTTAATACTTGGAGATAAAACTCATTTCAGTGCTTTCCGGAGTTCTTTTTCACTCGCGTAATCGCTTTCCTTAAGGTTGGAAAGAAACTTTGCAAGCATCTCCCTCTCTTTTTCCGTGGGTTCAATATATTTAGAGTTCAAATCTTTCATAGGTTTCGCCTAGTTTCGGTAAATCTTGTCGTGGTGGTCGTAGTCTAGGACAGTCACTGACTTTTTCGCTTCGTCAATTGAGTAAATCAGCACGAAAGAAGAGTCGATGTGGATTCTCCACTTTCCTTGCAGGGGCGCGCGCAAGGGCTTGAATCTATAAGGGTCGTCGAGCACTTGCTTTATTTTCTTTCCAATTGCCTGCAGTGCTAGCTTGTTTTTCTTGCGGAGCTTTTCAAACTTTTCTTCCGCAGTCTTTGAAAGCTCAAGTGCGTAGGCCAATTCATTCACCGAGCTCAAAAAATTCGCCAACATTTGCTATTTTCTTCCGCGGCTCTTTCTCTATTGCCCTGAGCTTATCTACGTATTCGGCGTTGAACTGAGGCTCCAGGATTTTTTCTCCATATTCCATTACTACCTGATCTATCGCCTGCGACTTATCGCGGAAGCCATAAATCGCCTTAACTACGTTAAGCGTCCTGTTGGATTTCTCAGAGATGTTGACAATTGCGTTTACCATATTAATATCACCTAATTCCGTATTAATGTAGGCTAAGTTGGTATTTATTCATTGTGTTTATTTGGTTTTAGCGCAGAAAAGCCTTGCGCGCCTTCATTCCACTCGATTTTCTCAAAGCCCGCTTGTGCAAGGCGCTCCTTGATGCCTTTCCGATAGTTTTTACCGCTTTTTTCACCGGGCTTGCCAGTATAGTGGAAGAGCCGCCCGCCGGGTGAGAGGATGCGGAACAGCTCTATGTAGAAGGCCTGCGAGTAAAGTTCTCCTGCTAAAGAAAAGCGCGGCGGGTCGTGCAAAACAGCGTGGAAGTATTCGCTTTCAAATTCCTTGACTTCGGTTAAAGCGTCTTTTACAATTATTTCAATTTTAGGGTTGCCAAAAAGCTCTTTCGAATCAGGGTTTTGCCTTGCAAGCTCCAAAACCCTAGTATCTATTTCAATTGTTACAACCGATGCGCCGTGGTGCGCCTCCTCAATTGCACTGTAGCCTAGCCCCGTGCATATGTCCAAAACTTTGTCGCCTCGGCGTATGTGGAGCTGGGCGACCATTTCAGAGCAACCCTCCTTGGGCGTCCTTTGGGAAGTCTGGTGCATGCGCACTCCATCGATTTCAATGGTGCCATCAACTAGCTTGTAGAAGATGGGCTTGCGGGCAAACGATTTCATAGAAGAAATAGCGTTGACGCGCCTATTTTATTTCTTGCCAAACACAATTTTAGCGTTGAGCGCCAATGCAGATAATACTTGCAACGACTTCACCAGGAAGAATCTCCCTATTTCACCAACTAGGCCTGCCTTTCCAGGTAGTTGCGCCAGTGGGCGTGACTGAAGAAACAAAGATGCTTACAACTCCTGAAGAGCTTGTTTTCATCAACGCCTCGCGCAAGGCGCAGTCGGTTGCAAAGGGAAGGAAAGAGGGCTTGGTGATAGGCTGTGACACGCTTGGCTTTCTGGGCAACAAGGTGCTAGGCAAGCCAGCTGATGCCAAGCACGCAAAGCAAATGCTGTTGGAGCTCAACGGCAAGACTCATCTCATTATTACCGGCATTGTGGTGATAGACTGCGCAAGCGGAAAGAAAGAAGCTTCGTTTGACAAGACACTGGTAACTTTTAAGACGGTACCGAGCAAACAAATTGAGCAATACGCCGAAACCGGCGAGCCAATTGGAAAGGCAGGCGCGTACGCATTCCAGGGAATGGGTGGCGCGCTGCTGGTAAAGAAAGCCGAGGGAAGTGCCTCTAATGTAATAGGCCTTCCAATAGAGAAGCTATTCATCTTGCTTGAAAAATTTGGTGTAAAGACGCCTGTCAAAGTAGTGAAAAAATAAGAGAATCATTTTGCAATAAGGATGCGTATAACATGGCTCACCGAAAAGCTCCGTTGATTGAAGGGTTCTTCCTTTTGTGCAGAAACCCAGTGGGAGAGGGCAAAGTCGCGATCACAATGCGCGGAGAAGAATTGTGCGCCTACAGGCACGTTTTCACTTTCACCGACCTTGCAGGCTCAAAGTTGGGTGGGCTCAAGCAAAAACAAGTAGTGCACTTCTACTTTGGATGGCCTTCGCTTGTAAGCAAGGTGCAAAAAGAGCTTGCAGGCGTGCGCGGACACAACCCGATTTCCAAAAACTCTACGGGCGTATTTTCCTCACCGGTTTCACTTGAAGATGCCGGCTCAGTTTTACCCGACCCTGCAAAGGCAGACAAGCTAGTTGTAGACAAAGGCAAAGTTCTCGGAGTTTATGCTGGCACAGCGCGCGGAGTGAAAGGCGAAGTAGAGGAGCTTTCAATAGAGAGAGCAGGAAGCATCCGCGGAATGCCTGTTTACAACCAGCACTTTGGAGTACCACTTCCGCAAGAGGAGCAGGAAATGATTTTAGAACAACTCGGCCAACACAAGCTGTTTTTGGCATTGTTTGGAAAAAGAGAGAAAACGAGGGAAGCTTAAAGCGATTTGAATTACGTTTTTGGCCCCAGCGAGTCAATGTGCCTCGTTATTGCACCGTGACCGCGCTGCAACTGCATTGCAATTTCTCTAATGCTTACTTTTCCAGTTTTTTTCTGCGCCCTGTAAAGCTTCTCTATTTGTACTTTTTCAGCATCACTAAGCTTGTCCATTCCCTTGGCAACTTTTGCAGTACCGCTTTGGTTAAGATGAGTTAGAAGTATGTTGATTGCGCGAGTTTTTGCGCGAATCTCCCCCAATACAGGATGCGTGCGGAAGTCAGGGTGGTCTTGCAAAAACCACGCAGTCTTTGTAATGCCTTTAGGCGCGTCGTCACCCTTTGGAAGTTTTGTTGCCAAGAACTCTGCTAGAGGTTGTACTTATTTGTGCATACTAGCGGGAAGTTCTCCCTTTGCAGGCCTTCCTGGAGTTGGTTTTGCAGGCATATTACCCGTTAATCGTTAGCGGCTATAAATATTGCGTTGCACACGCGGGTAAAGAAAGCCAGTGATTAAATTTGGCTGTCGACTAGTTTTACAACCGCGCCAACGCCGATTTTGTGTTCAATTGCAGTGTCGGTGATTGGGCTTTTAGTTTTTCCAACAAGCTGCCTATATGTTGCAAGAACTTTTTCGCGTTGCAATGCGTGGACAACTTCCAGTCCATCCGGAATTGGTGCCATTTGGCGGGCTTTCAAGTGTGATAGGATTGCCGCTATTTGGTTGTCTGTGGCAATCTGCTTTAGAACCGAGTGTTTGCGAACGTTGCTCATTAAAGACTGCCTTGTTTCTTCGGCTGTTCTCGGCAAGGGCCTTCCTTTTGCTTCAAAAAACCTGAACATGCTTATTGCCAATTTAGCTGCGTGGGGTAAATACTGCTCGTACTCGCTTTTTTCAGGTTTTGGTTTTTTTGGCGCTTGCGGCAGGCTGTCACGTATTTTCCTAACAGAATGCATGCTGACCGTATGCTTGTCTGCAATGGTTCGCATCGGAACGCTTGCCTTCAAGTCCCTTTCAACCAACTTCTTTTTTGCATCAGTTAGCTTTCCGGAGGTTTTCCGCTTGAATGCCCTTTCTCGAGCACGCTGCTCTAGCCTAGCTGTCGCTTCCGTGATTCGAAGCGAGCGCCTAATCAATGCTTTTGCAGTGTCTACTCCCCTGCGTGGCGATGGCATACTGTCTTTTTTACCCTGTTGTATAAAAAATATCGGGTGGAGCGGAAATGGAAAAAACTGTTTGGGTGTGCGAAGGCGGCTGCGGGGCAAAGAAAACGCAGGAAGAGTATGACTCTGGAAAAAATAAGTGCGGCAACCCTGCGTGCGCCAATTACGGAAAGCCCTTTGAAATGCGTAGCGAGTGCCTCTCTTGCAGGGCAGTAATGAAGGAAGGGGAAGAGCACGCCTGCGACACTTGCTAGGTTTCAAACGCGTGTTTACGAAGAATTGAGCAACATTGCTTTGAACCTAAGCGCCGCCAGCTGCGAAATTGGCGAGCTGATTAGCAACTCTACTTGCCCTTCCTTAGGCTTGTGCAAATTGTCCGCTATTGCAAGCACGGGGAGTTTGTTGTTTCTGCCTAAAACCTTCTGCAGTTTTGCGTGAAGTTCCTTTAAGTCGGTGGGGGTTGCAAGCGAGACATTCAAGTAAATTTTGAGCCTCGCCTCCCCATCGTCCCTTTCCTCTAAAGCGTGCGCGCCAAGAATTTCTATCCTATCATGGCCTTTAAGGTGCTTTACGAGCTCTTCAAACGGCATTTCAATCGTTTTGATTGAGTGCATTTCACTTTAAAGTAGTTATCGGGCGTTGCCCGTGTGATGTAAAACTTGCTTCCTATGTGAAAAAATCAGCTTATTACTTTCAGCGAGGGAATTTTATTGAATTCCCTGTCGAACGATACGACTGCAGCGCCGCAGCTCTTTGAAAGTGCGATTATTACACAGCCGGTGAAACTCAGTTTTTCCGTTTTCTTGAACGTTTCCCAAGCTTCCTTGAAAGTTTGCAGGTCTGAAGGCACGAACTCAAATTCAGAGGAAAGCAGCCTTTCCCCAAGTTCCATGGCACTCTTCTTGTCGGTCCGCGAGTAAGCTAGCGTGACTGCCTCGTCAAATACGTATTCTGGCAAGAGAAGGCGGCCGTATTCCCCCTTGATTGCTAAAGCCATTATTTGCTTTGCCCTAGCGTGTTCCTGTTCCCGCCGGTTGTGAAGTGCTTCAATGAAGCTGGTATCAAATATTGCGCTCATTTTTTCCACCCGTAAAGGACTTCATCAATTCTCTGGCTCATGTTTTCGCTGCCAGGGCCGTAGTCTACGGGCTTTAGGTCTAGCAAACTCATTTTGTTGCCTTTTTTTTCTTTGAACTGTTTTGCAAATAACCTCAGCGCCTCGCTGACGGCAATTCCCATTGTCATTCCCTGGCTTGCCACCGCTGCCTTGAATTCGCGGAAGGCGCCGGCATCAACGTCCCTAAAACTCACGTGAGTCCCCACATAAATCACCTGGTAGTATAACAAGTTTACAAGTATAAAAAGTTTACTATGATGTTTCCCAATAAAGCTCAACGCCTTTACTTGGAGTTTTCATCACTTATGTGAGCGTTGTTATCGGACGTGACTGAGTAATGTAAAACTTGCCGCCTTCGAGCGCCCACTCGATGTCTTGGGGGAAGCCGTAGTGCTTTTCTATCCGCAAGCAGAGTCCTGCAAGTTCAAGAATTTGCTTTCCAGAGAGTTTTTGCTTGGAGCCCTTCTCCGCTGGAACTTGCAGAGTCTTGTTTGACACTTTCCCTTCTTGCTCGTGCTTGACAATCATCTGCTCCTGCTGGTTCACCGTAACGTCGATGAGCGCAAGCTCCCCCTTGTCAACCAAGTAATTGTCTGGCGTAATCATTCCCGAAACAATGGCTTCCCCTAGGCCAAAGCCTGCCTCGATAATCATCTCATTTCGGTTTTGCGTAACGGGGTTGGCTGTGAAAGCAACCCCGCTTACCTCGCTTTGAACCATCTTCTGAACAACAACTCCAACGCTGACGTAAATGTCCTGCAACCCCTTCTCGAAGCGGTAGAAAATCGCCCTGGGAGTGAAAAGAGACGACCAGCACTTCTTGACCGTTGGAAGCAGGGTTTCGCTTGTAGTGTTCAAGTAAGTTTCAAGCTCGCCAGCCCAACTGGCGGCGCTGGAATCCTCGGCAGAGGCGCTGCTTCTCACTGCAACGTACTTTGCGCCAAGCAACTCAAAGTGATGCAAAATGTCTTTCTCAATCTGCTTGGGCGTGTCACCTTGAGAAATAATCCTCCGTATCTTGCTGCTAGCGCCATTCACGCTCTCGGTGTCACTTGGGCTTACGCCTGCAAGAACTGCCTTGATTTTTGCCTCTAGTTTGTTGTGCTTTACAAACTCGTCGAAGGCGTGCGTGGTGACTGCAAAGCCTGGTGGCACGGGAATGCCGACGCGCGAAAGCTCCCCTAACTGCGCGCCCTTGCCCCCGGCAATTGCCACGCTGGCGCGGCTCAACTCTGCAAACGGCAAAACGCTGTCCAAATTACTCAACTCCCTACACAGTTTAGTGATGCGCACGCAAATAAAATAAACTCGGTTTAAAGGCTTGGCGTTCTCTTGGGGTAATCGACTTCGCTTTCGGAGTTAAATTGGTTGAAAGAACCACTGCCTTTCCCAGTGTCGTTTATTACTTTCCAGGCAACAAGCACGACAACCGCCATAAGCATTGCCTCCTCGAAACTCATTTTCCCAATCCTCCCAAACAACTCTCTCAAGTAATTCTTGCGCAAGGATTGCATAAGCTTACAGCCGCCGTATGGCGGGGGAGATAAAAAGAGCCAGCGCAGGCAAGCAGCTGCTCCTAGAGCTTGCGCACTGTGCCCTGCTCCGCGTCAACTTCAACCAAATCGCCGTCTTTGAGCATGGCTGTGGCGCTGCGCGTGCCAACAATGCAAGGTACTTTGAGTTCGCGGCTTACGATAGCCGCGTGGCAGGTGGCGCCGCCTTCGTCGGTAACTATCGCAAGCGCTTTTTTCATCGCGGGAATAAAGTCGGGGCTAGTCATTGGCGTTACCAGGACTTCGCCTTGCTTGAAAGATGCTAACTGCTCCAATGAAAAAATCTTCCTCACTTTCCCGCTGACAATGCCGCCTTCGAAGGCCACAGTGCCGCGCAGAAAGTCCCCCGGAAGTTTTTCATCTGGGAAAGAATACCCGTCTTTTGAAAAAACGTCTTGAAAACCAGTTGAAGCGTAGAGCCGAGCTTTCGAGAGGACCCATCCTTTCCTGCGAAAGAGCGCCTTGTCCAACGCCAGTTGTTTGCCTTGGGCAAGCGACTCGACTTCGCTTTCGGAAAGGAATTTCGCAAGCCGGGTCGGCTGGCTTATTTTTGCAAGGCTGTTTGCGCAAAGCTGCCTGAAAAGCGCGTCAAATTCTTCGAGCGCCCCTTCGGAAAAAATCCTGTCCTGGAAAGCGGCGTCAATTGTCTGCCCCGCCTTGGGCCCTAGAACTTTTTGCGTTTCCTCCCTCCAATTGGAGGGAAGGTAGATTGCAAAGCGGTAAGTTGGGTAAAGCGCGCCCAAAAGATCCTTGAGCTTTGCAATGGTTTTTTTGTCAAGCGAGTCTTTTTTGCCCTTTGAAGCGTGGAAATCACGGAGTTCTTTCACTGCCTTGCGGAAAGCTGCCCTTTGCTTGAGGTAGAACTCCGGGTCTGCCGAAAGCTTGGCAAAAAAAGATTCCCTTATCGCGTCCAAATCCTTTTGCAGGCAGTAAAAAACTGCCGACTGCCCGTCGCTGTAGGCAGGCATGTCGGAGTAAGCCGCCTCAAGCAAGCGCTTGAATTCCTTCTGCTGGAGGGGGATCCACCACTGGCACACGCAGAGCGAGAGGTCGCGGGTGAACGCCTTTGCAAGCTTTTCTTTCATAGTATTTTTAGGGCCCCGGTAAATAAATTTTATTTCCCGCGCAGACGCGGTTTTATGCATTCTAGGCAATGCGGCCTATTTGGCTTGCCGTTGCGGGCATCAGCTTTGCCTCGGCAACCCTTAGGTGCTCCCGCAGCGTCGACTTGGAAACTCCAAGCAGTTTGGCAAGGGCTGGCAATGCTATTTTCCTAGGGTAGCTGTAGTACCCTTGCTCTACTGCGGATTGAAACGCCTCAAGCTGTTTTTTGCTCAAAGAGCCGGCTGCAGATGAAACAAACAGCATTGGGGTTTCCTTCTTGATTGAAACAAGCTTAAACACTGCGCGGCTGCCCCGCCTTGACGCCTTTTTGGGCAAGCCCGCAAGTTTTTTCTTGTCCCAGCTTGCCAGCGTCCAGTACTCGAATCCCTTGCTTATTGTTATTGGCTTTAGGAAGAACACGTCTTTCTCCAGAGAAACCGAGGCGTAGTTTTGCCTTGGCTGCAAGTACGAGTAGAAAACCTGGTTGCCTTCCACGCGCGAAAAATGGATTCTTTTTTCAAGCCTCACCAAATCGCGTATGTACTGCCGCCATTCACTTCCAACAACAGTCATTACTTTGGAAACGCCAAGCTGCCTTTGGGCAAAGACGTTGAGCAGGTAAATGCGCACTGTCGCGTCATATTTCTTGGTCAGCTCTATTGCCTGCGACCCTTGGTGCCAGACCTTGAATTCAGCAATCCACATGAAACACTTTTATTGCCCCAAGCATATCTTTTTTTGGGTGGTTTGATTGCATTCGTTTGTAACGGAGTTTGCAGAGTTCCTGAAGAAATACCAGGTAATCGGCTTGGCAGTCGCTTTCATCATAGGCGCTGCCGCGACAAAGCTTGTCACGGCAATAGTAAACGACTTGATAATGCCGTTAATTGGCCTTGTAATACCCGGAGGCGATTGGGTCAATGCCTCGGTGGGCGTGGGTGCGGCAAAACTGCTTGTGGGCGACGTTGCAAGCGCGCTGATCAACTTCGCAATAATCGCAGTTGTAGTGTTTGCGATAGTCAAGTTCGTGATGAAGGAAGACGCCACGCAAAAGCGCTGAGCTTTTTTATGGCTCACTTTTCCTTTTTTTTCTTTTGTTTTACCTAAAACTAGCTCAAAGCAATTCGTCTGGCTTTTTGAGAAACGAGAACTGCTCGGGGTTGGCGACGAATTCTGCGTAAATGTTGCCTGCAATGCCGTTGACTGCCTTGTTGCCCCAAAACTCCTTTGCAGTAGTCTTTTTCAGTTCAGGCAACTCGCCGTAAGCGCGGTTTGGCACAATATTCGCGGAAGCTATGCCGCCGCTTTCAGCAAGTGCGTAGAACGCGCCGCCGCGCCTCTCCTTGTAAGGCGCGTAGTCGCTTTTGAAACTAGCTTCAACCAAGTTTGCCATAACCAGCGTTTCGCCGTAAGTCGGGTTTATCGTCAAGTGCCCGTAATTAGGCGGCATCAGCACTTTCTCGCCCGCCTTTGCCTCAACAAGCCACGCGTCCTCCACTTCCATGGAATCTTTCTTCCTCTTTTGAATGAGGTACCAGGCAGTGCCGCTAATCACCTGATATAATTCAGGGAAGGCGTTTAAACTATTTGGCGCAATAGGGTGGTAGTGGCCGTAAGTTTTGACAAACTCGCTGCCCAAAGCACGCGCAGGCATTGAAGTAACGTCAAACCTGATCCTGTGCTTTTGAAACAATTCCGAGTCCTGCTTTCTGTGCGGGCCCCTAAACATGTAGTAAAGAGAGTCGTCAAGCCTGGCCTTTGAGGCGAAAAGGCGGTCGGAGAGGACGTCGACCATTTCCTTGACAGAACGCGCCTGCACTGCCGCGCGAGAGCCCTCAACCCACAACTCATTGCTTTCCAGGGCGTATTCTGCTTCCAACGGCAGCGTTTCAAGCTTCAAAATAGGCATAGACAAGAACTCCCTCCATCTAACTTCAAGGCTAAGTTTACTAAAGCCCCTATATTATTATAATAATGGGCCTTTGGCTAAAATAATCCATTTAAGGTTTTTTGGGCTCATAGCTCAGCCTGGACAGAGCGACTGCCTTCTAACTAACCCGCTTCAAAGCGGGCACGGGGAAGACAGCAGTAGGTCCTGGGTTCAAATCCCAGTGGGCCCGCTCGAGGGACGTCGCGTTTCTTCGCAGGTCTCAGAAACGCTCGTGCCCCTCGACCCCTTGTCAGGAGGGTAGAAAAAAGCCAAAGAATCATTCGGGGGGTTGGGGTAGCCTGGCATCCTACCAGCTTCGGGAGCTGGTGACACGAGTTCGAATCTCGTACCCCCCATCCTTGTTTTTCTGTCTATTGCTAGAGAATGTTATTCGAAGAGCACGAGGAGCGTCCGAAGCAGTGCTCCGTGATCGCAAAGCTTCGCTTTGCGCATCAGACGCAAACGAAGCACGTTTGCGCTGACGGCAGTGAGGTGCGACGATGTCCCCCTAAGGCGTTTTTACCACAAACGCGGTTGGGCTTAGCGCCCAAGGAATTGTTTTGTAGGTGAGGTGCTTGTCCTTAAAAAACTCGTCCACCGCGTCCGACTCGCCCCAGCCACGCAGCGCGTACTCGTCGAAGGCAATGACGCCGCCGGGAACCACCAGGGAATAGAAGTTCTTGAGGGCTTGCGCAGTTGGCTCGTAAACGTCAAAGTCAAGGTTTAGCAGCGCGATGCGGAAACCCGGGTTTTTCTTGACGTAGCCGCCCATTGTCACCGAAGCGTCGCCTTTCACTAGCTCGACGCGCTTTTCCAAGCCAACGCCTCGGGCCACGCCCATGATGTGCTCTGGCGTGACTGGAGTGTAATTAGCCTGTGCAATGAAGCCTTCGCCCGTCTTTTTGTCGTAGTCTTTGCCCAGCGAGTCGGGATACCCTGCGAAAGTGTCGAATCCCACTACCCGCTTGACAGACTGGGGGTTGAATATTTGCAGGAGCTTGGCCCAGTAGAGCACGCCAGTGCCCTTGAAAACGCCGCATTCCACTATGTCGCCCGGCAAGTCCACGACTTGCTTGAACAACTCGTACCTGGCAAGAATCTTGGTGAACCGGTCAAGGCTGCCGTTAAGCAAAAACTCGTTGTAAGCGTCCCAGCTTTCCTTTTGAGCCAAAAACAATCCCCTCTCCCAGAGAACTATAATAACAGAACTATAATAATATTTGCAGAGTAATAAAATAAAGCCGCCTAAATGGCAGCCCCGTGGTGTAGTGGTCCAGCATGACAGGCTCTGAACCTGTAGACGGCAGTTCGAATCTGCTCGGGGCTACTTTAATCTTGGTGAACCGCGTGGCTTCGGGTTTCCTGCACTGGTTTTCATCCACTTTAAGGTTATCCGAGCATTTGCCCAAAGCAAGGAAGAGTTCCCTTGGCTCGCTTAGAAGAATGCTTGGCGACTCCCTTGAAGCGAAGGAAAAGACAGGTCGAGTAGGCGATTGGTAGATTAGTTGTAGGCAACGGCGGCCCCTTGGATCTCGGCTTCACTGCTCCCGGCGTTCTTCCCATGGCGGGTATTTGCCGAAGCGTTTTACGGCAAAACAAGCACTTTCTTCGCTTTTTGCCGTATGTTTTTTCGGCAATGACTCCAGTTTGTGGATAGTGGAATCGTAAGTTTAATAAGCT
>OBEQ010664752.1_pt1 | contig 13646 bp, 15 predicted proteins | sample 1670901 | NCBI WGS metagenome assembly OBEQ01 (sample SAMEA104232315, study PRJEB22302) | groundwater metagenome | biome: forest; feature: aquifer; material: groundwater | place: USA | collected 2011-08-07 | depth 5.4 m
CCTTCCGTGTACGCCTCGTAGCTCACCGCCGCGAAGCCGGCGATCAGCAGGAGGCTCGAGAGCGCCACCCAGAGGGGCCGGAGCCAGAGGGAGAGGAGTGAGACCCAGAGGCACGCGCCGGTCAAGACCGACAGGTTCAGGAGCCAGTGGGGCGGCAAGAGCGTCCGCCGGGAGAGCAACGTGTGCACCATGTTGGCGTGGATCTCCACGCCAGCCATGAGCCCCGTCGGGGTCGGGTAGAAGTCACGGCTTTCGGTGAACGTCGCCCCCACGAGGACGATCTTGTCCCTGAACGGGTTGTCCCTCTCAGGGCGGGCCCCGCTCCGGGCCAGCTGAACCAGCGCCGAGCTGGGAAACGAGCTGAAAGAGCCCTCCGAACCGGCGAAGTCGATCCGCCAGGCGGCCCCCGAGAGCCTCCCGAGGGAGATGCGCTCGTCCCGCGTGATCCGCCCGTAGTGGCCGCGCACCGGCAAGGCAAGCGGGGCTCCGGTCTTTCCCCCAAGGGCGCGCGCCAGGGTTTCCGCTGTCTGGCCCGAATACCCGGCGAGGGTGGCAAGCGCCAGGGAGGGGAGAAATCCCCCATCCGCGGCTGGAAGCACCGGGGCCATCCGGCGGATCACCCCGTCGGCACCTACTGGAGCGTTCGAGAACCCGAAGAGCCCCCTGAGGCCGGAGGAAAAAGCCGGAGAGACCTCATAGCGCACTGGACCCTCTCCCTTCCGGGGGATCGCCAGCGAGGCGAAGACGAGGCGTCCCGATCCGCTCGTCTCCCAGCGGCGCGTCATAGCGACGAGGGCGGCGTCCTCATCGGGGGTAGAGCCGCTCTTCAGCTGGACGTCGAAGGCCACGACGCGGGCACCGCTCTGGAGGAGAAACTCGCCCAGGTCGGCAAGGTAGCGACGGGAGAGCGGCTGGCGCTCACCCAGCGCGGCGAACGACTCCTCGTCGATGAGGACCAGGACGATCTCGGGCGCGGGCACCCGGTCGCGCAGGAAGAGGAAGGCGTCCACCGCTCGGGTTTCCCACCCCGAGAACACGCCGATGCGCGAGAGGGCGGTTACCGCCACGCTGACGGCAACCCCCAGGAGTAGCGCGTGGACCACGCGCCTCGTCGAAGCTTTCATGTCGGGAACGCTACCTGAGACGCGCAGCTTGCGTCAAGGTGCGCAAGGGGGCAAGCTGGTGGCGAGGAGAGGGATGTACTTCACCGGCCGGCTCTAGACCTTGAGGCCAAGGATGCGCTGGGGGTTCTTGAGGTAGATCTTCTCGAGGACCTCGGGCTTGTAGCCTTCCTCCTCGAACTCGCGGAAGAGCCGCTCGTGGGCGAGAACCGGATAGTCCGAGCCGAACATCGCTTTGTCCTGGAGCCGGCCGTTCAGCTCGCGCTTGAGAGCGGGCGGGAAGTACTTGGGCGCCCACCCCGAGGTCTCCATCACCACGTTGGCCTTGTGCAGGAGGAGCGCGATCAGCTCGTCGTGCCAGGGCCAGCCCGCGTGACAGGCGATGATGGTGAGGCGGGGAAAATCTGCCGCCACGTCGTCGAGGTGGGGGATGGGCCGCATGTACTTGAGCTTGATGCCGAGTCCGCCCGGGAGCCCCGCGCCCATCCCCGTCGTGCCGGTGTGGAACTGGACCGGCACGCCCAGCGATTGGCAGAGGTCCCAGATCGGATAGAAGCGGCGGTCGTCGGGGAAGAAGGCCTGGGCGCCCTGCTGGAACTTCACGCCGAGGAGTTTCAGTTCCTTCACGCTCCGCTCGATCTCCCGGAGCGCCAGCTCCCCTTTCCACGGGTCTACCATCGCCCAGCCGCCCGCGTACGCCTCGGGGAACTTCCTGACCTGCTCGGCGACGTAGTCGTTGGGGATGCGGGGCTCGCCGGTCGTCGTCTCGGCGTCCCACGCGATGATGCAGCCCTTCACGCCGGCGGCGACGAAGTCCCGGGCCATCTCCTCCTCGGTCCGGGCCTTCTGCTCGGTCTTGTAGTAGGCGCGCATCCCGTCGGCGAATTTCCGGATGGACCGGAACCAGGGCGCGGTCGAGACGTGGGCGTGCACGTCAATCGCGCGGATCATCTCGGCGTGTGCTCTGGCGGGCGCTCCGGGAGTCAGGCGAGTCGCCGGAAGTAGAGCTTGCAGCTGTCGCAGTGCCGGCGGCCGGGGTCGACCGACCGCAGCCGGCTCCCGCAGTGGGGGCAGGTGGGGGCTTGCCGCGCGCGCCGCCGCTTCCAACCCTCCAAGGCGAGCGCCAGGACGGTGACCACGAAGAGACCGGCGAGCAGGAGCGACTCTGGGCCCATCTTCCCTCCGATCCGAGGTCCGGGACGCCGCGACTCCTGCTCCATCATCCCGCTCCACGCCGGCGCCTGTCAACAAAAAGGGAGATTCCCATGCTATACTACCGCTGCTCCTCGCGAGGTGAGGGTACCGCCGTGGCAACCTACATCATGTTGAGCACGCTCTCCGATGGCGGCCGCAAGGTCCTGCGGGAGCGCCCGGGCTGGATCCGCAAAGTCAACCGGGAGCTGGAGCGGATGGGCGTGAAGGTTCGCGCCCAGTACGCCGTCCTCGGCCCCTACGATTTCGTCACGGTCGTGGAAGCCCCCGACAACGAGACGGTCTCGCGTGTGTCCATCGAGCTCGGAGCGCGGGGCTCGGTGCAGATAATGACCCTGGCGGCGATCCCGCTCGACACCTTCATCTCCCGGCTCGAGAGCGGCGCGGCGCGCACGCGCAAGCCCAAGCGGCGTTAACCTCCCCCCTCGCTCCCCTTCCGGAGGGCACTGGATGAAGGCGCTCAGGATTGTGCCCGAGAAGTGCACGGGCTGTCTCCGGTGCGAGCTGGCCTGCTCGTACATGCAGACCGGCGCCTTCCAGCCGGCCAAGTCGGTGATCCGGGTCTCGCCCTACGAGGGGCACACGAGCTACGCGCCGTACACGTGCACCCAGTGCGACGAGGGGTGGTGCATGACGGCCTGCCCGGTGGGGGCGATCACGATCACGGCGGCCGGCGCCAAGGACGTGGTGGACGACCGCTGCGTCGGCTGCAAGCTCTGCACCATCGCCTGCCCCTACGGGACGATCTTCTACGACCCGGACACGCACAAGGCCTTCAAGTGCAACCTCTGCGACGGCGCCCCCGCCTGCGCGGAGGCGTGCCCCACCGCCGCGATTCTCTACGAGGACGTGGCAGCCGCCGACTGGCTCGCCGACTTCGCCGTCGAGCGGAGCGCGCGCGTGCTCGCGATCGGGGGGCGATGATGGCCGCACGACACCTCATCATCGGCGCCGGCACGGCGGGGCTGAACTGCATCCGAACGATCCGGGAGGAGGACGGGGGAGCCTCGGAGATCACCCTGGTCGCCGCCGAGCGCCCCTACTCGCGCATGGTCCTGCCGTACTACCTCGACCGCTCCATCGCCGAGTCCCACGTCTTCACCGCCACGGCCGCGACGCTGGCGACATGGAAGGTGAAGACCCACATCGGAAGGAAGGCGGCCGGCCTCAACCCCCAGGCGAACGCGCTCACGCTGGACGACGGGACCACGCTCGAGTACGACGACTGCCTGATCGCGACCGGGTCGCGGGCCGTGAAGGCCCCCGTTCCGGGTGCCGATCTCCCCGGCGTTAACTCCTTCTGGACGCTCGAGCAGGCGCGCGCCGTCGTCGCGGGCATCGCGCCCGGGAGCCACGTGGTGATGGTCGGGGCGGGGTTCATCGCCTTCACGATCCTGAACTCGATCCTCTCCCTGGGGGCCCGCCTCACGATTGTGGAGATCGCCCCGCGCATCCTGCCGCGGATGGTGGACGACGCGGGCGCCGCGCTGGTCGAGACCTGGCTCAGGCAGCACGGGGTGAAGATCCTGACGGGCGCGACGCTCGTGCGGATCGAGGAGGCCCGCGGCAAGCGGCGCCTCAGGTTCAAGAAGGGCCCGGACCTCCTGGCCGACCTCGTGATCATGGCCACGGGGATCAAGCCCAACCTCGAGTGGCTCCAGGGCTCGGGGATCCGGATGAACCACGGGATCCTCGTGGACGATCACCTCCGCGCGAGCGTGCCGAACGTCTACGCGGCGGGGGACGTGGCCGAGGGCAAGGACGGCGTGACCGGGCTCCCCGCCGTGCACGCCATCGAGCCCACGGCCATGGAGCACGGCCGGGTGGCAGGCGCCAACATGGCCGGCCGCGACGTGGCCTACCGCGGGAGCCTCAACATGAACATCGTGGAGGTCTGCCGGCTCGACGTCGCCTCCTTCGGCGCGTGGGATGATCCGAACGCCGAGACCTTCACCGGGCTCCGGCCCGAGCGCTCGGCCTACCGGAAGCTCTGCTGGAGTGGCGACCGGCTGACCGGCGCCATCATCATCGGCCAGGCGGCCGACGTGTGGACCACCAACGACGTCGGGATGCTGAAGGGGCTCGTCCAGACTGCCGTTCGCCTCGGCGCCTGGAAGGAGCACCTCCGGCGGAACCCCTTTGACCTGAAGCCGGCCTTCATCGCCTCCCGGACCACCGGGCAACTCCTGCCCCAAACCATCCTCGGCCGCCCCTCCCGGGCGCCCGAAATTCCCACGACGGTGTCGCCATGACCGAGACCGCGCTCAGAGCCCCGACCCAGGCAAGACCCCGCACGGAGACCCGGGCTGTTCTCGGGGGCTATGCAGGGAAACTCCTCCGCGTGAACCTCACGACGGGCAAGATCCGGGCCGAGCCCTGGACGCCCGAGGAGATGCGCCTCTGGGTCGGCGGCGTCGGCCTCGGCGCCAAGATCCTCTACGACGAGGTCGGCCCGCGGGTGCACTGGGACCATCCCGAAAACCGCCTCATCATGGCCACGGGGCCCCTGGCCGGGCTGCCGGTCTGGGGGACGGGCGGGCTGACCGTGGTGACGCGCGGGGCGTTGACCGACGGCGCGACCTCGACCCAGGCCAACGGCTTCTTCGGGGCGTGCCTCAAGTTCTCCGGCTACGACGCCATCATCATCCAGGGCCAGGCCAGGCGCTGGGTCTATCTCTACATCAACGACGACGTCGTCGAGCTCAGGGACGCGCGCCACCTCCTGGGCAAGGACACCTGGGAATGCCAGGACGTGCTGAGCGCTGAGCATGGCCTGACGGGCCACCAGATGTCGGTCTACTCCATCGGCCCGGCAGGAGAGAATCTCGTCCGGTTCGCGGCGATCCAGGGCGACTATGGCCACGTCGCTTCCAAGAACGGCTGCGGCGCCGTGATGGGGAAGAAGCGCCTCAAGGCGGTCTGCATCGTGCGGGGGACGCGGGCGCTCGACGCGGCGGATCCCCGCGGGGTGGTCCAGGCGGCGGACGACATCGCCCACGACCTCAAGACCGATCCCTCCGCGCGCTCCCTCTACGAGTGGGGGACGCTCCCCGCCGTGGTGAACCTCTACAAGATGGGCGTGCTGCCCATCAAGAACTACACCACCAACGTGGCCCCCGCCGGCGTGGAGATGGCCGACTGGGAGGCTCCCAAGCTGCGTCACGGCTTCGATCACCGCGGTCACCAGTGCTCAGCCTGCGGCATGCACCACTGCCACATGCAGGTCATCCCGCGGGGCAAGTACAAGGGCGAGCTCGTGGACGAGCCGGAGTACGAAGGCTGGTCGGGCGCGGGCTGGCAGATCGGCCTCCTGGACAAGGAGTCCATCGCCTGGCTCAACACCCGGATCGACCGCGCCTCGGTGGACGTCAACGAGTTCGGCTGGGTCTGCGGCTGGGTGATGGAGGGGATCGAGAAGGGGTACATCACGAAGGCGCAGCTTGGCTTCGAGCTCCGCTGGGGCGACCTCGAGGGCGCGGCCCGCCTGCTCGACATGATCAGCCACCGGAAGGGCTTCGGAAATCTCCTCGCGGAGGGCGTGAAGGTCGCCGCAGAGAAGCTGGGCGGGGCGGCCCAGGAGGCCGCCATCTACACGCTGAAGGGCGCCTCGCCCCGCGGTCACGACCACCGCGGCCGCTGGGAGGAGATGCTCGACACCTGCACCGCCTCGACCGGCACGCTCGAGAGCGGCGTCCCGGCTCACGTGACAGAGGTCGGGCTGCCGGCGCGGATCAACCCGTTCAGCGGGGAGGAGGTGGCGCGGCAGGTCGCCGGGATCCTCGGGCGCCGGCACTTCGAGGACTCGCTCGGCATCTGCAGTTTCACCACCCGGACGCGGCTCGAGAACGTGTGCCGGGCCCTCTCCGCGGCGACCGGGTGGCTCTACACGGTGGACGAGTGCGTCCGCTTCGGGCGCCGCACGGCGGCGATCCTGAGAGCCTTCAACCTCCGGTGCGGGATCGGGCCCGAGACCGAGCGACCCTCGGCGCGCTACGGCTCGGCGCCGCTGGACGGACCGGCCAAGGGGCAGGCGATCATGGACCAGTGGGAGAAGATGCTCGACAGCTGGTACGCGGGGGTCGGGTACGACCGGAAGACCGGCAGGCCGACGCCCGAGACCCTCCGGAAGCTCGGCCTCGACTGGCTCCGCAAGGATCTCTGGGGGAAGAGGCGCTGAGCCCGTTCGAGACCCTCCGCGCGACGGTGGAGGTTCTGTCCTGGATCACCAAGTTCATCGGGGGGCCTGGCACGGGGCGGAAGGAGTTCGAAGAGGCCTTCGTCCCCGGGGAGACCGTGGGCGAAGTCCTGGGGCGCTTTTCCGCGCGTTACCCCGAGCTGGACACGGCGCTCTGGGACGCCTCGAGGAAAGCGCTGGGCGAGCACATCGAGGTCATGGTCAACGACGCCGTGCTCGGCCTCAGCCACACGCTCGACACCCCTCTCAAGGCGGGAGATCGGATCACGCTGCTCGGCCAGTACATGGGCGGATAAGACCCCGGAGGTGTGGTCATGACCACGTACGACGACCTGCTTCGCGAGCTCGCCGAATCTGAGAAGGAGGCCCTCGAGCTCCAGGGCCGCATCACCGAGCTGACCGAGCGCGTCTACCGGGCCTCCCGGGTGGCCGCTCACTGGGACCGCTCCCTCTCCGGGAAGATCACGGGCCTCTGCTACGGCCTCCTCGCCCACCTGGAGGAGCTCAAGCGCCTGCTCAAGGAGGAAGCCTGAGCTCCTCCCCTCGGGGTGATCCGGCGAGCGCATCGGTGCGCATCGGCGTGTCGGCCAGATCGGGCCGTGGCCTCTTCGCCGAGGCGCTTGTCCGCCGCTTCGACGTGGCCTATCTCCGAGACCAGGTGTACCTGGACCCCCATCCCAAGGAGCTCATGCTGAGAAACCACGTTTAGGCCAAGCTGACAAGACAGGAAGGCGACTGGCTGGCCTCTTTCAACTAGTTGACGGAAAAGGTATTTTTTGAGATCAGCGAATTGTCCTTGACCGCTCCGAGGCCCTCGTGCTAATTGAGCACGAGCACACACCGCGAGGGCTACCGTGAAACAAACCATTGGTTTTATTGGACTCGGCATCATGGGCCGGCCGATGGCCCGAAACCTGCTCAAGGCCGGATATCCACTGATTGTCCACAGCCGGAGCCAGGGACCGGTGAAGGAACTGGTTGGCCAGGGCGCCAAGGAAGCCCACGCCCCCAAGGCCGTGGCCGAGCAGGCGGAGATCCTGATCGCGATGCTTCCCAATTCCCCGGACGTCGAGCTCGTGGCGCTCGGGAAGAATGGGATCATCGAGGCCGACAACCGGCGGCTGATCTTCGTGGACATGTCCACGATCTCGCCCATCGTCTCGCAGAAGGTCGCCAAGGCGCTGGAGCCCAAGGGCGTCCGGATGCTCGACGCCCCGGTTTCGGGCGGGGAGAAGGGGGCGATCGAGGCCACGCTCTCGATCATGGTGGGCGGCGACAAGGCTGTCTTCGACACCGTGTTGCCGGTCTTCCAGGCCATGGGGAAGACGATCACCCACCTGGGCCCGCTGGGGGCGGGGGGCTTCACGAAGCTCGCCAACCAAATCATCGTCGCGGTGAACCTGACGGCACTCGGGGAGGCGCTGACGCTCGCGGCCAAGGCCGGTCTGAACATCGAGCTGACCCTCAAGGCGCTCGGCGGGGGACTCGCGGGGAGCCGGTGCCTGGACCAGAAGACCCCCAACTACCTCGCCCACACCTTCAACCCGGGCTTCAAGATCGACCTCCACTACAAGGATCTCGGGCTCATCATGGAGGCCGCGCGCGCGCTCGGCGTTCCGCTGCCGACCACCGCGGTGGTGCAGGAGCTCTTCAACGCGCTCCGGGTCAAGGGGCGGGGCGGGCTCGACCATTCCGGGGTCATCACGCTCCTGGAGGAGCTGGCCGGCGTCGAAGTGAAGGCCAAACAATGAGGGCGAGCGTTGACCGGACCGGGCTGGATTCCCAGGGGCGCGCGCCCATCATCAAGATCCGCCGCGTCCGCAAGGGCGACCTCTCCAAAGTCCGCGACGTCATCGAGCAGGCCTTCGGCGACTTCTACGAGCGGCAGCTCGGCACCCGCCCGCGCCAGGTGTTCGGCGGGGCCCAGTATGTGCATCACCGCTGGCTCATGGAGCCGTGGGGGTGCTTCGTCGCCGAAGAAGGGGACGGAAAGATCGTCGGAGCCGCCGTAGCGGTGATCTGGGGGAGCGTCGGGATGGTCGGCCCCGTTGCGGTTCTCACCACGTACCAGAACCAGGACATCGGCCAGCAGCTCGTCAAGGCGACCCAGGGATTCTTCGAGGAGAACAGCGTGACGCTCCAGGGGCTCGCGACCTACCCGTCGAGCCCCAAGCACCTGCTCCTCTTCCAGAAGTTCGGCTACAAGCCCAAGGGCTTGGTCGCCGTCACCTCCAAGCCCCTGGACCGTCGCGAGATCATCCAGGCTACCCAGTCCGGCAAGCCGGCCCACTCCGTCCGCCGCTTCTCCATGCTCGAGGAGGCGAAGAAGAAGACCGTCGTCCAGAAGCTCCGGCGGATGACGAACTCGATCTACCGCGGTCTGGACCTGAACAAAGAGGTGGAGATCGTGGACGGCTTGGCGCTCGGCGACACCCTCCTCCTGGAGCGGGGGCGCGAGCTGATCGGGTTCGCCATCTACCACATGCCGGGCGTGAGCGAGGCGCCCCAGGGCTCCCTCTACATCAAGTTTCTGACCATCGACTTCCGCCACCGGAAGGCCGAGTACTTCCACGCGCTCCTGGCCGCGCTGGAGGAACTCGCCCACGGCGCCGGCCTCCAGCGGGTGATCGCGCCGGTCTACACCTGGTACTGGACCGCGTACCAGGGGCTCCTGGAGCGGGGCTACTCGATCGACTTCACCATGGTCCGGATGAAGCGGGGGAAGCTCGAGGAGTACGAGCGGCCGACAGACCTGGTGCTGGACGACTGGCGCTGAACCTGCCGATGCTCCCAAGGCGGGCGCTCGCTGCCGCGCTTGTGTCTCTCGCTCTCCTGGCGGCCGCTCCCCGCCCTGCCGAGGCCCACGCGCTGGTTCTGGAATCCTCGCCCCGCGCCGACGAAGTGTTGCCTTCCTCCCCCGGGCGGATCCTCCTCCGCTTCAACAGCCGCCTCGAGAAGGGACTCTCGATGGTCACCCTCACCGGCCCGACGGGCCGTCCCGTCCCGCTCCCCGTCGCGGCGGCTGATCCGTCCCCCAACCATCTGGTCGTCCCCGTCTCCCCGCTCGAGCCCGGCCGGTACGTCGTTCGCTGGAAGGTTCTGAGCGCCGACGGCCACGTGACGGCGGGCGCCTTTCGTTTCACGGTAGCGCCCGCTCACTGACGCCGTGATCTCCGGTCGCGCGACGCCCGACGGGACCGACGCCTACCGCCGCCGCACGGCCGCGGCGCCCGAGCACTTTCGCGCCTTCGCCGGCTCTTGGCTCTCGTCGCTGGGCATCGGGACCTACCTCGGCGCCGAAGACCCGGCGACCGACGAGGCGTACCGCGACGCGGTGATCAGAGCGCTCGAGCTCGGCCTGAACGTCGTGGACACCGCGGTGAACTATCGCCACCAGCGGAGCGAGCGGGCCATCGGCCAGGCGCTCTCGGCGCTCATCGGCAAGGGCGCCCTCCGCCGGGAGGAGGTCGTCGTCGCGACCAAAGGCGGCTTCATTCCCTTCGACGGGGCGGTGCCGCGGGATCCCGGGAGCTACTTCACCGAAACCTACCTCCGTCCCGGCATCATCGGCCCGGACGACGTGGTGGCGAGCTGCCACTGCATGACCCCGCGCTACTTGGCGGATCAGCTGGATCGGAGCCGGCGCAACCTGGGGCTCGAGACGCTCGATGTCTACTACATCCACAACCCCGAAACCCAGCTCGGCGAGGTCGCAAGGCCCGAGGTTCTGGAGCGGATCCGCGCGGCCTTCGCCTTCCTGGAGTCGGCCGTCGCCGACGGCAGGATCGCCCTCTACGGCACGGCCACTTGGAACGGCTACCGCCAGCCCCCGAGCGCGCGGGAGTATCTCTCGCTGGCCGAGCTCGACAAGATCGCCCGGGAAGTGGGCGGAGAACGCCACCACTTCAGGGTGGTCCAGCTCCCCTATAACCTGGCGATGGCCGAGGCGTTCACGCTGGGGAATCAGACCGTGGACGGCGAGACGGTCTCGCTCATCGAAGCCGCGCGCCGGCTCCAGATCTACGTCATGACCTCCGCGACCATCCACCAGGGTCAGCTCACCCGGAACCTCCCGCCGGTTCTGGCCGAGCAGCTGCCCGGACTCAGCACGGACGCCCAGCGCGCGATCCAGTTCGTGCGTTCCACGCCGGGCGCCGGGACGGCGCTCGTGGGGATGAAGCGCGCGGCCCACGTGGAGGAGAACGCCGCGCTCGTGAGGGTTTCCCCGGTGCCCTGGGAGAAATTCCGGGTTCTCTTCAAGGAACCCTGATGCAGCTCGTGGTCTGCCGGGACGCCGCCGCCCTGGCCCGGCGGGCGGCCGACTGCTTCCTGGACCGCGTCCGCGTCAAGCCGGAGCTGAACATGGCCGTGCCCGCGGGACGCACGCCGCGGCTGATGTACGAGCTCCTGGCCGAAGAGCACCGCCAGGGGCGCGTGGATTTTTCGCGCATGAGGGTGTTCTCCGTGGACGAGCTCGGCCCGCCGGCGCCGCCGGACGGCTACTTCTGGCGGCAGATCCGCGCGGAGTTCCTCGCCTGGGCCGAGGTGCCGCCGGAGCGGCAGCATCCGTTCAGCGTGGAGCGGCCCGACCTCGATCGAATGTGCGGCGAGTACGAGGAGACCATCGCCGCGGTCGGCGGGCTCGATCTCGTCATGCTCGGGCTCGGGCCCAACGGGCACGTCGCCTCCAATGAGCCCGGGAGCGCCTTCGACTCGCGCTGTCGCCCGGTCCGCCTGCTGGCTTCGACCGTGCAGTACATCCTGACCGACGCGGTCACGCAGGGCGAGGTGTCCGACCGGGCGGTCACGCTCGGGATCGCGACTCTTCTGGACGCGCGCGAGGTCGTCGTGTTGGTCAGCGGCGCCGGCAAGCGCGAGCCGCTCGCCCGGATGCTGTACGGGCCGATCACGCCGGAGCTGCCCGCCTCGGTGCTCCGGCGCCACCCGCGCTGCGTTGTCCTCACGGACGAGGCCGCGGTCGCGGCTCCGGCTGGACGATGAAGAGGGTTGAATTTCCCCCGGGGCTGGGCTAGGGTAGGGAGCCGTGGCGAGCGCGTCCATGGTGCGCAGGATCCACCACGTCGGCATTGTGGTCGAAAAACTGACGGTCGCCTACGGCTTCTACCGCGACACGCTGGGCCTGCCGCTTCTGAAAGAGCTCGAGATCCGAGACCAGGGAGTCCGTGCGGCGCTGCTCGGGGCCCGGGAAAGCGAGATCGAGCTCCTCGAGCCAGTGCAAGCGGGGACGGGCGTGGCCCGATTCCTGGAAAAGCGCGGCGAGGGGCTGCACCACCTCTGCTTCGAAACCGAGGATGTGGACTCGAGCCTCCGCCGCCTCAAGGCCACCGGCGTCCTCCTGATCGATGAGACGCCGCGGCAGGGCCTGGCAGGGCGCATCGGCTTTCTCCACCCGCGCGCGTGCGCCGGTGTCCTCGTCGAGCTCGCCACCCCGCCGACCGCTCCGCCCCATCCCGAGAGCTCGCCCCTCCGCGTCAAGCGCGTCGTGATCGCCTCCTCCGATCCCAAGGCGACCGCCGAGATCTTCCAGCGTCTCTTCGCCCTGCCCGAGCAGTCCATGAACGGCGGCCCCCGCACGATGCTGGGGGTGGGTCGGGGCGCGTTGCTCTTCGTCCCCGCCGAGGAGGTCGGAGGGCTGGAGGGAATGGTGGCCCTGTCGGTCGTCGCCGAGGACCTGGCGACGGTCAGCGAGCGCCTCCGCGACGCGGGGGCCGCCATGCTGAGCGGGGCAGGGGAGTTGACCGTGGAGCCGCGCTCAAGCCACGGCGTTCATCTGCACATCAGCCGCTTCGACTAGGGTCGGCCGCGTCGTGGGGGGCAGGTCCCCAGACCGCAGGAGGTGAAATCCTCAACCTCCAAACGGTCTAGTTTCTTGGGGCAGGTCCGGGTAGCGTCGCTTCACACTGAAGCCCGCCGCGTCCGTGTGGCGGACCACGTCGTAAAAGTCGGAACTCAGTGGCCCGATGGAGCGAAGTACATCGTCAGGCGTGCGGAGGATTGTCATCGTCCCCAAATCATTTCTTTTTGAGCACCAATTGTAACCAGCGCCGAAGGCTTTAGAAACAGGCATTTCTTCCCAGCCATTCCGGCGAGTTTTTTTGGGTGCTTCCTCTCTGGGGAGAATTGAACGCCAAAGCGACGGATGAGGTCGTGCTCAGCCGGGATGCCGCGGTGATTCTTTCGTTCACGCTGCCCGACCGCGAGGCGCTGATCAGCATCCTCTCGCTCGTCGCCCGCGTGGGACCGGCACGCTTACGGCTTTACCTTCGTGAATCTCCTCGAGGCAGATTTCCGGCGCCTCAGCGATTTCATTCGCGCTTCAGTCCCCGTCTGACGCCTGCTTCAAGGTCGTCGAGCCCTGCGACATTAGGATCGCGTCAGCGCGGCGCGGCGCCGATCCAGCAGGCGCTCGCGGAGCTTCCAGGAGAGCAGGAGAGCGCCGGAGAGGATGCGGGCGCCGGAAAGGTAGGCGAGGAACTCCCCGGATCCCGGCTCGCCGAGGACGGGGACGCGCCTCAGACGAAAGGGGTCGTCGCCTTGGCGCACGCCGCCCAGGTCCACTGTGAAGGCGACGTCGAAGCCGGCCCTGCGGACGGTCGAGACCACGCGGGCATCGTGGGCGCCGTCGGGGTAGCAGAAGGCGCCGACGCGCTGGCCGAGCGCCTCCTCGAGCCGGCGCTTCGAGCCGAGCACCTCGCGCTCGAGCTCGTCCTCGGGCAGTCGGGTGAGATCGGGGTGCGTGTGGCTGTGGCAACCGATCGTGTGCCCGGCGGCCGTGAGCGTGGCCAAGTCACGCCGCCGTATGCCCGGGCCATCCGCGTCCAGATCGGACGAGATCAGGAAGAACGTCGCGGGGAACCTCAGCGTCCCGAGCACGGGTACGGCGTTGTCGAGTTGCTCGGCGTAGCCGCCATCGAACGTCAGCAGCGCAGCTGGCGCGCGGACCGGCGCTGTGCCCCGCAGCCATTCGGTGAAGTGTTGCATCGAGAGAACCGAGTAGCCGCGCTGCGCGAGTCTGCTCATCTGCGCGGCGAAGCGCTCGCGGATCCTCACGGCGTGGTAGCACAGCACGACCACGTCCGCGTCGGCGAACGACACGC
>OBEQ011773822.1_pt1 | contig 13644 bp, 13 predicted proteins | sample 1670901 | NCBI WGS metagenome assembly OBEQ01 (sample SAMEA104232315, study PRJEB22302) | groundwater metagenome | biome: forest; feature: aquifer; material: groundwater | place: USA | collected 2011-08-07 | depth 5.4 m
ACGACGAGCGGCTCGGAATCGTCCTTGCGAGACAGACTCAGCGTGGCCTGGTCGTCGTCGGAGTGCGGCGTGACGGTATACTCCCCGCCCGCGGCGGCGATCGTGAGCTTGCCGTGCGGCGCCAGCTCCGGCGGAGGCTCGCCCGCGGCGAGATCGAGTTTGGGCGCGCCGCCGGATGGAGAGAGCTGCAGGGAGAACCGGCGTGAAATCAAGACGGGCACGCGCGCCGCGGCGTCGCCGGAAAAACGGATCGCGTGGGGCGCGAGGTAGAGCAAGTCGCGCGAGATTTCGGCCGCGTCGGCGGGAGGATTCTGCGACGGAAAGGGCGAAGACGAAATCAGAAATGCGAACACGAGAAAAAAGAGCCAGCCGGTAAGAACGAAGCGATGGAAGCGCATGTGGAATATCGTAGCAGAGCGACGCCCGCAGAGAAGGCTTCGAGGAAACCTGGGGTGACCAATGCGGCGCTACCGGACAAGCGAAGCGGCTTCGGCCAGGGCTTTTTCCAGCCGGCGGGCGCGGGCTTCGGGCGTGCGGTAATAAAAAATTCCCAGCAGGTGGCCGCGTCGGCGCCCCGGAGACATTCGTTCCCAACCGGCCCGGGCCCGGAAATCGCGCGCGAACGCCGCCTGCAGCAGTGGCGGCAGCTCGCGCTCTGCCTCCATGGTTGCGAGCAGCCGCTCAGCGAGCTCGCGGGCCCGGCGGAGGCGCGATTCGGGATTTTTGGGCTCGGCGACGTGGCGCGCGATTTCGCGGCGGCTGGAGGGATTCAGATTCGTATTGAACCAGCGCTCGAGAGCGCGGTGCCGCCTGAAAATGGCGGCGAATTCGGCCGGGATCGCCGCGGGACGCGGCGCGGCGTCGGGCTCGAGGCGAAACTGAGCGGTAGAGCCGGCACGCGCGCCGCCGCCCGCCTGCATCCGTTTGTTGACCAGGAGGTAGTGCCCGCCGCGGCCCGTGGGAAACAGTGAAGTCCGGAATGCGAAGCCGTTGATCTCTCCGCGGACGCGGCACGCGCCGCGCTTGCCCCAAAGTTTGTGGACGCTGAAGGGGATCCGGACAATGGTCCAGTTCAGCCGGGAAGGCATGCGCTCGAGAACGGCGCGGAATGTCTTGGCGGTGACGGGCATGGAAAGTTCCGTGCAGCGGAAATTGTACACGGAGAGAGCCGCAGCCGTGGAGAGTCGTGCGCGGCGCTACAGCTCGAGCGGAGCGAGGGAAACGTGCTGCGAGGCGACAAGCAGCTCGCCGCTGAAGGAAGCTTCCGCCGGGCGGCGCTGCAGGGCTTCCTCGGCGGAAATGCGCGCCAGGTCAGGATTGTTGTTCTGCGCGGAGAGATGCGCCAGAACCACATACCGGGCGCGGGCGTCAAAGCCTTCCGGGTCGGCGAGAAATTCGCTGACGGCGTGATTGGAAAGATGGCCGGTGCGGCTCAGGACGCGCTGCTTGACGACCCACGGGTAGGGGCCGACCTTGAGCATGTCGAGATCGTGATTCGATTCGAGGACCAGGCAATCGGCATCGCGCAGATGGACCTTGACGAGCTCCGGCATGTAGCCGAGATCGGTGACGATGGCGAGCTTTGTGCCGTTGGTGCGAAAGGTGAAGCCCACAGGGTCGGCGGCATCGTGGGGAATGGAAATGGCGTGTACTTCGATGTCGCCGACGGTAAAGCGCTCCCCCGCGTGAATGGTTTCGACGCCCGACAGGCGCTTGCCGAGCGTATCCGGCAGGACACAGTGCAGGGCGTCCAGCGTCGGCTCGGTGACGTAGAGCGGCGCCTTCCACAGGCCGAGAAGCTGCGGCAGGCCGTGGCAATGATCGGTGTGCTCGTGGGAAATGACAATGCCGTCGAGACGGTCGGGCGAGATGTTCAAGGCAGCCAGCCGCGCCAGCGTTTCGCGTTTTCCGAGTCCGGCGTCGACGAGGAGGCGGGTGCGCTGGGTCTCGAGCAACGTCATGTTGCCCGAGCTGCCCGACGCCAGAATGGAAACGCGCAAGCCGATCGCGGTGCCTCCAACAGATTTGCAGGATGATGGCAGAGGGATGCGCGGGCGTCAACGCAGAAAGCAGTCTGCCCCAGCGGCGATCTCGCGGGGACTCAGCAGGCGAGGCGGGAGCGGTCGAGGGAAAGGCCGTCGAGATTGCCGAGGACGGTGACGGCGATATGTTCGGTGTGGAAAAACGCTCCGGCGACGGCGAGAAGATCCTCGCGGGTAACGGCTTCAATCGAGGCCAGGATTTCATCCAGCGTGTTGAACTGGTCGAAATAGAGCTCCTGGCGGGCCAAGTTGCTCATGCGGGCGCTGGTGGATTCGAGCGAGAGCATGATCGAGCCCTTGAGATGGTCCTTCGCGCGGCGAAGCTCTTCTTCGGTAACGGGCGACTCCTTGAGATTGCGGAATTCCTGCACGACGAGATCCACCACTTTCCCGATCGAGGCGAGCGCGGCGCCGGCGTACACCGAAAGCATTCCGGCGTCGGAGTACGGCGAGAGATCGCTGAAGACGGCGTAGGCGAGGCCCCGCTTTTCGCGGACATTCTGAAAGAGGCGCGAAGACATGCCGCCGCCGAGAAGGTTGTTGAGTACGGCGACGGCAAAACGGCGGTCGTGCGCCAGGGGATAGGACGGTACGCCGATGCAGAGATGGACCTGCTCGAGATCGCGCTTCTTTTCGAGGCGGATCGGCGCGCCGGGCTGGGGAGGGTGCGCGTCCGGAACAGGGCCGACGGGGCGGAGCGCGGAAAACTCGCGCTCGGCGAGCTCGAGGACACGCTCGGGAGTGACGTTGCCCGCCGCCGTGATCACCAGCCGGTCGGGAGCAAAGCAGCTCCGGTAGTAGCGGAGCAAAGCCTCCTGGTCGAACGAACGGACGGTCTCGGGCCTGCCGATGATGGGGCGGCCGAGCGCATGATCGGGCCAGAAACCCTCGGTGAAAAGCTCGTGCAGGACATTTTCGGGATTGTCCTGCTCCATCTTGATCTCTTCCAGAACCACCTGCTTTTCTTTTTCGATGTCGGCGGCGTCAAACCGCGGGCGCAGGATCAGGTCGGAGATGACGTCGAAGGCGATCGGCAGGTGTTCGTCGAGCACCTTGGCGTTGAAGCAGGTGAGTTCTTTTGCGGTGAAAGCGTCGAGCATGCCGCCGACCGAGTCCATCGAGCGGGCGATCTCTTCGGCGGAGCGGCGCTCGGTGCCCTTGAACACCATGTGCTCGAGAAAATGGGCGAGGCCGTGCTGGTGGGACGCTTCGCCGCGGGAGCCGGTGCGCACCCAGACGCCGACCGAGACCGAGCGCACGTGAAGCATGGTCTCGGTGACGGCGACCAGCCCGTTGGGGAACACGTGCCGCTGGATATTGCGAGGCTCGGTGCTCATGATGTGAGTTTGACACACGGGGAGGGCAAATTCCATTCCGCCCCGAGATGGCGCGGTACGGACCGAATGGATTGAAGAGTTGCCCTGTATCGGATAGATTCAACGCCGCTCCAGTTGATTGGCATGGAGGAGAATCATGCCGACCGCTGACCTGGCCATCTATCCGCTTCGCGCTCCACAGATAGTGAATGCAGATGGTTTGCGCATCCGGGAGGACGTGCTTTATACCGATGCCAAGGGGCAGGACCACGAGCGAAGCAAGAAAAGCGCTCAAGGACTTCTTGCCAAGTTGCGCGAGATCCTTCCCGCTCTGATGGAGCCGAACGAAACCATTCTTTACATCCTGCGTTGCCAGGCGCCCGTCGGAGCGCTGGAGCAATTGATGCTCGGCTGGTCGGTCTACCAAGTCACGGCGACGACCCTGGTTCTGACCAATCTGCGGATTCTTCATCTTGCCATGGACAGCGGGGGAAAATGGAAGCGGACACTGCGAACGGTCCGCTGGGGCAACGTCGCGGAAGCAAAGGTGAAAGGGTGGATCGGCAAGCAATTCTTCCTGAAATACGTGGATGGCAAGAAGGAGAACTACTGGAGACTTCGCAACAAGGATGCCAGGAAAGCAAGAGACCTCATCGCCGCCGCTATTCCTGCGAGCAGAAGCGAGCAGACGCCTGCCCGCGCAATGGTCGCATTGTGCCCCGATTGCCGGACGCCGCTGACGGCGAGAACGTACGAATGCCAGTCTTGCGGACTGACGTTCAAGGATGAAAAAACTCTTCTCCGGCGGACGATTCTGGTGCCGGGCGGCGGCTACTGGTACACGGGGATCTGGATCCTGGGATTTTTCAGCTCTTTTTATGAGGGGATTTTCACGCTGGGTCTTGCAGTAGAACTCCTAGTCCTGGCTGGATTGATGGCGCCGGAGGTCGAGCCGGGATCAAGTGTGCCTACGAGAGGGGAGATGCTAGAAATTATAGTCTTTCTTGTAGTGATACTCGCCCTGGAAAAAGCGCTGCAATTCATCCACAGCCGCCGCGTGGTACGCACATTTTTGCCCCTGGGAAGACACCGCTAAGCAGGACTGTTCCCGCAAACTAAAACTGAGCAATCAATATTTCAGCAAAAGTCTGAAGCCTACAAGAGTTTTTCGGCGGGGTTCAGATTGCCGTATTCGCTGGTGTAGAAGAGCGGAACATCGTTATAAGTGCCCTGTTCCCGCTGGTAGATCTCGCAACTGTCGAACGGGCGCGAGTAGACGTGAATGCTGACGGCGCGCGCGGCAAATTCCGCCGGATTGGAAACCTCGTGAACGGGCTGGGCCGGATCGACGAACGCGGGCCGGCTGGGATTCATCTCCACTTGGTCAGTGGGGACGATGCGGCACGCGCCCAGGGAAGCGTCCCGGTGCTCCACGCGGTAATTCTGGATGCGCAAGCGGCCGATGGGCGTGGCCATCCAGCAATTCTGGTCGCGATGATTGTGGATGCGGCTCGCCTGGCCGATTTCCCAGCAGATCGCCATGCACTCGAAGATTTCGTTCTTGAAAATCAGATTGCGCGTGTAATTGCCCTTGGAGAAGAAAAGATATTTCTGGAGCGACTCCGGTTCGATGGCGTTGCGGCAGAGATAGGCGTGGACGCGCTCGATGGTGAAATCCCGTTCGGGAATGGCCTTCAGCCCTTCCACCCAGGAAAGAATGGGCAGAGTTTCCATGCAGCGCCTCCACAGTGCCCCCGCGCGGAGCACGACCAGTTGCGGATTATAACGCGGTTCGCCGGTCTTTGATGGGATGCCCGGCGTGAAAGCGCCGCGCCGCTCGCAGATGCTAAGATGGGCTCGAAACGGAGACAAGGAAAAGTGCCTGCCGAGCTATTCGGAAAATCACGGGAAGAGCTGAAGCAGCTCTGCGCGGAAATGGGCGAGCCCGCATTCCGGGGAGCGCAGATTTATCACGCGCTATACGCAGAGAGACGGTTCGATATCGCGCGGATGACGAACCTGCCGGCGGCGCTACGGCAGCGGCTGGCTGCGGAAGCGCGGGTCAGCTTGGCCCGCATCGTGCGGAAATTCACTTCCGCGGACGGCTCCGTTCGATACTTACTTGCAATGCCGGAGGACGGACAGGAGCCTTCCCAACGTCCAGGCGCCGCAGCGCAAGTGGAAGCGGTATATATGCCGAGCGAACACCGGCAGACCATCTGCATCTCGACGCAAGCGGGTTGCGCCGTGGATTGCCACTTCTGCCTGACAGCACAATTGGGCCTCATCCGAAACCTGACGGCAGGCGAGATCCTCGGCCAGGTGCTCGTGCCGCTGGAGGAGCACGCGTCCCAGCCGGGCGAAGCGGCGCGGCAGACCAACGTCGTGCTGATGGGGCAAGGCGAACCGCTGCTGAACTTTGACGCAGTGATGCAGGCATTGCGCATACTGCTAGACCCCGAAGGAGTTGGACTCTCCCCGCGGCACGTGACGCTCTCGACGAGCGGGATCGTGCCGGGCATCGAGCGGTTCGCGCAGGAAAAAGTGCGGCCGAAGCTAGCGATTTCGCTGAATGCGTCCAACGACGAGCAGCGGGGCGCACTGATGCCGATCAACAAGAAATATTCGCTGCGCGTGCTGCTCGCCGCGTGCAAGAAATTCCCGCTGCGGCCCTGGGAGCACCTGACGTTCGAGTACGTCCTGCTCGGGGGCGTGAACGACGCGCCGGAGGATGCGCGGCGAGTCGCCAAGCTGCTGGCGCAGCTCAAGCGCGTGAAGGTGAACCTGATTCCGTGGAATCCGGGCGAGCTGCCCTACCAGGAAACGAAGGCCGAAAACGTCGAGAATTTCCGGAAGATCCTTACGGAAAAGGGAATCCAGGCGTTTGTGCGCTATTCGCGCGGACGCGACATCATGGCAGCCTGCGGGCAGCTGGCTCTGCTGGAAGTTGGCGGCTCGCCGCTTCCTGTCTTCCCCTAGGACCTGAAAGCGGAATTTTTCGCGAAGGCTCTGAATTCCTGATTCTCCATCTCTATCCCTGCACCTCGACCCAAAACGCTGCGGCAAAACCAGATTGTTCTACGGCCGGATGCCGATAACGGCCATTAGACGGCCGGTACGGGAGCCCTCCTTGCGGTAGCTGAATAGGAGGTTCGTGCGGCAGGCGGTGCAAAGATCGCTGACCACTATATTCCGCGGTGATACGCCCGCTTCCAGCAATTGCGAGCGGTTCGCGGCGCGGAAGTCCAGGCGGACGTTTTTCGGCGGCGGCTGGTGGCCGGGAGGCATCTGGTTGAGCCACTGCAAAGGATTGGGCTCGTCGCCGGTGCGCAACTCATCAAACCAGTCTTGCGCGTTGGCAAACTGCGATTGGAAGGCGTGCGCGACCTCGGTGCCGACTTCATAGCAACAGCCGCCGATGGCGGGGCCGAGCGCGGCGAAAACGTCCTCGGGGCGGGTGCCGAATTCCATTTGCATGCGGCCAATGGTCTTCTGGACGATCCGGCGGAGGGTTCCGCGCCAGCCGGCATGGACGGCTGCCACGCACCGATTGCGGGTGTCGGCAAGCAGGATGGGTACGCAATCGGCGGTCTGAACGCCGAGCAGAACTCCGGCGCGCGCTGTCATGGAGGCGTCTCCGCGGCGCGGGTCGGCCGGGCCGCGCTCGAAGCGCCAGATTAAATCGGAATGAAACTGCCGGAGCGGGACCAGCCACATCTTTCCGGCGCCCGCAGCGGCCAGAAACCGCCTGCGATTTTCGACCACGTTCTCCCGCGATTCGCCCTCGGTGAAACCCAAATTGAGGCATTGCCCAGCGCCGGACGGATCACCACACGCGCTGATGCCCCCGCCGCGCGTGCTGAAGCCGTGGACGAGCCAGGGCAACTGGCTCAGGAGATTTGCCTGGAGAATCTGCAGATTTTTCGGGGAGGCTGCTTTGCGGAGAGAAAATTCCTCGCTTGGGTGAGCCGACCGGCCCGGGATTTGTGCTTTCGCGACGCGCACGATTGTATCAGTATAATCGCAGACTGCCCGGCGGCTCCAAGAGCTCCCGGGACGGGGTTCTGGGAGGAGCCGTGATCATCGGCTTGGGCGTGGACATCGCGGAAGTGGAGCGCGTGAAGGCGGCCATCAACCGTCACGGTGAATCCTTCCTGCGGCGGATCTATACGCCCGACGAGCGCGCCTATTGCGAAAAATTCCGGAACAAGTACGAGCGGTTCGCCGGGCGCTTTGCCGCGAAAGAAGCGGCAATGAAGGCGCTGGGGACAGGGTGGCGGAGGGGAATCCGCTGGACGGACATCGAAGTGGCGCGGCAAAAAGGCGGCAAGCCGTCCCTGGAACTTCACGGCGCGGCCCGGAAGCTGGCGGACGAGATGGGCGTCCAGCACATCTCGGTGAGCATCACGCACACGGCAACGCAGGCGCTGGCGCAGGTCATCTTCGAAGCGTAAAACGCGGAGCGGTGGGCTTCCGCTCCGCCTGCCGTCAATCGTTCGCGGCACTCATGCCGCAAACCACGAGCGGCGCAGCGAGGAGAGAGTTCGCTCCCGCACCCGTGATCAATGCTTCCAGCCAGAGATTTGCCGGATAGCTCCCCGGAACGCGAACCCGCTGATAGTTCGAGCTTAGGGCGGGAGTGGAGTTGCGCGCTGCTCCGTCTGGAGGATTCAGTGTGAGGACCTTCAGCGTCCGCCCGATCTGGCTCACGCGGAAAACGCGCGCTTTCTCTTCGCCGAGGACGCGGAGTTCCGCGGCACGGCGCTTGATAACCGCCGTTGGCACCTGAGCAACGGCGAGGTTCGCCGCGCGGGTTCCGGGGCGCTCCGAATAGGAAAACACGTGCAGGTAGGTGAAGGGCAATCGCCGGATGAACTCGAGCGTCGCGGCGTGATCCTCTTCGGTTTCGCCGGGGAAGCCTGCAATCACGTCGGCGCCGATGGCGGCTTCCGGCAAGCGTTCGCGAATGAGTTCGATCCGGCGGGCGTAGTGTTCCGATCGGTACCTACGGTGCATGGCGGCGAGGACGCGGTCGGAGCCGGACTGCAGCGGAACGTGGAAATGCCGGGCGACGCGTTCGTTGGAAGCGACCCACTCGATGAGGTCCGCGGTCACATCCATGGGCTCGATGGAACTGATCCGCAGCCGCTCCAGCGAAGTTTCCTCCAGAATCCGGCGAAGAACGTCCTGAAACTCCACCCGGGGCGAAAGATCCCGGCCGTATGAACCCAGGTTGATGCCGCTCAAAACAATTTCCCGGAATCCGGAACCCACCAGCTTCCGGATCTCGGCAAGAACCGTGTCCGCAGAGAGGCTCCGGCTGCGGCCGCGCACGAAAGGAATCACGCAGTAGGAGCAGCGGCTGTCGCAGCCGTCCTGAATCTTCAGCACGGGCCGCGTGTGGCCCGCTTCGCCTCCCAGTACGGGCGCCACGAGGACACTGGATTGTTCAAAAATGTTTCCGGTGAGAATTTTTGCAGGCCCGCGGGAAAGCGACATGCTACCGGCAGAGAGCTCGTCCAAGGAAAAGAAATCCGAAGACGAGCAAGGGGCGGCGGCCACCAGTCCCGGAATTTCGGGCTTGTGAGAATTCCCGACAACCCAGGAGACCCCCGGAAAATTTGCAAGCTCTTCCGGCGCACGCTGCGCGTAGCAACCGGTGACGACAATCCGGGCGGCCGGGTTGGAGCGGTGAATGGTACGGATGGCATCCCGGGCCTGCGCATCCGCCGCCGCGGTCACCGTGCAGGTATTGACGACGACAAAGTCCGCGGGCGAAGAATCCGGCGCAAGCGTGCACCCCTGCGCGAGAAGCTGCCGCTCGATGGCGGCAGCGTCGGCCTGGGTGGCCCGGCAGCCGAACTGTTCGATGCGAAACGTTTTCATAACCGCGGCAGTCTTCCTCACGAACCGAGAATGCAATGCGCCCGGGAAACATCGCGGCGCGAGTTTCTTTACTTGCAGGCGGGCCGATGCTTAGAATCCAGGCTACCTTATGGCCGCCGCGCGACGCAATTCCACCGCATTGAACGATCCGACGCTCACGGTTGTCATCCCGGTTTACAACGAGAAAGCGACGATCGAAGAAATCTTGCGGCGCGTGGCGGAGACGCCGTTCCGGAAGCAAACCGTCATCGTGGATGATTGCTCGACCGATGGAACCCGCCAGATCCTCGAAGAGATGCAGCGGCACCAGGCCGCCGGAGCCGACACTGCTGCGGCGACAGACGGTGGAGATCCTGTCCCGTTGAAGGAGCTGGAGTTTTATTTTCAGGGAAAGAATCAGGGCAAGGGAGCCGCACTGCGCCGGGGCTTTGCCGTCGCCAAAGGCGACATCGTCCTGGTGCAGGACGCCGACCTGGAGTACGACCCTCGCGATTACACGAAACTCCTGGAACCGGTCGTGGACGGGCGGGCCGATGTTGTTTTCGGCTCGCGATTTCTTGGCGGACCGCAGCGCGTTCACTATTTCTGGCACTACGTGGCGAACAAGATTCTCACGCTCCTCTCGGACATCCTGACCAACCTGAAATTGACGGACATGGAGACTTGCTACAAGGTATTCCGCCGGGAGGTGCTCAGCGGAATTCAATTGAAGTCCGATCGGTTCGGCTTCGAGCCGGAAATTACGGCAAAAGTGGCCAGGGGAAAATGGCGGGTTTACGAAGTGCCGATCAGCTATGCCGGGCGAACCTACGAGGAAGGAAAAAAAATCACCTGGCGCGACGGTGTGCAGGCGCTGTGGTGCATCTTCCGGTACCGATTTTTCGACTAGCTTTCGGAATTGCTGGAAGAATTATGGGCGGTCGGGACTCTCGAAGGCTTCGTGAATGGCCCACCCGGTTGCCCAGGCGGTCCCGGCGATGATGAGCAGACAGAATCCGATGTGATAGCGGCCGGTGCGGTTTTGCCGCGTCTGCGGCGGCGGACCGCTGGACGGATCGTCGGACGGATCCAGGATGACGCGGTAGGCGGTTCCTTCGGGTATCTGTTCACTCTCGCCGTTATACGAAAACTGCAATGAACCCCGGCGGGCGAAGACCTGCAATTCCTTCGGCCCAACCAGTGTCACCTGGGCGAGCGTGGCGGCTTTCGTGGAGGGCCGCAGCAGCGCGCCATCGGCGCTGACGGCAAAAGAGCTTTCGGTAGCCATGGAGACGACCACGGTTCCAGCGAAGAGCGTCGATTGAGGCCCCGTGGGGGTCTGCCGCAGGGAGATCCCACTGCTTCGTGGGAGGTAGAGAATCGTGTTCCCGGTGCGCAGGCGGAGGCTGCCCTCCGAATCGGTGGTCAGGCGATCCCCGTCGAAAAGGGTGGTTCCCGGGGTGGCGGCGCCCGAGCCGAGTTGCGCGCGCCTGGATTCCACCACGACGCCCAAAGCGGACGGCAGCGCGGACGCGACCTGCGCCAGCGACAGCGCCATCGCCAAGATGCAGACCAAGACCCTCTTCACGGGCAAGACGCCGCTCCTGAATACACTCTTAGAGCTACAGGCTAGCCGATTCGGGCAGCCCCCGGCAATAGGCGCAAGCCGGTTGTGTTCAAAGGGTTCACAGTCTCCCAGCCACGCACCACAGGGGTCCAGGGTCCCGACCGCGAATGCCATCCGGTGGTGGCGCAGGAATTTCGATAAAATCGCAGCCACACGCCCGGGAATGAGAGATAGGCTGAATCGGACAGGCAGGACGGGGGAGGGATAACTTGAAATATTGGGAACTAATCGCGACAATCACCGTTTTTCCGGCCGCGCTGGCCGCGCAGACGCGGGTTTCTCCAGGCCCCCGGGAGGTGGCGGAGGAGGTGCGGGATTACCGCCTGGCGAATGAGGACCGGATCGTGCGGGAGCTGGTCGAGTTTCTGTCGATTCCGAACGTCGCCAGCGACACGCCGAACATCCTGCGGAATTCGGAGCGTCTGGTTCAGATGCTGGAGGCGCGGGGAATTGAAACCCACCTCTTGTCGGTCCCGGGCCGGGGGCCGGTCGTCTACGGAAAACTGGCGGGGCAGGAAGCCACGCGAACCGTGATCTTTTACGCGCACTACGACGGCCAGCCCGTGGATGCCTCGGCCTGGACGGACAGCAAGCCCTTTGAGCCGGTGCTCCGCACCAACTCCCTGGAAGCGGGCGGGGAGAAAATTCCCTTCCCCGAAAATTCACGCGAGCTTCCCGCTCGGTACAAGGATGACTGGCGAATCTACGCGCGGTCGGCGTCGGACGACAAGGCCCCGATTGTGATCCTGCTCGCGGCGCTGGACGCGCTGCGGACGAAAAAGATTTCGCTGGCGGTCAATCTGAAAGTGATCCTCGACGGAGAGGAAGAAGCGGGGTCGCCGAACCTGGAGCGCGTGCTGAACGCGCACAAGAATCTTCTCGAGGGGGATTTGTTGCTGACCCTCGATGGACCCGTGCACCAGTCCGGGCGGCCTTTGGTTTCCTTCGGTAACCGCGGAGTTCTCGGAATGAGTTTGACGGTTTACGGGCCGGTCCGCGCGCTGCACAGCGGGCATTACGGCAACTGGGCTCCCAATCCGGCGCTGCGGCTCTCCAAATTACTGGCGTCTATGAAGGATGACACCGGGCGCGTGCTGATTGACGGGTATTACGGCGACCTCGAGCCGCTCGGAATGCTGGAGAAGAAAGCGCTCGATGAAATGCCGCAATACGACGCCCAGCTTCAGAAAGAACTGGGAATCGCCCGGCCCGATGGCGGCGGACAAAAATTGGTAGAGCTGCTGCAACTGCCGTCGTTGAATATCCGGGGAATCCGCAGCGGGTATGTGGGAGAGCAATCGCAGAACATCGTCCCCGAAAAGGCGGAGGCGTCGCTGGATATTCGCCTGGTGAAGGGGGAAGAGCCGCGGAAGAAGTTCGATCAGGTTGCGGCGTTTGTGCGCAACCAGGGGTATTACGTGGTGGATCGCGAACCAGCGATGGAGGAGCGGTGGACGCACCCGCGGATCGCGAAACTGATCTATGAAGGCGGGTATCCGGCTTCGCGCACGCGCATGGATCTGCCCGCCGCGAAAAAAGTTGTTGCGCTCGTCGAAGGCGCCGCCGGACCCACTGTCAAGCTGCCTATGCTAGGCGGCAGCGTTCCCATGTACATTTTTGAAAATCTCGGTCTGCCGGTTATCGGCGTGCTAATCGTCAATCACGACAATCACCAGCACAGCTCCGACGAAAGCGTGCGGCTCGGGAACCTCTGGCGCGGGATGGAAATCTACGGGGCGCTGCTGGCCGGATTGAACTGGTGAGCGGCGGCGCGCGGCAATCCCAGCCGATGCGCGGCGAATCTACAGTGAAAGAAAGTTTTTCAGGAGCTGTTTTCCGGATTCGGTCAAAACGGATTCGGGATGAAATTGTACGCCTTCGATTTTGAAGCGCCGGTGACGCATGCCCATGATGATGCCGTCCTTCGTTTCCGCGGAGATTTGCAGTTCGCGCGGCAGGGAGCTTCGCTCGACGATCAGGGAGTGGTAGCGCGTTGCGGTGAATGGTTTGGGCAGCCCGCGGAAAACTCCCTTCCCGTCATGCCGGATTTCACTTGTCTTGCCGTGAAGGATCTTTGGCGCGCAGACAATCCTGCCGCCGAAGGCCGCTCCGATGGCCTGGTGCCCGAGGCACACGCCCAGGATCGGACACTGGCCGGCCATTTTCTGGATCAACTCGATGGAGATGCCCGCTTCCTGCGGAGTGCAGGGACCGGGAGAGAGAACAATGCGCGCGGGCTTGCGCCGGGCGATTTCCGCGACGCTGATTTTGTCGTTGCGGTGCACTTCCACGGTACAACCCAGTTCGCCGAGATACTGCGCGAGGTTGTAGGTGAACGAGTCGTAGTTGTCGAGGAGCAGGATCATTTCCGTCGCGCTCCTATTCGCCGTTTCCGCGGCTGACTCTTTTTCGGGGCCGCGGAGCCCGCGCGGGCCGCGGCTTCCAGAGCCGCCAGTAGCGCGCGGGCCTTGTTCACGGTCTCCTGATATTCCTGCAACGGCTGCGAATCGGCCACGATGCCACCGCCGGCTTGCACGTGGGCTTGGCCATTTTTCATAACCATGGTCCGCAGGGCAATGCAGGAATCGAGATTGCCCGCGAAATCCAAATAGAGAATTCCTCCAGCGTAAATTCCGCGGCGCGTCTTCTCCATCTCCTCGATGATCTCCATCGCGCGGACTTTGGGAGCTCCGGAAACCGTTCCGGCGGGGAAACAGGCCATCAGGGCGTCGAAACAGTCCACGTCCTCGCGCAGCCGCCCGCGGAGGCTGGAAACCAGGTGCATCACGTGGGA
>OBEQ012924701.1_pt1 | contig 13644 bp, 14 predicted proteins | sample 1670901 | NCBI WGS metagenome assembly OBEQ01 (sample SAMEA104232315, study PRJEB22302) | groundwater metagenome | biome: forest; feature: aquifer; material: groundwater | place: USA | collected 2011-08-07 | depth 5.4 m
TAAAGGGGCCGCCGAAAGAGGTGGTGCCAGCAACGTCGATACGGAAGCCAGAAAATGCCGGTGGGTGGCCGATTTCAGTGCCGTCGACTCCAGAGGGCGGCTTCGCGCCATTACTGGTACCGTCAGCATTGGCAGGTGTCCAGTTGTTTATGCTGATAGATTCGGTGGTACTATTAAGTGAACCATCGGAATTAAACGCTAACTCATGCCGTGTTAACGACGCTTCGGTTCCGACCGGGTTAACGTCAACATTGCGCCCATCAACTTGAATATACAAACTCCAGATATTGTCCCGACCGCCGACTATAATTGGCGCTTCTTTCACAAAATATTGCGTCATAACGTGGGCGTTACCCAAGCTGTCGTAAATGGTCATGGAGGTCGCATGGTTGTAGGTATCTGGGTCATCAACATCAAACGTGTTGTTGTCAAATTGTGCCTGCGACATGATGCCAAATACGGTGCCAGCTGCGCCCGACGAATCCACCAAACCATTGGTGGTCGCGACAGTATCATTCATGGTAATGGAAATGGCGCCGCCAATAATCGCCACTTCATCGTCTGCCGCCGTTGCATAGAGATTGGATGTACCTAAGATTGTTGTTGCTCCTGCACTGCCTATCAATGTTGATGGAAGAGTAACGCCCTGCACACTAATCGCAACGTCGCTACCTGTTGACGCCACATCAAAGCGGATATTGTCGCCGGTGGTGTTGGTAATAATAATTCGATTATTGGTCGTGTCTAAGGTGGCGGAAAATCCTGAGAGTTCATTGATTTCAACCGCCATGGAAGTCAAATCCGTGCTGGTAAGAGAACGACCATTTATTAATAGTTGACCCGCACCAGTGGGAAAATATTGGGTTGTGCTTACGCCTGCGCCACTCAATGTGGCCTCAGTGGGGAAACTCAATACCGCTGAAGTCGAGGCAACCGCCGTTAAACCAGAGACCTGATTCAATTCAGCCGCCATGTTCGCAGCACTGGTCGTGGAAGCGGAAACTGTCGTTGGCACTGTGACGCTTTTCGTGGTCCCATCGACATAGGTGACTGTCAGCGCTGATTGGCTGTAATTATTTGCTGCTAACGACGCATCTCCCGATAATACAACGCCGACATTGGTACCGACAGTCGATGTAGTAGTGCCGTATTCTGCTTTGATATTCTCACTGGCATCCAAATTAAAGCGCTGACTAATAGCGGTGGTCTGCCGCGGTTCAATACTTTGAGTTTGCAACTGCAGATCTTCTGGCGAACCAGAAATAATTTGGCCGTCTTCAGTGGCTGTGTTACCACGCAGAATCGCCCCGGCGCTGTTGACAATAAACCCTTCCGAATCAACCCCAAATTGGCCAGCTCGCGTGTAAGTCGGCGAGCCGTTGTCATTCAAGACAAAGAAACCGGTGCCGTTGATGGCAAGGTCGAGGCTGTTCTCGGTGAAGTTTATCGTCCCCTGATCAAACTGTTGCGACACACTGGAAAGCAACACACCGCCACCGATGGAGTTAGCGCCAGAGCCAAATTGCGATGCCGCGTACACGTCACCAAACTCTGTTCTCGATTGCTTAAAACCGACCGTGGCGGCGTTGGCAATGTTGTTGCCCGATACTCTTAGTTCACTCTGAGCTGCCCGCAATCCACTCAACGCTGTATTAAAAGGCATTTTAGCTCTCCTTTAACTTCCTACTTCGAGATTAAGAAACATTAAAAAATTTTTTGTCGCTGTAAAATTCTTAATTACTCATTTCACAGCGGCTACTTTGACAATATTGTTCTATTACAGAATTTCTCTGACTTGATTCAGTTTCACGGCACCAACACCTTCGACATTTAATGTCAGATCATTGTTCTTGCCAATGGTGACACTGTTTACATTGGCGCTGACTGCTAGCGGCAGCGTTTGTGACTCACCACCTATATTCGCGATCGCTTCTAGGCGGTAAGCGCCTGCCGGCATTTTAATGCCGTCCTTATTCTTGCCGTCCCAGGCAAAGTCCACTTCACCCTGAGCTGCGGCACCTAAATCCAATTGTTTAACCAGAGTACCAATTTGATCGTAAATATTAATGGTCAATTGATTGGTACTCGATTCAAGATCAGTAATACCGGTAATCTTTCCACCTTCGGATAACATCGAGTGATCGCCAGGCACGTGAACTTTTCGGCCCACCATTGCTGATGCTTGTAACGCCTGACTGGAGCGGAAGGTTGAAGCCATATCAGCCACAGTATTGTTGAGTCGATCTATTCCCTCTACCGAACTGAATTGAGCGAGTTGCGCAACGAATTCCGTATTATCCTGGGGGCTTAATGGATCCTGATTATTTAACTGCGTAATCATGAGTTCTAGAAATGCGGATTGCCCTAGTTCATTTTTCTTTTTTTCGAGTTCTTTGGTTTTGTCGAGACCATAGTTGTCGAGAATGCTAGTGCTTACGCCAGATACATCTGCCATGTTGTTTGCCTCCAATGCCTCTTTACGCTATCGACGCTGTCTTGCTGTTGTCGCTATTTGTTTCACTACTGTTGCTTCACTTCTATTGCTGTACTTATGCAGCGCTTATTGGCCTAACGACAGTACTCGCGTCACCATCTGTTTGGCAGAATTCATTATTTCAACGTTCATCTGAAACGCTCGGGATGCAGCGATCATATTCGTCATCTCTTCCACCACATTAACGTTGGGGTAGTAAACATAACCCGCTTCATTGGCGTGAGGACTATTGGGTTCGTAACGCGCTTCGAGCGGCGCATCGCTTTCCACCACACCGAGCACTTCCACCCCCGCAGTGGGCTGTATATTGTCACCCAATTTAAAATGGTGATTCTCAAACTGCTTTTGTACGGCGGAGAATATGGGATGGCGAGCTCTGTAAGTTTCTTCCTCAGAACCGGCAACCGTCTGAGCGTTGGCCATGTTGCTTGCCGTGGTGCTCAATCGCATGGATTGCGCACTCATGCCCGAACCCGCGATATCGAAGATATTGGAAAAAGACATTACAGTTCTCCTTTGATGGCTGTCAGCAGCCCTTTGATACGACTATTAAGAAATCTAAAACTTGCCTGAAAATCCAGGGTATTCTTGGAAAAATTGGCTTTTTCTCGATGCTCATCCACCGTGTTGCCATCAATGGATGACTCGTAGGGAATACGGTACATCACATCGGGATGCATGCTGTGTTTTAGTTCTTTGTTGATATGGTTGGCCTGGGTACGAGCCATATCAAAACCAATTTGCTGTTCATTCATGCGACTTTTTAACGCCATCGCAAAATCGACATCACGTGCTAAGAAGCCAGGGGTTTCGACGTTTGCCATGTTGTCGGCCAACACCTCTGCGCGTTTGGAGCGAATCTCCAGCGCTTGCTCGTGTATGCCAAATGCATTATCGAAGTTAATTGCCATCGTTTCTCTCTACCTGTCTTTGCTTCTCTCTGCCGCTATTGTTCATGGCTAAGACTGAAGAATGACGAATTGATCCTGTTTGCAGAAGAGAAGAGCAAAGACTATGCCAGCGGATTTTAGATGGCTTAGTTGATTGAATAAATTGGGTTTTTCGAATTTTTTGAGAAATGAATTAGCGCTAGCGGCAAAGTAGTTCCGCCAAAACTACAGCTCTTTCTCTTTATTATGAGCTAGAAGCGGCAAGGTTTGCGGTTGGAACATTTAAGTTAAGATTAACGTGAGCGGTAAATAATTCCGGGATTACATTGAATCATCTCATAGCAATCAGACATATGATTCAAACCTTCGGAAGCGCCCAGGAACAGGTAGCCACCCGGTTTTAGCGAGTGGTGCATTTTTCTTAAAATCTCTGTTTTCAATTCAACAGAAAAATAGATCAACACGTTGCGACAATATATGGCGTCAAATTTTCCCAGCGCCGAATAATTATCAAGGAGGTTAAGCGGTTTAAACAGCACACGATTGCGAATGCTCGGTTTAATGGTCCAGGTTCCGGTACCCGATCCGGGCTGTTTCTCAAACCACGCATGCAATCTTTCATTCGAGAGGCCACGGCCCAGCGCCAGCGGTTCGTAATCACCACTTTTAGCGCGATCTAACATAGTGGGCGAGAGGTCTGTGGCGATAATTTCCACCGAAGGTGTCAAGCCATAGCGCCGCTTACACTCTTCAACCGAGATACTCAATGAATAGGGTTCTTGGCCGGAGGAGCAGGCAGCCGACCAAACACGCACTCTTGTTTTGTTTTGATCACGCCACTCGGGTAAGAGTGTGTCTCTGATATAGGTGAAGGGATAGGAATCGCGGAACCACAGGGTTTCATTGGTGGTCATGGCGTCAACGATTTTATCTTTTAAACCACTGAAGGGCGATGAGCGATGCACAGCGCGCACTAAATCAGAAACTGTTTCCAGCGCTGTTTCCGCTAATAAGTGGCTCAATCGGCTGCAGACCAGGTATTGTTTGTTATCGCCCAATACGATGCCGCACTCTTCCTGGAGAAAAGCGCGAAATTCGTCGTAGTCTGCCTGACTAAGCCGGTTTTGTCCCTTCAATGCGTGCGAATCTATTTCCTACCCCTTACTTTCTTTTCCACGTTCTCCATTAAGACTAGCCTTATTTTAGCTTAATGAGATCAACAACTCGTTGCGCCAGTTTATCCGGACTAAATTTCGCTAAAAAGTCATCCGCCCCCACTTTTTCCACCATTGCCGCATTAAAGATTCCACTCAGTGAAGTGTGCAGCAGTATATGCAATTTAGACAGCTGGGAATTGGCTCTAATAGCGGCAGTTAAGGTATAGCCGTCCATTTCGGGCATTTCGATATCGGAGATCATCAATAAATAATATTCCGATGGTTTTATGCCCTTGGCCGTCAATTGATTTAAATGCTCTAACGCCTGACGGCCATCAGTCAGCAGCACCGTCTCGCAGCCAACCGCTTCAATACAACGCTTAATCTGTTTGCGGGCAATATTCGAGTCGTCAACAATCAGCACGCGTTTGGTATGGGCTCGCCCGATAACCTCATCATCGATGATATCATCGTCAAAACCTTCAAATTGCGGAGTAATTTCCGCTAAAACCTTTTCAACATCAATAATTTCGACAATTCGTTCATCGACTTTAGTGACTGCGGTAAGATAGTTGTCTTTACCGGAACCTTTTGGCGGTGGATGGACATCTTGCCAATACAAATTGACAATGCGTTCTACGGACCTGACCAAAAAGCCCTGCGTCGTCATGTTGTACTCAGTGATAATTACATAACAATCGTCGATGCGTTCAAGTTCAGCATGGCCGATGGCCAAGTCCATATCCATGATAGGTATGGTGCCGCCACGAATATGCGCAACGCCCCGCACGATCTTACTTCGTTTTGGAATTAAAGTTAGATGCGGACACTGCAATACTTCTTTTACTTTAAAAACGTTTATACCGTAGGTTTGGTCCGACGCCAGTTTGAATAGCAGCAACTCAAGTCTGTTTTGACCAACTAGCTGGGTGCGTTGATTAACACTGTCTAGAACGCCAGCCATCAACTTCTCCTAATCATCAATTCATCCAAAGCATAATACGGATGATACAACTGTCACTTAGGCATAATGTTTGCTGTCTGCATGTTAAGTACATGTTAATTGTGTTGATTGAAAGTCATTTTGACTCACAGCAAACACAATTCATTACAGCAATTCATCGAGACTGCGGCTGTGGTTCAACGATGATTCCCACGGCCACATTTAGAGCATAGGACAAGATAATGATTGTTCGTAGTCTTTCGCCGCTATTATTAGGCCTTTGTTTTATACTAAGTATTTCTGAAACATCGGCATCATCCACTGCCATTGCGATAACGCAGAATATAAATGCTTATATAGAGAAAGAGATCAATTCGCTAACTCAACCGGAAGAAAAACAGCGCTATCAAAACGCCACTATTTTGGTTTCTGAAATCAACCCCGAGTTGAAACTCAAGGATTGCGACGGGGAATTGACAGTGTCGAACATCAGCATTCCCATCAAGCGAGTGCGGCAGTCCGCTAAAGTCTCCTGTGCTAAACCGACTCCTTGGAGTGTCTTGGTGCCGCTATCCATTGAACCCGCAGAGAAAGATGCAATCAATTCTGCTAACGTCATCGATCGCACAAAAACTTTAATAAACGAACAGCTTAGCGGTGTAGTCAATGAAGCAGCGAATCTCGCTGGTTATGATCTTAGTATCAGTAATGATTTCCTTATAGAGAAAGAATTGCCCAAGTCCTGCAGCGAATATATCGAATTAAAATTAAAAGATAAATCTTTAAAACCCGGAAAACTTTACGTCGACTTTTATTGCCATGGACTTACCCATTGGCAGGTTCATGTGCCATTTATATTGAGTTTTCAACAATTGAAACCCTTTGACCGGCAGCAGATCGAAACCTCGGTCACCGAGTTCATCAATAAAAAGCTGTTGGACAATAAAGAATTTACCGAGCAATACAGCCGCACCAGTTTTTCTATAAAAGCCATTACAGATCAAGCAACCACATGCCAAGGTTCATTGAGTTACGAATTACAAAACGAGAAACTTCAATTGGGCAGGAATACCTTGCTGATAAAATGCAGTCTCTTTGTTGACTGGTCTATCGCCTTACAGTTTGATGTTGTGGCCTATCAAAAGATTGCCGTTGCCATTCGCCCCATCTTAAGTGGAGAAAAAATTGTCCCAGCCGATATAGAGTTCAGAGAAATCGATGCTTTAAATGCTCTTCCGCAGCAGGCTTTTGCCGAGTCCCAAGTTGTTGGGTTTTCGGCAAAATCACCAATACCGGCGGGACAACCCATTCTCTTAAAGCAATTGGAAGCAGCTAAGGCAATAATCAAGGGCGATGAAGTCATGTTAAGCGCCACACTGCTGGGCATACAAGTCAAAATTCCTGGAGAAGCGCTTATGGATGGCGTGTTGGGTGAACAGATAAGAGTCCGCAATAAACAGTCGAACAAGATTGTATCTGGCCGGATAGCTGGACCTGGCCAGGTAGAAGTTCTCTTATAGATCAACTACTTTATATATTCAGCCATCGATTAAAATATTTTAAATTTTTTTCATAAATAAGCTAAAGTTTTTCAGAACGGTGCCGATACATAGCTTGAGGGATACCATAATCCCGAGAAACATCAACTAAAACATGCTCCACATAGGAAAACCACCATGGTTATCGACCCCAAAAACAACGTGAATACCCAGAGATCTGGGGACGTAGCGGGTCAAGGTAATCGGCAAGTTGCTTATACTCAACAACAAGCCGCAGCCCCCCCGTCCCTAGAAAAATCCGGCATGCAAACTCACGACACCGTCGTGCTCAGCAGCCAAGCCAAAGCCATGAAGGTTTTGGAGGAAAAAATCGGCAAACAAAACAGCATTAATCGCGAAAAGGTTGAAAAGATTAAAGCTGCTATTGCGCGCGGTGAGTACCCAATCAATTACGAACGAGTGGCAGAGAAATTGCTTGATTATGAAGAGTTATTTATGAAGTGACGCAATTGCGCGCCTAAGTTTCTTTAGTGCGGACTCCATTGTGTCAAAACAGAAATGGAGACTCTCATGACAGCAGATACTCAGCTTGCGATTAAAGATCAGCTTGCAACTACAGTTCAGCCCGCGATTACAGCCCAGCTCGCGACCACAGTCCGAAGTCTTATCGAACAAGAGACGGCGGCGACTGTTGCGTTGATTAATTCCCTCGAAGAAGAAAAAAAAGCACTTTCCACAAGAGATTCACCTGGCTTGCATAAATGCGTGGAAATCAAAGCCAAGACCATTGTTACACTTGAACAGCTGTCCAAATATCGCCTCAACATTCTTGCTGCACACGGGTTGGACAGCAGTAACGAAGCTTGGAATGTTCTTTTGCAGACACTCGCTAAAGGCAGTGACAGCGACATCCTCGATAAATGGAATCAATTAAAAGTATTGGCCAAACGATCTTACGAACTCAATCAAGTCAATGGAAAAATCGTCAATCGCACCCGACAGACCGTGCAACGCCTGCTGACTATTCTGCGCGGCCAGCCCGATTCCGTCGATTTGTACGATCAATTAGGTCGATCCACTAATCGTCAAAGAGGTGTATCGGGACCTGTTGTTAAGGCGTGAGTATTTCTAACTTAATTAGGGCAAACATCTGCCGGCAATAAACGCAAATCCTCCGGGCGATCTATGTCATCTAAGGCGGTTAATTCACTCCAACTCCAACCGAGCAGATGCAGGTTGTTTCGCGTCTGCGCCAAAACCTGCGCACTGCCCCAAGTTACTTCTGCAAATAGCTGCGGAGCCACTTGCGTAAAACCAATTAACACGTATCCGCCATCATTGGCAGGCCCAATAACCACGGGGTTTTCGGCTAACAAAACCTGCCGTGCAGAGGCTAAATAGTTCGCATCAATAAACGGGCAATCTGAACCGACAATCACGACCCGCGCGGCGCGCTGTAAACATTCTTTTGCCGCATGATACATGCGCTCGCCCAAATCGCTGCCTTGTTGCAGATAAATTTCCACTGTCTTTTGCTTAACAAGCTGCATAAAAAAATCGTGCGTTGCATTTCCTTCCTTTGAATGGCAGCCCACCCAAAGTTCTTGACGGCCAAGTTTTGCATTGGCAATCGTATTAAACGTCAGTGTCACTAACGAACAATGTAAATTAAGTGCCTGCTGCTGCGACAATGTTGGCGTCAATCGAGTTTTCACAGCACCCAATACAGGCTCCTTAGCAAACTGCACGATAATAAAATCGTCGTCGTAGGTTAATGATTTTGCCTTTATCAACATGGTTTAATTACCAGAGTAATATTGTTGCGCGAGTTGCTGTGGACTAGCTCCGCGAAAGTAGGCAAAGCGCAAGCGCCACATGAGCCAAATCGTGCGCCACACACCAAACTCCTCCCACCGTCTACTTGAGGTAACAACACACTGTTCGACAATATAGGGCCTTGCAAATAATTTACACTGCGCACAAAAAGCAATATCTTCCATCAACGGAATATCTTCAAATCCGCCAGCGCGTAAAAACATCTCGCGACGAATAAACAATGTTTGATCTCCCGTACCTGTTCCCCAGGTTTGCGAGCGCCAATTCATAAAGCCTTCGACCATACGCAATAATATCGATTGTCCACTCAATCGAACGCGGAAGAAGCCCCACAGAGTTTTTTTTGTTATAAGTTCATCCACAATACTCAGAATATTTTCCGGTAATTGTGTATCGGCGTGCAGAAATATCAGTAATTCACCCGAAGCTTGCCAAGCAGCCCCATTCATCTGTCTTGCTCTACCCTTGAGTGAATTAACAGTGATATCAACCAACGGCGTACAAAATGCAACGGTTTCATCGCCACTACCCCCATCACTCACGATAATTTCAATATTGTGTTGTCGTAATCGTTGCAATGATTCTAGGGCAGATTGAATCCGCGATTCTTCATTGAGTGTTGGTATGATGATGCTGGCTTTTATCATGGGTTATCCAGATGACGGCTCAGTTAAGCGAGCGCCCCGCCACAGCTGCTGCCTTGTCCAGCAGTACAACCATAACAGTGGTCAGCCACCGCGATTTTATTATCGTCCAGTTCTAACCGCACCATATCTCGCAGGTGAAGCTTGGGATGATCAGAAGCGATATGATCTTTTAGCGGCGTTTTTGATAAGGGCACTTCTAACGGCAAGGCGAGCATCTGGTTAAAATCACAATCATAAATATAACCCTGCCAATCAACGCTGATCAGTGTTCTGCACATCACGGTAGATAAATTCGCGGCACTGTAATTGTCTTTCAACAATTGCATATAAGGCTCGTACAAACCCTTGGAAATTAACATGCTGCCAAAACGACTGATGGGCATATTGGCAAGTGTAAATAATTGATTGAACACGATGCCATGATCGTCTCGAAGTCTTTGCTTATAATCAGCTTCAAGCGAATGCTGCGGTGGCGGTAAAAACGCTCCCCCTGGGTTGTAGACCAAATCCAGCGTCAATTCTTTATCTATCCCATAACCCAATGCATTTAATTTTTGCAGCGCGGCAATACTCGACTGATAAACACCTTTGCCACGCTGCTTGTCGACATTCGATTCTAAGTAACACGGCAGCGAAGCCACCACACTGATTTTGTGCAGAGCAAGAAACTCCGCCAAATCCTCATAACCTGGCTCCAACAAAATAGTTAGATTGCTACGGTCAATAACTCTAACACCGATGCGCCGCGCAGCTGCAGCAAGATAGCGAAAATGCGGATTCATTTCCGGCGCACCGCCAGTGACATCAAGTGTCGAGAGTTTTTTTGCTTGTAGCAGCTCAAGCACCAGATCAACGTTTGTTTTATCCATCAACTCTTGGCGCGTTGGTCCGGCGTTGACATGGCAGTGTGTACAGCTCAGGTTGCACAAGTAACCCAAGTTAACCTGCAAGGTATCTAATTTGCCGCGGCGAATCGGCGGGAAATCACTTTTCATTAAGAGAGGTGCTGTATCCAACATGATATTCATTGCCTTTAAAGTGATTAACAAATGTTAAGACGCACACAAAAGCAGAAAATTACGGTGCCTGTGTCACCCTCTCTCACTAAAGCTTAAAAGAATGGTCTTGAAAAACAAAGTATGCTTTTTATTTTTAATCTCGTTGGCGTTCAGTTTTTGCACTTTTAAACTCAACAGTGTTCACCTGGTCTTCTTAAGCCCAATTAATATGCTGATTTATTACGCTGTTATCCGCGAGGGAGGAATGGCCTTTCGAATCAAGACTCGTTAAAATACCGCACCTTGCCCCGGTGGCACAGAGGATAGCGCGGCCCCCTCCTAAGGGGCAGGTCACAGGTTCGACTCCTGTCCGGGGCACCATTAAAATCAATTAGTTACGACAAATAAAACCGCTCAAAAATCACTGTAAATACTTCGGGGTACACACTGGGGTACACAAAAATTTACGCTGTTTCTTTGCACTTCACTTATTCACACACCGGATGGAAAAGCACGTCCGCTTTTATGGCGGAAATAGTTCAGGGTTGATTAAAAAGAAACAAAGCAGGATTGCTCAATAATTAACGCGCACTAAAGAAATTTAAGGAAGGGCCACTTTGACGCAGATGAAATATTGTCGCTGGGAAGATATAGCCGCTTCTGGAGTACTGGGGCTGTCAGCAGAAATACTGTTAGAACTTGCTACAGAAGAAAAGATTCGTGCGTTCTTTTATTGCAAACCTACTGAGTTCAGAGAAATACAACCCCCACTGCCTCCGATGAAAGGAAAATTTGCAGCTTTTCCGGCTGCTGGTTATTTCTTTCATTGGCAGAACACCAATGAATTTGACACCTTTGATAAGTTGAGGGAGGTAGATGCTCAATTAGCTGATGGATATGTCACTCTACCCCAACATATCTTGCGGGCAATTCGATTTGAAGAAAAATGTCTATGTGGAGTCGGGTTTGGTGATACCAAAGAAAAAGTTGTTCAGCTCAAAAATAAAATATTGCTCAAACGCAATAACTTAATCTTCTCATTCCAGGATGTACACGTTTATGTAAACGGTTCCCTGGAGAAACACTCTATACCTGAACCTGGCATTGATGCAGACGATCAAGTTTTGCAAACAAGGACTCTCCTCGCCATAGTGCCGCCACAACGCAAAAACGATTGGTACTTCGCAATCTACGAGACTGCAAAAGCCTTCGAAGCCAAAAATAAATTCACGCCGACAGAAAGGGAGTTGTGGAAAGAATTGCAGACAAACCCACCACCCAGATATGGAATCACTTGTAAAAAATCAGCTCAAAGTATTGTCTTGTTTTTAGATGATAAATCACTTGATCGTGAAGCTTTTGGCAAGAGGTACAAAAGCTATTACCCCTCAGAACAAAATCCACCCGAGATTAGCGGAGATTAAGGATATTAGCGCGATTAGCGGCAGCGCTTAGTCCATAGCTTTACATTCTAGCCATCGTGCAATCACTACTGTCCAAGGAGACATGTCTATGGCTAGACACAACAATCCTACCACCTACCGAGAAAACATCTTACGTTGGCCAGAGGTTCACAAGCGCGTCGGCATTTGCCGAAGCCACGCTTATGAATTAGCGGCGCGTAATCAATTCCCTAAACCCATCAAACTCTGACTGAAAGCATCTGGCTGGCTTGAAAGCGAAATCTGTCAATGGATTGAAGACCGCATTGCCGATTCACGCGGCGATACAAGAGTAAGGGGGGCTGAATAGTATGGACGTAAAAAAGGCCATTAACCCGAGAGCCAATGACCTGTCACTTAGCACTGACACGGATATCATCGCCAATCACATATACAAAGTGGAAACCGACATTCCACCACTACCTATTTCACCCAGGCAGGCCACAACCAATTACGCTGGACGCCAATCAACTTTAATTGATGCCGCACTTCAGTATGCCCATCAAGGATTGAAAGTATTCCCGCTGAGAACCAGAGAAAAAATTCCAGCAACTAAAAACGGATTTTATGACGCAACATTGGAAGCAAGTACCCTCCAACAATGGTGGTTTAAAAACCCAAGCTATAACGTTGCAATAACAACTGGGGGTGGATTCTTTGTCGTTGATGCCGACGATCTAAAGGCAATGAAAAACCTCATTGCCAATAACGCTGGCGATTGGCCTTGTTGTCCGACTGTAAAAACTGGCCAAGGGGAACATTATTATTTTGCGGTTCCCGAGGGAATCGAAATAAAAAATAGAACTGGTCTGATACCTGGAATCGATATTCGTGGCGCAGGGGGTTATATTGTGGCTCCGCCGAGCATTCATCCTAGTGGAATACAGTATGAATTCATAGAACCATTGACGTTTCCATTGCCTTCACCCCCACAATGGTTAGTAAAACTGATCACCACAAAACATCACGATCAACAGCCTCAAACACGACAATCAAGCCGATATGGTGAGCGTGCTTTGTCTGATGCCTGTGGAACAATTGCCAGTGCGCTCAATGGCCAACGCAATGACATTCTGAACAGCCAGTCCTATTGCATTGCCCAACTCGTTGCCGGGGGTGAGTTGAATGAATCAGACGCAAGGCAACGTCTACAAAGTGCTGGAGCCGCAGCAGGTTTAACCACAAACGAAATTACTACAACCTTAAACAGCGCTTTCTCATCAGGTTTTAGTACACCAAGAACAGCTCCTAAGCCAGCAAGAGAATCTATTCCCACTAACTCAATTAATAGATATGACACTTCACTTAAGCCAATACCTTTACCCAACGAATTGCCACCAGTTAAAGCATACGATGACGAACTGCTACCCGACGCTCTGCGTGATGCGGTAAGAGATATAGCAGAGCGTCAGCAATGCCCCCCTGAATTCGTGGCGGTCACTGCTATTTGTGGACTGGCTGGCATCTTAGGTCGAAAGGTTTGTATAAAACCAAAACAATCAGATAACTGGAGTATTACTCCAACCCAGTGGGGAGTTATTGTTGGCAGACCATCAGCCATGAAATCCCCTGCAATGAAAGCCGCCTTAGAACCTGTTGTTAGCGCCGGTCCAAATCCGCAGATATTTGCCGCAGAATGAAGACAGATTAAATTTCATCCCACCACAATAACGCCATAGACGACAGGTTCCAGCTCACACTAACCTTCGCCCAATAATCCTATCAGGTGACATTTAAA
>OBEQ010505464.1_pt1 | contig 13643 bp, 11 predicted proteins | sample 1670901 | NCBI WGS metagenome assembly OBEQ01 (sample SAMEA104232315, study PRJEB22302) | groundwater metagenome | biome: forest; feature: aquifer; material: groundwater | place: USA | collected 2011-08-07 | depth 5.4 m
CCGCCGCCGCTGCCGCCGGAGCCGCCGCCGGAGCCGCCGCCGCCGCCGATGCCGCCGCCGCCCTGGCGCGAGTACCCGCGTCGTAGCAGCGGTTTGTTGGATTGCACGTCCTGCAATGCCATTCGCGCGGGTCCGCGTGACCTGGCACGAAATGGACGTTGTCCAGAAAGTCTTAAGTGAGAACGCCTTTCGGTCACTGTTCGTAGCGATTCGGGCCACTAACACTTAGTTGCACGTCGTAATGATGCCAGTTGCGCGGGAAACACACGGAGGTGAAACATGCCAGTGTCCCGGATCAGTGGTGCTTTTGCCTTGGTCCTCTCAACCGCCTTCTTCGGCGCTTGCGCCGAAACGGACGAGTCGATCGGCTCGGACGAGGCGGCGGCCAACACGACCAGGTACGCCATCGACTTCTCCAACCGGCCCAGCTATTTACCCAACAACGTAGTCGTGCTCACGTTCGATGACGGACCTGATTACAACAACACTGCCAAGGTCCTGGATGTACTGAAGCAAAAGCAGGTCAAGGCAACCTTCTTCATCAATACCGAGAACTGGTCGAGCGTGAACAACGACCCGCCGATGCAGGCTCTGGTCCGGCGCATGGTCAACGAGGGCCACGAGCTGGCCAATCACACCGTGCATCATCCGCACCTGACCGGGCTGGATTCGGCCGGCGTGGAGGCCGAGATTGCCGGGGTCGAGAACACCGCACGCAACGTGCTGGGGGCCGGTTCGAAGCGGCTGACGCTCTTCCGCGCGCCCTTCGGCGAGCCTTACCAGGACGGAGGCACCGCAGGAACCGTGCCTGGCATCGTGGCGCGGCACGCGGTCCACGTCGGCTGGGCGATCGATTCGTTCGATTACAACTGCGCGGGTGACGCCAACTGCGTCTACAACAACGTGACCAGTGCGATAGCCACGCCGGGAAATGGCAGCTACGGCGTCATCTTGATGCACTCGGTGCATGCGCAGACCGCCGAGGCGCTGCCGCGAATCATCGATTACATCCGCTCGAAAGGCTTCGTCATCTGGACGACCGAGCAGGTGGTCAAGAAGCGCTACAACAACAAGACCTCCGCGGAGCTGATCTACGGCACCGCGCCTCCGCCTCCGCCGCCTCCGCCTCCGCCAGGCACGCCCGACGCCGGCCCGCCGCCGCCGCCGCCGCCTCCGCCTCCGCCGCCTCCGCCAGGTGGCTCGTGCAACGTGCCGGCGTACGCCGCGGGTGTGACCTACGGCCCGGGCAACCGCGTGCGCAACGTCAGCAAGCTGTTCGAGTGCAAGCCGTGGCCGTACTCGGGCTGGTGCGGCGCGGGCCCAGCCTACGCGCCCGGCGTCGGATGGGCGTGGACGGACGCCTGGACCCTCATAGGTCCCTGCCCGTAACCTGGCCGGGTCATTCCACCCGCTTGCCGAAGCGGTCCTTGCGCCAGCCGTTCGGTCCCCTCGACCAGAGGACCGAGCGGACCTCGCCGGTGACGTTCTTGAGCGGCACGGGGCCCCAGAAGCGTGAGTCGTGGCTGTTGTTGCGGTTGTCGCCCACGACGAAGACGCTGGCGGGTGGAACGACGTAATCCGCCGGATCGCCGGCTCCGGGGAAGTCCTTGTTGTAGTCGTCGACGGCGTCGATGCTCTCGAAAACATGCCGGCCCAGGTGCTCGCGGTAGGCGATGCACTTCTTGTGCTCCCATGTCTTCATCCGCTCTTCGTAGTCGTCGAAGCCGCACTCGCCGTCGAGCTTCTCGCGCGCCACTTCCTTGCCGTTGATGATGAGGACGTTGTTCTTCACCGCCACGTGGTCGCCGGCGATGGCCACGACCCGTTTGGCGAATGACTTGGACGGCTCGCGCGGGTAGATGAAGGTGATCACGTCGCCGCGCTCGGGCGAGCGCATGCCGATGGGTGTGTCCACGAAGGGCAGGCGCAGGCCGTACGCATAGTTGGCCACCACGACCTTGTCGCCCACCTGCAGCGTGGGGATGGACGAGCCCGACGGGATCTTGAACCGCTCGCTGCAGTTGCCGGCGACGAGCACGCCCCAGAGCATGGCCAGGAGCAGGCGCAAGAAGAACTGCCGCCACGCTGTGTTCATCGGCGCCGGCTCGCCCATGCGCACGAAAAGGGGCAGGAACCACGCGCCCGTCGCCAGCACGAGGAAGAGCGCGAGCGCCCACAGGCCCAGCACGAGGGTCAGCTGGGCCAGCATGACGAAGGCGAAGACGGCCCAGCCCAGGCGCGAACGGCCCAGCCGGACCAGGCCCTGACCGGGCGCGATCACGCTGGCGAGCACGTTGAGCCAGCGATTCGGTCCCTCGGCTCGCTCCGCTTCACGGGGCGGCGCGCCCGCGCCCGGCAGGGGCGCGTCGGCGGGCCCGGTCAGCGGCTGGCCCAGGCGTAGCCGGCGCTCGTCTTCACGTTCCTCGGCGTTGCGGTCGCGCTCGTTCATGACGCGTCATACCATCAACGCGTGCGCGACTTCGGTCGGGCGGCGGCGCGCTCGAGCGCCTGCGTGAAGGCAGTCACATCCAGATAGACCCGGATGAGCTCGTCGGTGCGCGAGAAGAACTTCACCAGCTCGGCGGTGAAGTGCATGTACTTGCCCTGCACCAGCATGCTGACGCTGGCCAGCTCGGCGCGGTGGCGCGCGAACCAGTCGGCCCAGCCCTCCTGGATGGCGACCACCGCGCCCGCCGCCTCCGACGCGTCGATGAACATCTCGAGGGGAGCGTGGCGCGACAGGTCGCCGCGCAGCTCGTCCATGGGCGCCGAGCCCAGCTCGCCGGTGTCGAGGCGCGGCCCGACGATCTTCATGGCCACGAGCCCGGGCCGCGGCCGGTGGTAGAAGAAGCTGCAGCGCTCACCACGCAGCACCACCGTGCCGTCGTCGAGCACCTCGCGTACGGCCGCGCGGTCCATCTCGTGACCTTAACCGGTAGTATCCGGGCATGTCGACCCTGCTCGAGCCGCTACTGGCGCGCCCCGCGCATCACGTCGCCGTGATCGACGATCACGGCACCGTCTCCTGGGGCGAGCTGCTCGAGCGCGCGCAGCGCACCGCCGCCGTGCTGCGCCAGGGCGGCCCGTCGCTGGCGGGCGCGCGCGTGGCGCTCCTGGCCCAGCAGGACGGCGACTGGGTGGCCAGCCTGCTGGGCATCCTGCTCGCCGGCGGCATGGCGGTGCCGCTCTCGCCCGCCTACCCGGCCACCGAGCTGGAGTGGTTCGCCAGCGACGCCGACGCCGGCGCCGTCATCCTGTCGAGCGGCCACGCCACGCTGGCCAGCGCGCTCGTGCGCGAGCGCCGCGTCATCGCCGCCGACGTGGGCCGCACGGCCGCCGCGCCCGCGCCGCCCATCGACGTCGCCGACGACGATCCGGCCATCCTCTTCTACACCAGCGGCACCACCGGCCGGCCCAAGGGCGCCGTGCTCACGCACGCCAACCTGGGCGCGCACACGCGGCTCATCCGCAGCGCCTGGCAGCTCGGCGCCGAGGATCGCCTGCTGCACGCGCTGCCGCTGCACCACCTGCACGGCCTGGTCATCTCCCTGCTCACCCAGCTCAGCGCCGGCGGCAGCGTGCGCATGCTGCCGCGCTTCGAGGCCGTGCGCGTCGTCGACGGCCTGGCCGCGGGCGACATCAGCGTGTTCATGGCCGTGCCGACCATGTACCAGAAGCTGCGCGAGCTGGCCGGTGGCGACCCAGGTGCGCTCGCGCGCGTGCGTGCGCCGCGCGTGTGCACGAGCGGCTCGGCGGCGCTGCCGGTCGGCCTGGCCGATTTCTGGCGCGGTGTCACCGGCGCCATCCCGCTCGAACGCTACGGCATGACCGAGATCGGCGTGGCCGCGTCCAACCCGCTCGACGCCGCCGCGCGTCGCGCCGGCACCGTCGGTCCGGCGCTGCCCACGGTCGAGCTCGAGCTGCAGCCCGACTCCGACGAGCTGTGGGTGCGCGGCCCGAGCGTCTTCCCCGGCTACTGGCGCCGGCCCCAGGCCACCGCCGAGGCCTTCGCGCCGGGCGGCTGGTTCAAGACCGGCGACGTGGCCGAGATCTCCGCCGACGGCTACGTGCGCCTGCTCGGGCGCACCTCGCAGGACATCCTCAAGAGCGGCGGCTACAAGCTGTCGGCGCTCGAGATCGAGGAAGCCCTGCGCGAGCACCCTGACGTCGGCGACGTCGCGGTCATCGGAGTTCCCGACGAGACCTGGGGCGAGCGCGTGGTCGCCGTGGTCGAGGCGCGCGCGGGCGCCTCCGCCGCGTCCATCGTCCCCGACGCGCTGCGCGCCTGGGCCAGGTCACGCCTGGCCGCCTACAAGACGCCGCGCGAGATCGTCGTCGTCGAGGCGCTACCGCGCAATCCCATGGGCAAGGTGGTCAAGGCGGAGCTGCGCAAGCGCTTCTAAAGCGAGGCGCAGAGCAGATCAGAGCAGAGAAACGCAGAGGCGCAGAGGCGCAGAGGCGCAGAGGCTCAGAGCCAGATCAGATTTGTCCGGATCCGGATCCGACCAGATCAGGTCTGGCTCTCTCTGCGCCTCTGCGCCTCTACGCCCTCTGCGTTCTCTGAAGCGCGCCGTGCGTCACCCCTTGCGTCGCCGCACCAGGCCACGCAGCGTGACCTCCAGCTTGCTGCGGATGAGGCGCAAGATGCTGTCCAGCTCGCTCGGACGCACGCGCAGGCGGTCCATCATCTGCTCGCGGGTCGCCGCCAGGACCGCCTGGCGCGTGCGCTCCAGGTTGCGCGCCGCGGTGGCCCGGTGCACGTGGTACAGCGCACCCAGCTGGTCGATGGTCAGGCCGTCGAGCACATGCTGGCGCAGCAGGGTCTGGTCGCGCGCCGGCAGGCTGCGCAGCGCGGCATCGAAGCCACGCTTGAACTCGTCGCGGTAGCGCAGCTTGGCCTGCTCGAGCTCGGCGTCGCCGGGGGTCACGAACGCGTAGAGCAGCTCCTCGTCGTCGACGGGCGTCTCGCGGCGCGCGCGCCGCGACAGCAGCATGGCCTCGCGCGTGGCCATGACCCGCACCCAGCCGCGCAGGTCGCCGCGTCCGCTGAACCCGGAGATGCGCGGTGGGCCCGAATCACCCACCAGCGCGCGTTCGCGCACGCGCTGCTTCACTTCGGCCGCCGTGTCCGAGCTCACCCGATGTCGCGACACAGCGCTTTCCACCACACTCAGGCAGTGCGTCTCGAAGGCGGCGATCGCACGATCGTCGCCTTGTGCGCAGGCACACGCAAGATACAGGTCATTCGTGTGCATCTGGCGGAGCGCCGTGTCGATCGGCACGCCTTCGGGCAGGTGCTTGGCGATATGGGCGACGAACAGCTCGGGCGCCAGCTCCACCGTCGGCCATGCAGCGCTGGCCGACCGCATGATCTCACCCAGCAGCCGATCGATGACATCCGACGGTGCCGGGACCTCTCCCGGGCCATTCACGAGCAGGTCGGACCACATGGACGCGCTCATCTCCGGAGACTAAGCACATCTGCGATGGATCTGTCGAGTCGGCAATGGCTATTGTCCGCGCCCATGACGCGAACTCTTCAGGAGGGCGTTTGCGTCGACGCCGATGACATCGCCGCGTTCCTGCTCGCGCGGCTCGAACCGGCGTCGGTACGCGCGCTCGAGACCCACGTGGCCGCCTGCTCCGACTGCCGCGAGCTGCTCTCGGCGCTGGCGCAGAGCGAGAGTCTGTCGACCTCGGCGATTGGCCCGCAGGACGCCGATTCGATCTCGCCCACCATGCCGCTCGCGCTCGCGCCCGACATGGATCTGGCCATCGGCGCCTGCATCGGGCGCTACGTCGTGCTCGAACGCCTGGGCGCGGGCGGCATGGGCGTGGTCTACGCCGCCCATGATCCCGAGCTCAACCGCAACGTGGCGCTCAAGATCTTGCGCGGCGACGCCTTCGGGCCGGCCGAGCAGGAGCTCCTGCGCGACCGGCTGCGCCGCGAGGCCCAGGCGATGGCACAGCTGGCGCATCCTCACGTGGTCACCGTGCACGACGTCGGCAGCGTCGGCGATCGAATCTTCATCGCCATGGAGCTGGTCGAGGGCCAGACCTTCGGCGCGTGGCTGCTCGCGGCGCCGCGCACCTGGCGCGAGGTGGTGGCCAAGCTCTTGCCCGCGGGCGAAGGCCTGGCCGCCGCGCACGCGGCCGGCCTGGTCCACCGCGACTTCAAGCCGGAGAACGTGCTCGTGGGCAACGACGGGCGCGTGCGCGTGGGCGACTTCGGCCTGGCGCGCGCGCTCGCCGGCGGCGACGCCAGCGAGGCCACTGACGGGCCACCCGCGCCCGCCCTGCCCGCCGCCCTCGACCTGGGCGCCCGCACCATGACCGGCTCGCTGGTGGGCACGCCCTTCTACATGGCGCCCGAGCAGTTCCTCGGCCATCCCACCGACGCACGCACCGATCAGTTCAGCTTCTGCGTGGCGCTGCACGCGGCCATCGTGGGCGAGCACCCGTTCGAGGGCGAGGGCGTGGACGGGCTCGCGCGCGCCGTCACCCAGGGCAAGCTGCGCTCGCCGCCGCGGCCGGATCCGCTGCCGCGCTGGCTGAGACGCGTGCTGCAGCGTGGCCTGGCGGTCAGGCCGGCCGACCGCTACCCGTCGATGAGCGAGCTGCTCGCGGCGCTGGGCCGCGATCCGCGCCGCCGCCTGCTCTACGGCGCGGCCATCGCCGTGCCGCTCCTGGCCCTGGTGCTGAGCGGCGTGCTGGCCAGCCGCTCGAGCGCGAACGGCGCGCAGCTGGTGTGCAAGTTCGGCGACAAGAAGTGGACCGGCATCTGGGACGCGCGCCGCTCGGCCGCCATCGAGAAGGCCTTCCTGGCCACCGGCAAGCCCTACGCGGCGGCCAGCTTCGCCAGCGTCGCGCACAGCTTCGACGCCTACGCGCGGCGCTGGGCGCTCGCGCACACCGAGGCCTGCGAGGCCACGCGCGTGCGCGGCGAGCAGTCGGAGGAGATGCTCGACAAGCGCATGCTCTGCCTCGACGCCCGCCTGCGCGACGCGCGCGCGCTCAGCGATCGCTTCGTCGCCGCCGCCCCCGAGGACGTCGAGCAGGCGCCGCGCGTGGTCGAGACGCTGGGCGAGCTGTCCAGCTGCGCCGACGTGCAGGCGCTGTCCAGCCAGGTGCCGCCGCCCGCCGATCCGGTCACGCGCACCCGCGTGGCCGCGCTGCGGGGCCGGCTGGCCGTGCTCAAGGCCGGCAACGCGGTCGACAGGCGGGCCACGCGCAGCGCCGAGGCGCGCGCGCTCGTGGGCGAGGCGCGCGCCACCCGCTACCGCCCGCTCGAGGCCGAGGCGCTCTTCGAGGAGAGCACGGTCGACTCCGACAGCGGCGACGCCAAGGCCGCGGGCGAGAAGATCGAGCAGTCGATCTGGGCCGCCGAGGCCAGCCGCTTCGACGAGCTGGCCGCGCGCGCGTGGACCAAGCTGATGATCATCCAGGGCGACCTGGGCCACTACGAGGAGGCGCTGGCGCTGGCGCCGCGCGTGACCGCGCTGCTCGAGCGTCTGGGCGGCAACGACGAGCTCGAGGGCGCGCTGCTGCTGGCGCGCGCACAGCTGTACGGCTACCTGGATCGCTACGCCGAGGCGGCCGCCGACGCCGACCGGGCGCACACGCTGCTCGAGCGCCGCTTCGGCCCCGACGATCTGCGCGTGGCCGAGGCGCTCGACGAGCTGGGCGAGGTCGCCTTCTACGCCGAGCGACCCAAGGACGCGCGTGGCTACTACCAGCGCGAGCTGGTCATCAAGCAGAAGGTCTACGGCAGCTTGCACCCCGAGGTCGCCAAGGTGCTGGCGAGCATCGGGCAGGCCTACTGGATGGAGAATCGCTACGACGACGCCATCGTGTCCTACCAGGCGGCGGGCGACATCTTCGCGCGCACGCTGCCGCCGGTGCACCCGCAGCTGGCCAAGTTCGCGCACAACTTCGCCCTGGTCTACGAGGCCAAGAGCGACTGGGCCAAGGCGGTCGAGCTGCACCGGCAGGCGGTCGAGATCGGCGCGGCCACCTTCGGCAAGGACCATCCCAACTACGCCTCGTTCCTCATGGGTCTGGGCTACACGCTGGTGCCCCTGGGTCGCCACGACGAGGCGCTGGCCACCTTGCACGAGGCGCTCCGCCTGCTCGAGAAGCAGCTCGGCCCCGAGCACGGCAAGGTCGCCACCTGCCTGGAGCACATCGGCCAGCTGCTGCTCGAGATGCACCGCCCCGAGGAGGCCCGCGCCATCCTCGCGCGCACCATCCCCATCTACGAGAAGGTCTACGGGGCCAGGACTGGCAATGTGCGCCAGGCGCTGCTCGGTCTGGGCCTGGCTGACCTGGACCTCGATGCACCCGAGCGCGCCCTGCCCGAGCTCGAGCGCGCCTACGCGCTCGGCCCCGAGGCCGACCCGGGCACGATCGCCGAGATCGAGTACGCGCTGGCGCGCGCGCTGGTCGAATCGCACAAGGATCGCGCACGCGGCATGACGCTCTTGCGCAAGGCGCGCGCCGAGTTCGCCAAGGACGATCGCGAGGCCGAGAATCTCGCCGCGCTCGATGCGTGGCTGAAGAAGCACCGGTAGGACACAGGGTGCCTGGCACCCTGCCTTGACATGGCCTCGGACCACCGCACTCTCGTACTCAACGTTCGATAACCGCGGCGATGGGGGCGCCGCTCCTTCTCAGGAAGAGGTGCCCGATGGCCGAGGTGGTCCAGGACAGGTTTGGTGGTTTCGTCGGCGGACGCGGCCACGGCGGCGATTCGGGCAATGGCACCAAGAAGATCGAAGTGGACGTGGGTACGCACAAGTAGGCGGACCAGACCCCACGAAAATTCCGCTACATCTAGTCGTGAAAGCCTCTCGCTCCTCTAGCACGGGTATATGTCGTCGCGTGTGCGTCGGCACTCGCGGGTATGACCGTGTCACGTGCGGTCGCGCTCAATGTGCGGATCTGACACGAGAGCTGTCCGACGAGTTGATGGAGAATCAAGACCTTCCGTCCGCCAGGTGCCTGTCTCGGCTTGGCCTGCAGTTTGAAATGGGCGGACTGCGGGATTCGCAAAGAGGAGACAAGCCATGGAAGACCTTCGTCAGACCCGACGCGTCACGATCCGACTCACCCCTTGGCAGGCGCGGCGCCTCTGGCAACTGCGGACCGCTGGGCTCCCCGAGGGCGAGGCGCCCCGGACCGCCACCGAGGTGCTCCTTCGCGCGATCACCGAGTCCACCCTACCCACGGACGACGAGGCGCACGAGAACAGCGCGCCTGTGGTCGAGGCCGCACAGACCGCGCAGTAGCCGGTAGCTGACGATTGGTCCGCGCGGTTCGGGCCGCGCCCCGTGTAGTCCGAGGCGCCGAAGGTGGGGAGCATAGTTCATGGACGACGCGATCGGGCCGACCGTGACCACCTTCGAGGACGCGCTACACGCGATTCGCGTGCTGCTCATCGACGACAGCCAGGACGACTTCTTCCTGACCCGCGCGCTGCTGCGCAAAGCCAGCGGCGGGCCCTACGAGATCGAGTGGGCGCCCAGCTACGAGACCGGCCTGGAAGCATTGCGCACGCGCGCCTTCCAGGCCTGCTTCCTCGACTACGGGCTGGGCCCGCACACCGGCCTGGAGATGCTGGCCGAGCTGCACCACAGCCGCGTGACCACGCCCGTCATCCTGCTCACCGGCATGGGCGACGACGGCATCGAGCACGAGGCGCTGGCCCGCGGCGCGGCCGACTACCTGGTCAAGGGTAAGTTCGACCCCGACTCGCTCGAGCGCGCCGTCAGGCACGCCATCGAGCGCACACGCGCGCTCGACGCGCTCAAGACCAGCGAGCGTCTCTTCCGCGCCGTCTTCGACGGTGCCCACGACGCCATGCTGCTGTGGGACGACCAGGGCCGCTACCTCGACGGCAACCCCGCCGCGCTCGCCATGTTCGACCTCACCCGCGACGAGCTGCGCACGCGCCGCGTCGGCGAGCTGGGTGCGGGCGCGGACACCGACCTGGCGCGCTTCGCCACCAGCCGCCTGCTGCACGAGGGCTCCGACGCCAGCGAGTGGGAGTACGTGGGCCCGAGCGGCGAGCCGCGCGTGATCGAGTGCCGCTCCACCGCGCACATCCAGCCCGGCTGCAACCTGACCATCGTGCGCGACATCAGCGAGCGCCGCCAGGCCGAGCGTACGCGCGCGCGCCTGGCCGCCATCGTGACCTCCGCCGAGGACGCCATCATCGGCATCGATCGCGAGGGCACCATCCGCGAGTGGAACGCGGGCGCCGAGCGGCTCTACGGCGCGAGCGCGGCCGAGGTGGTCAACGGGCCGATGACGCGCTTCCTGCCCGACGAGCGTGAGAGCGAGTGGCTCAGGCTGCAGGAGAGCGTCGAGCGCGGCGAGCACGTGCGCAACTTCGAGACCTTTCACCGCAACCACGACGGCAAGCTGATCGAGCTGTCGCTGTCGGCGTCGCCCATCCACGACCCGCGCGGCCGGGTGGTCGGCTCGTCGATGATCGCGCGCGACATCTCGACCACCAAGGCGCTGCGCACCCGCGTCGCCATCTCCGACCGGCTGGCCTCGCTGGGCATGCTGGCGGCGGGCGTGATCCACGAGATCAACAACCCGCTCACCGCGGTCATGGCCGGCATCGAGGCCGCCAGCCTGGAGCTCGAGCGCGTGAGCGACAGAGACGAGCGACCCATCCAGGATGCCGTCGATGGCCTGCGCGACGCGCTCAGCTCGAGCGAGCGCATCCGTCAGATCGTGGGCGACCTGCGCCTGTTCTCGCGCAACGAGGAGGACAAGCCGGTCCCCGTCGACGTGCGCCAGGTGCTCGAATCGACGCTGCGTATGGCCTGGAATCAGATCCGTCACCGGGCCCACCTGGTCAAGGTCTACGACGACATGCCGCCGGTCGACGCCAACGAGGGCCGGCTCGGCCAGGTCTTCCTGAATCTACTCGTCAACGCGGCGCAGGCCATCCCCGAGGGCGACGTCGACCGCCACGAGATCCGCGTGATCACGCGCCACCAGGATGGCCGCGTGCTCATCGACATCGAGGACACCGGCGCCGGCATCCCGCCCGAGAAGCTCGAGCGCATCTTCGAGCCGTTCTACACCACCAAGCCGACCGGCGTGGGCACCGGCCTGGGTCTGTCCATCTGCCGCGGCATCCTGGCCGACTACAAGGGCGAGCTGACCATCACCAGCCAGGTCGGGCGCGGCACCACCGCGCGCGTCTCGCTGCCGGCGGGCACGCTGGGCCAGGCGCTGGCAAGACCGCCCACCCCCGAGCCCAGCGCGCCGCTCGCCAGGCGGCGCGCGCGCGTGCTGGTCATCGACGACGAGCCCATCCTGGTCAAGCTGTTCGTGCGCGCGCTCGAGACCGAGCACCAGGCCACGGGCGTGACCCTGGCGCGCGAGGCCCTGCACCTCATCGCCGCGGGCGAGCGCTACGACATGATCCTGTGCGACCTGATGATGCCGGAGATGACCGGCATGGAGCTGCACGCCGAGCTCATGCGCATCGCGCCCGAGATGGCCAGCAAGGTGGTCTTCCTGACCGGTGGGATCTTCACCGCGCGGACGCGCGCGTTCCTGAAGGAGATTCCCAACAAGCGCATCGACAAGCCGCTGCCGCCATCACGGCTGCTCGCGCTGGTGCGTCAGTTCGTGCAGTGACGGCGCGGGCGCCTCGGGCGCCGCGGCCGGCGCGGCATGGCGCCGGCGGTAGACCAGGCTGGCGATGACCGCGGTCGCGATGCACAGGATGATCACCGCCACCGAGAGCAGGGGCGGGATGTGGATCCAGCGCGCGCCCAGCATCTTCACACCCGCGAACGCCAGCACTGCCGACAGGCCCACCCGCAGGTAGCGCAGGTCGGCGAGCGCGCCCGCCAGCACCACGTAGAGCGCGCGCAGGCCCAGGATGGCGAACACGTTGGAGCTGTAGATCAGGAACGGCTCCTCGGTGATGGCGAACGCGGCGGGCACCGAGTCGACGGCGAAGACGATGTCGGTGAGCTCGATGGCGATGAGCGCGACGAACAGCGGCGTGGCCAGCAGCTTGCCGGTCTTGCGGGTGAAGAACTTGTGCCCGTCGCGCTCGCGCGTCCACGGCAGGTGGCGCTCGAGCCAGCCGATCAGCTTGGGCTCGGCGTCGGGCTCGGGCTCGCGCAGCATCTTGATGGCCGTGAACACCAGCAGGCCGCCGAAGACATAGGCGAGCCCATGCCAGCGCTCGAGCACCGCCGCGCCGGCGGCGATGAAGGCGCCGCGCGTGACCAGCGCGCCGATGATGCCCCAGGTGAGCACGCGCCGCTGCTCGCTGCTGGGAATCTGCAGCGCGCCGAAGATGACCAGGAACACGAACAGGTTGTCGACGCTCAGGCTCTTCTCGAGCAGGTAGGCGGCGAGGAACTGCTCGCCCGCCTCGGCGCCGAAGCGCAGCGCCACCCAGCCATTGAACAGCAGCGACACCGCGATCCACGCCACGCTCCACAGGACGGCGCGCTTGCGCGAATCGGTGTGATCACCGCGATGGGCATAGAGATCGATCGATATCAGCACGAGCATCAAGCCCGCCAGGAGCACCCAGGCCCAGACAGGAACTTCGATGGAAGACATGCAACCTCCGTCAGAACGACCACGAACGACACCAGAGTCACCGCCACGCGGCGAGTGACTCACGACCACGAATGCACGATGGACGCGGGTCAGGCGAGACGGGGCGGGCGAAACAGCCGGACGGCCACGACGCGCCCGCGCACCGATGCAGCGGGCAGGCCGAGCAGCTGCTGCGGCGCGGGCACGACCAGCAGCGTGTCCGCGATCGGCACGGTGGCCTCGACGCCGGCGTCGGCGTCGTCGGGCTCGCCCGCGGCCAGCGAGCCGGTCAGGCCGGGCGCGGGCCGGTCATCGGCCAGTGCGTACGCCGGTCGGACCATGCCGACCAGAGCAACCACCGTGATGACCAGAGCCAGGAGCCGTGCGAACACGAGGCAGAGTGTAGGCTGACGGTCACGCTTGTCCAGCCTGGCCGTCGAGGGGCAGATGCACGCGGAAGGCGCGCGGTGACCATGCCGATCACGGGCGCGCCTGCCCAGCGACGACCGGCGCGTGGACGGTGCAGCCATCCGACGCGGGGATTCTGGGTCAGGTCTGACGGTGGAGAGGAGGATCAGGCATGCCTGATCGCAGAGGAGAGAGTGCTAGTTGAAGAGGAGAGTGCTAGTTGTCGTGCTCGCCGTCGTCATCGTGCGACGACGCCAGGTAGTCGGTCATCACCAGCGTGCTGCGCGACCAGCGCGCGCCGCAGTCGCGGCGCTGCAGGCGGGCGGCGCACGCGGGCGGATGGGCGAACTGCACGCGCATGCCGCTCATGCACGTCGCGCCCGTGGGCGCCCATTCGGCCTCGTGCTGCCAGTTGGCGCCCTCGTCCGCCTCCTGCACGCCGGCGTCGTCGTAGACATTGATGAGCGTGCCGTCCTCGGTCCACGAGTTGCCGTCGCCGCAGAAGTCGGCGCGCACCAGGCGCGTACAGGTCTGGTGGTAGTCGGCGCCGGCAACCTTCCAGCAGCGGCCCGACGAGTCGCAGCGGGTGAAGCTCAGCCACGGCTTGTAGCCCCCCTCCCCGCACCCGCCGCTGCCGGCACCGCGGCGGC
>OBEQ010870831.1_pt1 | contig 13643 bp, 14 predicted proteins | sample 1670901 | NCBI WGS metagenome assembly OBEQ01 (sample SAMEA104232315, study PRJEB22302) | groundwater metagenome | biome: forest; feature: aquifer; material: groundwater | place: USA | collected 2011-08-07 | depth 5.4 m
ATTTGCAACATCTGTCCCAATATCGTATGATGGTGATGCATCGCTTAACTCCTCTTGTTTTCAATGGTTATGCTTGATTGGCACACTCATTGTAGAGGTTTGTTAGGCGATGTTCTATTTATAATTTAGACACGTATGATTGCAGATGTATTATCTCTCACAAAGCATCATCTAGAGTCAGCACTTCAATCTCTTTGACATTCTTCAATTTATCGTCATTTGTGAGAAACAGTTGAGCACCAAAAGAAATGGCGGAGGCTATTTGAATTGCATCTGGAGTTTTTAGCTTAAATCCTTGCGTAGTATTTCCCGAATACTTTGCCCTTAATTCAGCGGCTTTTTCTGAAACCATACGCTCAACAGGATAAAGCGTGAAACAAGAACTATTCATTACAAGATATCGATAGCGATCAGCCAATAAATAATTCTTTAATTCCAGGGGATTGACAAGCAACTCAATCAAAGTAATAAAGGAAGAGATTCCACTGACATAGCCTTGATCGATTTTTGAAAATACTTCTTTTAAAATTGGTGAATATTTTGGATTTTCTTGAATAAAGTAAATTATTGGCGCGGTATCCAAATGAATGACTGTCTTGTCCTTCAGAACCTTTTCAATCTTGCCATTCATCGCGTAACTTTCTAACATAATCTTGGGCTTCTTGATTTTTCCAAATGTCCTTACCTAGGCCCATAAGAGAGCTTAGGCTTGGTAAACCCGTAGAAAGAGAACTAACGCCTGTCTGAACCGAATCTACCATCAGAAGTTTTTCAATCTGCGAAATTACTGGGCGTGATGCAACTCTTTGATACCCTGATAAAATTTCGATGGATTTCTGCATATTCATGCTTTTTTCTCCTGAAATACAGCGCGTAAAGAATCTTTTATTGAATTCTCGAATGCAGTTAATATATTGTCATGACTTTCCGCGGCAATTTTAATAACAGAGTCAACACTCTTACTCTCTGGGTTGGAAAAAGTATCATATATATCTAATGCAAAAGCGATGGAATTTGGCTCATTCGAAGGTGACGTTGCAAAAGTAATAAAAAGCTGATGTTTTGGATTCTTTGGAAACAACTCAAAGCGCATCATAAAAGGGCCGTGTTGGTCACCTAATTCTTTGGGCAGTTGGGGGTAAACATTGAAATAATCTTCCATTTGAATCTTTAGCTTTGGAATTAAAACTCTATTTATATACCTAACCCCGATCTTCTCAATGCCCTTAGGTTTCGCAAATCTATCATAAATTTCAAATGTGCTTCTTACAACTGGCAACCAAGCCTCAAAGTGAGGATATGGCCTTAGCTGATTGACAACTAACAAATTTGAAGCAAGCTGTACGATTTGCGAACCATCCACGTTCCGAAACTGAATTCTATCCTCGTTATCTGAAAACTTAGCTGCATGTTTATTATCGCCTACATTCACTTCAACATTTAACTGTTTAATTTGAGTTTTATTGGGATGGTCTTTTTTGATTTGCTCGTAAAAAAGCCCGGGCATAGTGTTATCCCATTCCGGTTGGGAGAAGAAAATCTCGCATAAAGCCTCTTGAATAGGGGGGTTTTCATATTTGCGTTTCATTATCACACTAGTTTACCCTGTTTAATGGTTTCCTCAAGAATTTTATCTCTAACCGATCGCTTCACTTCCCACGAGCCTTCCTCACCGCTTGGATTTCCTTGTTGATATCTTTATTGGATATACGGTCGAGACCTGTCTGCCGAGCCGAAAGCCGCATGGATTCCATCGCCTGTATCGCCTGCGATTTACGTACGAAACGTTTGGACTTCACCCTTCTACGCATATTTTGACCGCTTCTTTCAGCGAAAATCTGTTTTCATAAAGCGCTTTGCCGATGATCGCGCCGATAATATTTTTTTGCCCAAGCACCGCTATCGATTTCAAATCTGACAAGGAGCCGATTCCTCCGGAGGCAATCACGTCGATGGAAAGCCCCTGACTCAAATTCTTGATGCCTTCGAGATTGGGCCCTTTCAAGGCGCCGTCTTTTGAGATATCCGTGTAAATCACAGTCTTGCCGCCGATGGATTGAACTTCTTTTGCAAAATCAGAGGCCCGGGTTTTTGTGACGGAAGTCCAACCCTTTGCGGCTACCCAGCCGTCCTGCGCATCCACGCCTATGATCGTTTTCTCTTTAAATTCCAGGATCGCCTCTTTCATGAAACCTTTGTCGAGACAAGCCTGAGTTCCCAAGATCACCCAGGCGGCTCCCATTTTTAAATAATCCTCGGCAGATTCGAGACTTCGAATGCCGCCTCCGATTTCAATGGGAATTTTAACCTGCTTTAAAATAGTCTCCACCGAACTTTTGTTTTTTGGCGTCCCGTGAAGTGCGCCATCCAAGTCAACCACATGCAGCCTCCGGGCCCCCGCCTCTTCAAAGTGCTTTGCGACTTTTTCCGGTGATTCGGAGTAAATTTTTTCTTCTTTGAAATCCCCCCGCAAAAGACGCACGACTTTTTTATTTTTTAAATCAATCGCCGGGATCGGGATCATGAGAGCCCAATGAAGTTTTTGATGATGCGTAGTCCTGATCCCTGACTTTTTTCAGGGTGAAACTGCGTCGCAAAAATATTATCCTTCCAAATGCTTGAACAAAAATCCACGCCATAGCGCGTCTGGCTCAGATTCCAGGAGGAATCCTGTGGGACACCGTAATAAGAATGCACAAAATAGAAATAATCCTTAGGGCCGATACCTTTTAAAATCGGGCAGTTTTTTTTCTTGATGTTTATCGTATTCCAGCCCATGTGCGGAATTTTCATATTGCCCCGGAATCGCCGCACGCGACCCTCAATGACGCCGAGGCCTTTAACCTTGGCTTTGCCGATACTTTCTTCGCTTTCATCGAATAAAAGCTGAAGCCCAAGACACAACCCGAGGTAAAGTGCGCCCGACTCAATTTTTTCTTTTATAATGGAAAGGAGCTTTCTTTTTTCAAGTTCTCTCACGGCAGCTGTAAAGGCGCCGACTCCGGGGAGCACAATTTTATCCGCTCTTTCAATGTCCTTTGCAAGCGAGCTGACCTTGGGTCTGGCACCGTTTTTCTCGAAAGCCTTTTGCACACTGCGCAAGTTACCCATGCCATAATCAATGATCACCACGCGGCCGCCGGTCATTACAACTTGCCCTTCGTGGACGGAACCTGCCGGGAGCGCGGCTCCAGACTCACCGCCCAAGCCAGCGCCTTCGCAAGCGCCTTGAAAGTCGCCTCGATCACATGGTGCACCTGTTCTCCCGAGACAAAATCCACATGAAGCGTCAAACCCGCATGCGTCGCAAAAGATTCCCAAAAGTGTTTGGCGTCTGCGAGCGTGTAACCCATCGTGTTGGGCTTGGCGCAAAGCGCCGGATGCGCGATCCAGCGCGTCTTCGCGTTCGTGTGCATGTGAAACGAGCCTCGGCCGCTCAAATCCAGGCTCACGCGCACGCCCGAGAGGGCCTCATCCAGCGGCGCGCGAAAATCTGCGAAGCGCCGGATGCCTTTTTTGTCGCCCAGCGCTTCTTTAAACGCCTCGCCCAGCACGATGCCCGCGTCTTCATTGGTGTGATGCGTGTCGACGTCCAGATCGCCTTTGGCGTTCAGTTTGATATCAAAAAGACCATGCCTGGCGAGGCTTTCTAGCATGTGGTCGAGAAATCGAATGCCGGTGCGCACATCGGCTTTGCCGGACCCATCAATTTTGACAGTAACCTCGATATCGGTTTCCTTGGTTTTTCTTTTTAGATTCGCGATGCGTTTATCCATTTTATCCCTTTTTGTCAAATCGAATTTTCACCGATTCCACGTGTTTGACCAGCCCTTCCAGATTCGCAATGTACTCCAACGGTGTTCTTACTTTCTCCAAGGCTTTGCGGCTGTAGGAAATGATGTGAGAACTCTTCAGGAAATCCGCAGTTGAGATCCCGGAAAAAAACCGCGCGGTGCCATTTGTCGGCAGCACATGGCTTGGGCCCGCCACATAATCGCCGACCGCTGTGGGCGTGAAAGCGCCGATAAAGATGGCGCCGGCATGCTTCACATCTTTCAAAATTCGCTGCGGGCTTTTCACCATGATCTGCAAATGTTCGGGCGCTATTTGGTTCACGACATCCACGGCTTGTTTTAAGTTTTTCACCACAACGATATAGCCGCGCGCGGGGATTTTTTTCATGAGCTTCGCAAGGCGTTTGGAGGTGGTCACCAAAATCGCCGTGCCCATGTGATGCTCGCTTTGCGCCAAAAGATCCGCCGCCACAAAATCCGGATCCGAGTGATCATCCGCCACAATAACCACTTCGGTGGGACCGGCTATCATGTCGATGTCGCAATAACCGAATACCTGGCGCTTGGCCTCCGCGACATAGGCGTTTCCAGGTCCTATGATCTTATCCACGCGGGGAATGGATTTGGTGCCAAAGGCAAAAGCGCCTATCGCTTGAGCGCCGCCGGCTTTGTAGATGCCATCCACTTTTAACAGATTGGCAACCGCTAAAATGTGAGGGTCCACGCTTTTAAATTTGTTCGGCGGGGTGATGAGATATACCTTCTCCACGCCCGCGAGTTTGGCCGGCAACACCGTCATATACACCGTCGACGGAAGCGGTGCAGTGCCTGAGGGGATGTAAATGCCCACCGATTCTACGGGCCTGATCTTTTCTCCTAGAACCACACCGTCGTCGCTCACCGTCTTCCAGGAGCGCTTCGTTTGCTTACGGTAAAACTGACTTACATTTTCAACAGCGACTTTGAGTGCAGCCACGAAATCGGGGCTGATGTTCTGATAAGCGCCGTTGATCTCGCTCTCGCTCACTTTCAATTCTTTGGGCAGGAGCTTGACTTTATCAAACTTGCGCGTGCAGCGAATCACAGCCTCATCGCCGTCCGTTTTCACCTCTTCCAAAATGCGGCGCACTGTTTCTTCCACACGGCGGCTGCGGTGCGCAAAGCGGTGGAACAATTGTTGAAATTTCTTGCTGTTGGACTTGATAACCTTCATCGTTTAAGAGCGACCCCCGATGGACCGAAGCAGCGTTTCCGTTCCGGCTTGAAAAATATCAAAAACCTTATCTTTGAGCCCCAGGCTCTTCGAGCCTCCGACCGCAAAATCCGGACGACCTCCGCCATGGCCCTCCAGCTTGTGATTCAGCATCTGAACAATCTGGCTCGAATCCCATCCACCCGAGACCACATCCCCGCTTGCGGCGACAATATAACTAAACTTATCAAAAGAATCGGCTCGGAAAAGAGCTATAAAACTTTTGTTCTGGCTTTTCAAAAATTGAATGTCATTCTTAATCAGTTCCATATCGGCCAAAGAGGTAGTCATGCAAAAACGTTTAATGCCGTTGATCTCCGGAGCCTTCTCAAATTTTTCTTTTGTTTCCTGTTTCATCTTGAGATCCATCCGATGGAACAGCCTGGATTCCAGGCCTTTGAGTTTCTTTTGAACCCGTTCAAACTCAGCTTTAAAATCGGAATTATCAACCTGGAATTCCTGACGGATTTTGGCAAGCTCCTCCTGATTCGACTCCCAAAACCGCGCGGCCGCCATTCCAGTCAGCGCCTCGATGCGGCGCACACCTGCTTGAATCGAGCTTTCCGATACAATTTTAAAAAGTCCGATCTCACCGGTAGAACGAAGATGCGTTCCTCCGCAAAGTTCTTTTGAAAAATCGCCGATCGTAACCACGCGAACTTCCTCCCCATATTTTTCGCCGAAAGGCGCGACGGCCCCCTCCTTCATCGCTTCGTCTTTCGAGACTACTTTTTTATTCAAGGGAACGTTTTTTTGTATTTCGGTGTTCACAAGCGCCTCCACTTTCGCCAAGGCCTCAGGCCCCACCGCTTTAAAATGCGTAAAATCAAAGCGTAAAGCGTCCTCGGCCACAAGCGACCCGCTCTGCTTCACGTGTTCGCCCAAAATCTTTCTCAAAGCGCTGTGCAACAGATGCGTCGCGGTGTGGTTTTTCATGATGTCGGCGCGCCGCTGGGGCGCGACGGTCAATTTGTAGATTTGGTTCGGTGCCGCCGCTCCTTCTTTAACGAGGACTTGATGCGCGATGCATTTCTCGAGCCATTGCGCATCCAGAACCTCAGCAAAAAAATTTTTGCCTTGAACCCTGCCCGTATCGCCGACCTGTCCGCCGGCTTCGGCGTAAAAAGGGCTTTTGTCAAAAATAAGAAGCCCCTCCTCGCCTTTTTCAAGTTTTTCAACAGAGTTTTGACCTTTAATAATCTTTAAAAGCTTGCAATTCTCGGCTTCCGTGGCGTCATAACCTAAAAATTCCGTGGGCGGCAGGCCTTCGACGAGAGCATAAAGATTATTCTTCGAAAAAATCTCCGCGGTAATTTTACTGCTTTCGCGGGACCGCTTTTTTTGTTCTTCCAGAAGTTTATGAAACAGGGCTTTGTCAAAATCAAGACCCGCCCGCCGCGAACTTTCCTCGATCACATCCAGCGGCACGCCGAGCGCATCATAATACGGGAACGCAATCGTCCGAATCCAGATCGATGCCGGCAGGGATGAACTTTTAGCTTTCTCGAACTGACTCACAAGCCTCGGAACCTGCGTATTCAAAATTTCCAAATAGGACAGCTCTTCATTTTCAATGACCCGCGAAATCATTTTCTCCTGCCCCTTGATTTCAGGATACGCGTTTCCCATCACAGCCACGATGGCCGGAACAAGCTTGTGCAGCGTCCCGGACGTTGCGGCGCCCGTTTTCAGAAAATGCTCAGTTCCCAGGCGAATTAATTTCCGAATCACGTAACCGCGCCCTTCATTGGACGGCAAAGCTCCATCGGCTATGGAGAAAACCACCGCACGCAGATGATCCATGACGGCATTCTCGTGGGCCGTTTCCGCCGCCCCGCTTTTCAAAAGACGTTTTAGCTCCTCGCGGATTTTTTTGAAGCTATCGATGTCAAAATTGGTTTCCACGCCCTGAAGCACAGAGGCCGTGCGCTCCAAGCCCATGCCGGTGTCTATGTTTTTCTGCGGCAAGTCCACGAGCGCGCCACCGTTTTGCCGGTCATACTGCGTGAACACAAGATTCCAGATTTCCACGCCTTTGCCGGGCGTTTCGCCAACGTAAATTTCCGAGCACGGCCCGCAAGGGCCGTTGGGGCCATCGACCTTCGCGTTGGATGGCCAGAAATTATCCACGGCGTCCATGCGCCGGATGCGGGATTCCGGCAGGCCTATCTTTTTTTTCCAAATTTGAAACGCGTCGTCGTCTTCCTCGTAGACGGAAACCCAAAGCCTCTTCTCGGGCAGCTTTAAAACCTGGGTGACAAATTCCCACCCCCACGCGATGGCCTCTTCTTTGAAGTAATCCCCAAAAGAAAAATTCCCGAGCATCTCAAAAAAGGTGTGATGATACGCCGTCTGACCCACGCGGTCCAGATCCGCCGTGCGCAGGCATTTCTGGCAACTCACGGCGCGCTTCACATCTTTTTTTAAGCCCAAAAAATAAGGCTTAAACTGATTCATCCCCGCGCCCGTGAAAAGAAGCGACGGATCCCCGGCGGGAATCAGCGAATCACTTGGAAACGTCCGGTGGTTTTTTGATTTGAAAAAATCGATGTAGGCTTTTCTTAACTCATCGGTGGTCATAAAGTATACTACCGTCAACTTTCCAAATTTTCACATTCTTTTCCGCCACAAGACGCGGCGGATCCGCCTTCGGCGGAAAATAGCTCAGCCAAAGCCCCAAATATCGCCCCATCCGAAAAACCACGGCGCTTTAAAAATCCGAAAAGCCTCGCCTTCTTTTTCTCTTTGGAAACACCGGTCATTTTTTGGAAGCGCGCGTACGTCAGATCCCGCGCCGCTTTTTTCTCATCATAGTCTCCGAGGCTTTTTAGCGTTTCGGCAACGAGGCTGTCGGAGAGCCCTTTTCGCTTCAAATCAAACTCAAGCTGACGTTTGCCGGAAGGCCGCGAGTAAACCCTTGAATGCGCGAAAAGCCTCGCAAACTTTTCATCGTCCAAGAGCCCTTGTTTTTTGAAAGACTCAATCGTCTCTTCGACCTTCGCGTCGGGATACTTTTTTAGCTTCAGCCGCCGGCGAAGCTCATCAATACTACGGGGCTTAAAGGAAATAAGCCGAAGCGCGTCGCTTTTTATTTTGACGCGCAGGGCGTCATCCGTTGGATTTTCTTTCGTCACGGGTTTAAATTAGGAGACAGGCAAGGCGGATTTTTCTTGAATGCGTTTTTCAATCTCGTTCAAAACCTTGGGATTTTCACGCAAAAATGCCTTCGCATTCTCGCGGCCTTGTCCCAATTTTTCCTCCCCGTACACGATCCAGCTCCCGCTTTGCTTCACGATCTCATATATCTCTGCCATGTCGAGAATGCTGCCGACCGCGGATACGCCTTCGTCATACATCAGATCAAACTCCGCCTGCTTGAAAGGCGCCGCCACTTTGTTTTTTACGACTTTCCCGCGCACGCGGCCGCCAACAATCTGCTCGCCGCGCTTGATCTGCGCGATGCGTCGGATATCCAAGCGCACCGACGAATAAAATTTAAGCGCCCGTCCGCCGGGTGTGGTCTCGGGATTTCCGAACATCACGCCGATTTTTTCCCTCAATTGATTGATGAAAATCAGCGAGGATTTTGATTTGGCGATCGCGGCCGTTAATTTTCTCAAGGCCTGGCTCATGAGACGCGCCTGAAGGCCCATATGCGAAGCCCCCATCTCACCTTCGATTTCCGCCTTGGGAACCAGGGCCGCCACCGAATCCACGACGATCACGTCCACGGCATTGGAGCGCACCAGCATTTCGGTGATCTCAAGCGCCTGCTCGCCGGTGTCCGGCTGAGAGATCAAAAGCTCATCCAGATTGACGCCCAATTTCTTGGCGTAAGTGGAGTCGAAGGCGTGTTCGGCGTCGATAAAAGCCGCTGTGCCCTTCCGCTTTTGAGCCTGCGCGATGACGCTCAAAGTCAATGTGGTTTTTCCGCTCGACTCCGGCCCGAAAATTTCAGTGACGCGCCCGCGCGGAATCCCGCCGACACCCAGCGCCACATCCAGCGCGATAGCCCCCGTTGGGATCGCCGGCACATCGATTTTGAAGTTTTGACCCAAGGTCATAATCGAGCCCTTCCCAAAATGTTTCTCGATCTGGGAAACCGCCGCATCAATGGCCTTCTTTTTTTCGGTATTGACCGCTTCTCTAGCGTTTACCTTTTCTTCTTTCAGGCTTTCCTTCTGACGGGACATAAAAACCTCCAGTTATTTGATTTTATCCGCGGAAAACTATTATACATTTGAAGAAATAGCCTGTAAAGCAAAGAATCTCCCCGGTGGCCGCTTGATTATTTTCTCTTGTAACGAGTGTCTCTAAGGTCTTATAATCAAAGAACTAGGGATAAATCCAATGATTGCTGAAATCATATCTATAGGCACGGAGCTTCTGGTTGGGTCGCTTCTCAACACGAACGCCCGCTTTCTCGCCAAAGAACTTGCCCATCACGGCATCGATGTGTACCGCCAGACCACAATCGGGGACAACCCAAACCGTATCCTGCAGGCCTTCGAAGAGGCCTTAGGAAGAGCGGATATTTTAATCACTTCCGGAGGTTTGGGACCCACGGAAGATGACGTCACGATGCGCTGCTTATCCCAATTTACGGAAAGGCCCCTTTATTTGCATACACCGACGTATCGGCACATCGTTCACCGTCTCAAACGGCGCGGGCTTTCAATGACAAAAATGATCCAAAGGCAATGTTACGTGCCGGAAGGCGCTGTAATCTTTGACAACGAGAACGGCACGGCACCGGGCGTACTTTGCGAGGCCATTTTTAACGGCGATAAAAAATGGCTGCTTGTGTTGCCGGGGCCTCCGAGGGAATTGGAGCCCATGTTCGTTCACAAAGCTCTTCCTGGGCTTTTTAGAAAAACCGGAATGAGAAAAGAACCTTTTGTAATCCGGAGTGTGCGTATCGCAAGCCTCCTGGAGGCGCAAGTCGCGCAAAAAGTCACGGACCTCTTGAAATTAAAACCCCCTCTCACCGTCGGCATTTACGCCAAGCCCGGTGAGGTGGAACTTAAAATCATGGCCAAAGCCCCGTCGATGAAGGAGGCGCTGTCGAAAACAACCCGCGTTGAAAAGGAAATCCGGAAGCGTCTTGGAAAAAATGTCTACGGCGTTGACGAGGAGACGTTGTCCTCTGCCGTCGGAAAACTTCTGAGAGTGAAAAAAAAGACCCTGGCGGCGGCCGAATCCTGCACCGGCGGCCTTTTATCGAGCCGCCTCACCGATTGGCCGGGAAGCTCCGATTATTTTTTAGGTTCACTGGTTGCCTACCATAACCGGGTAAAAGCAACCCATCTGGATATTCCACCGGAGCTTTTAAAAAGAGTCGGAGCCGTCAGCGCGCCCGTAGCCAAAAAAATGGCGCAAAATATCCGGAAAAAATACGCGGCGGACATCGGCATCGGAATCACGGGAATCGCGGGACCCGGCGGCGGCTCACGCCGAAAACCGGTCGGGCTTGTTTATATCGCGCTTTCAACGAAAAATAAAACATTTTGTCGAAAAAAAATCTTCCTGGGGGTCCGTCATGAAATAAAATCCCACGCGGCGGATGAGGCTTTGAATATTCTCCGCTCTTTATTTGCCGCTAAATGAAATGAACTTGCCTCATGACTTTTTTGGCGGCTAAATGTAGCGCGTGATCCGAGGTTACGAAAATTTCCGAATCAGAAAGGACGCCGGACGCCAGCTGAACGGCGTCCATGGTTCTTAAGACATTCCGGCGGACGAGTTCAACGGTTTTATTCTCTAAATTTTCATTCCATACTACCGCAAAAAAATAGGCGAAATCCTTTTTGACCTCCGCGCGAAGCCACTCTGCTTTTTCGGACGTCAAATGACGGCCGCGCAGGCTTTTTTCAATGGCAGCATTCATTTCAATCCAGGTCACGGGTGAAACCGCGATTTCCGAAGCTTTGGAGATAAGCTTTTCAAAAGCATCGCTTCCCGGCTCATCCACATACTTTTTGAAAAGTGACGATGTGTCAATAAACAGTCTCATTGTTCCTCGTCCCTCATTTTGGACACGAGCCCCGAGAACCCGATCCCTTTGATCTTGATTTTGGAAACCGGCCGCTTCCAACCCGGCTGAGCCAAGTTCTCATTATGTGGAATTAAATCCGCCACAGGGGTGCGCCGTTCAAGGACAACAATCCTCTCCCCTTTCTTCACAGCCTTGAGATAACCGGAAAAGCCATGGGTCAACTGCCGAATAGTCACCTGGGTCATTTGAAAACCCTCCCTAAGAGAAAGGATACATAATGTAAGACGTTTTGTCAAACATTTATTCAGGCTAGGCCGCCGCGCTGACAGAGCGGAGCAACCTGTCGGAGATTTTGGACCAAAACGCAAGCGGTCCGATGTGGGGCAGATGAAAGGCCAGGTTTATGAAAAGAACGTTGCTGGTATTGGGCGAATCAAACAAGACCTTGAGATAATCCTTCGAAGAAATAGAGGCCTTCTTTTCTGTATAGCGGGAATGGCGCTCTAGTATCGACGTAGGGATGCCTGCCTGGGCGATGGTAGCTTTGTTGATTTTATTGCCAGCGAGATTTTTGCCTAAGAAAGCCGCAAGATCATAAGACTGGACCAAGACTTGGATCCACTGGATCTGCTCATGGCTTTGGGCATAATCGAGGCCGGCTGAAGGGGGTGTAAACACATTGCCTTCACGATGAATCGCTTCATTTGTGCCGGCCGGGGTAAGATCCGCCACAAGAGCGTTTTTCGGGGATTCATCTTCGGCCTTCAGGATAAAGGAGAGATTTTTCACCATGCCTTTCATAAGAAGCTTCTGCCAAGCCGGGAGTGAGTCTGTGCCTTTGAAATAGTAAGAGACCTTATCCCTGGAGTGTGTTGCGTCCCTGAAAAGTACGAGTTGTGTGAGTAGTCCTCCGAAAGCTGCCCGGAAATCATCAGGGGTCGTAAGACGCGTAAGTCCATCGACCGGGATTTTTATCAAAAGATCCGTGCCAAGCACACGCTCAAGCGCATCACGCTCGAGAACTAAAGAGCTCTGGAAAACTTCCTTTGCGCCCTGCGCGGTGAGTTCGCCGGCGGATTCGTGATTTTGACGCCTGGAAAGGCGGTATGTGCTCAGAGCTTCATGGATATCTCCGAATACAATCGGTGCGCTTCTCCCTTGAATGTCAACGATGAGACCTTTCTCTCCCTTTGTGTAAAAGGTGAGAATGTCTGGCGCGAGCGCATTTAGATTTCCCAGGGCCAATCGGCGGCCGTTAATTTCAGAACTGTTGCGCGTATCTATAAGAGCGAGGATAAAGCTGCGAAGCGCTTGTTCTTCGGGGAATGTCCCCCCAACGTCATTTCGAAGCCGCGCAAGCGGCTGAGAAATCCCGTTGTTCGCCAATACAACAGCATTTCTCGCTTTGCCCGTCGAAATGACGGACTTGGGTTGCGTTTCCGCAAGACGGGCACCATCCTCTCCGCTGGTTTTGGGCGGTTGGTTAGTGAGACGTCTAACATCTTCTTGGGCTTCAAGAATATTCTGAAAAACAGGCATTGAGAGTGAAACTGGCTGATTGGATCCCGGGGTTTCTTCCGACAAGGGACGGAGCTTCATCAAAATGTAGACTGCCGGGCCGAATCCTTTTGAGAAATCGATTCTTAAAAAAGGCGCGATGGAAGTGTAGAGGCCGCTTCCGATGCCCTCGATCAGCGATAGCACTTGCGCTCTATGCTGGCGCCCCAAACTTACAAATATGCGGATTAAAACGTCTTTTGCCTTCTCGTTCGCAGGCTGCGGCAACGCCGCATTGTGGGCAAACTGGTGATCCGTTAGGAACAGTAAAAAACGAATGACGTGGTTTGGAACAGGGTGATGCTCGTAATAAGCGGCGAGCTCATCCAGTTTTTTTTCATCCACAAGACCATAGGGAAATCTGTTTTCTAGAAGCTCTTTCTCAAAATAAGGAATATCACGCTCCACGAACGATTTGTCCGGAAGTACGCCAAAATCCTTGTTTAAGACTAATGCGCGGTGGACGGCAGCCTGTTTAAACCAGGGGGTTCCTGTGAGCTTTAACCCTTCATAGTCGAAACCGAGCACGGCGGATATCTGCGCTTCAGTAAACGCCGGCTGCAAGAGGGTTTCAACTTCATCCCGACTTACGACGACCAGCCGCCTAAGAATCTCAGCCGCATTCAGTCCGTTATACAATCTTCGGGCAAGATCTTGATCGGCACCGCTAACCTTTTGAAAAGACTCATCACTATCAGCATTGGGCAAGAAATATCTTACGTGCTCTGGTGTCGAATTATAGTGATCCGACAGTGGGATCAGCTGGGAGGAGCCAGGCAAGTAATCATACATGGGAAAATAAGAATCCAAAAAATTAATGGCAATTGCTGCTAGCGAAATATCGGAGACCTCATCGGAAGAATTGGGCTTTCTGATTTTATCGATAACTGCCACATACAAAACATATCATAGCTGTCTAAATTGGCCGGCATAGAGCCTGACAAGCTTTTGCCGGAGTTACCGAGAGGAATATCTCCCTCGAGAGACACCTGATCCGGACGATTTGTAGCGTAAAAAGGGCTCATGCTGTCTCAATTGCGAATCG
>OBEQ011537600.1_pt1 | contig 13643 bp, 10 predicted proteins | sample 1670901 | NCBI WGS metagenome assembly OBEQ01 (sample SAMEA104232315, study PRJEB22302) | groundwater metagenome | biome: forest; feature: aquifer; material: groundwater | place: USA | collected 2011-08-07 | depth 5.4 m
AAGTCCTCTTACAAAGCCAACAAATAGAAGTACCCCCAAGATAAGTATTCCTCCGCCGTACAAGGTGACGCCAAACCAACCGCCTCCGTTAAAAACGGAGAACACTAATGACGAGATTAAGGCCGACGCAATAAGAGAAAGTTTCTTATTCTGCATTCTGAGGAATATTGCAAGAGATATAAGTGTTGCAGAAAAAATGCCAAATTTAGCCCTCTCGAGCATAAACACTGACTGGAAAATATAAAAATTGAATGTTAAAAGAACCGGTAAAATAAAGACGAATGGTTTTCCAAAAACATCTTTGAGTTGATATGAAAAAACAAAACCTGAGAAAAAAATTAATCCCAACCAGAAAAAGACGGAAATATAATTACCCGCATAAGGAACACCAGCAATAAAAGAGGACAACCAATCAAAAAAATGAATTGTTATGCTACCGAAGTTAGCCGAATTATCTAGCCCAAACCCCAAGCGGTCATCCCAAGAATAAAGACGGGTTAACAAGAATTGCTTTGCCGAAAGCGGCAAGCCTGAATCATGTCCTGCAAGAGTATAACCCGGAGGTAGCCATATAAATGCCAAAACAAACAAACCGATTAGAACAAGAAAAGCATACAAAATGGAAAAAATCAAAAATTTGTTCCTGACTTTAAAGAACATCATTCTATGATTTTTTTATGAGTTAAAAACCAGGAATAAGTTTTTTCTAAACCTTCATCAATGTTTACTTTCGGTTTCCAACCTAACTCCGTTTGTATCTTGGAAATATTAGCCAGGGTTTCTAGAATATCATTAGGCCTCGGGATCCTTTTATCGGTAAATTTACTTTTTTTTCCAGAAATTTCAATAAGTTTCATAGCTATTTCTTTAATCGAATAACTCTTGCCAGAACCTACATTATAAATAGTTAATCCATTCTTCCCCCTTAGAGCCAGTAAAAATGCTTCCACCACATCAGAGACAAATACCATGTCTCTTTTTGGTTTTCCCGTTTGAACCTCAACAGAATTTCTATTGATTAATCCGAGAATAATTTTAGGAATTACCATTTCTTCGGATTGACCAGGACCATAAACATTAAATAACCGAAGGATTATAACATTCAATCCATATTTTTTATGGTAAACTTCACAAAGCGACTCAGCAGCTAATTTACTCACAGCATAAGGGTTTTCAGCTTTGACTGGATGTTTTTCATCTGTTGGTAGATATTCTGGACTGCCATAAGCGTAAGAGCTTGGATAAATCAAACTTGCTTTATTTTTAACACAGTAGTCCAAAATATTAGCTGTCCCGATAGTATTTATTGAGATTACTCGCTCGGGATCTTCCCAAGAAAGGGGAACATTTGCGATTCCTGCTAAATGTATAACGAATTGGGCTTCTGGTAATTTAACAACTTTGTCTCTATCTCTAATATCTAATTTATCAGAAGGTGGAGCTGCAACAACCCTGAAATTTTTTTCTAATTTTGGTAATAAATGCGAACCAAGAAAACCACCGACCCCAGTAACTAAAACACTTTCCTTTGATTGATTCATGTATCAGATATTATAAATATCGGCTTTATATTTCTCCGAATTATTTTTAATCCAATCGATCGTTTCAATTAAGCCGGCTTTAAAGTCAGTTTCTGGTCTCCAATTTGTCATTTTTTTAATTTTACTATTATCGCATATAAGTTCCCAAACCTCACTTTTAGCGGGTCTGATGCGTTTTTTATCTAGAAGTATCCTTTTTTTAATCCCCACTAAATTAGAAATTAATGTATAGATTTCTTCTATCGTGCGCCCTTTACCTAATCCAATATTTAGTACCTCTCCAATAGTTTTTGGTGAAAGAGAGCAGGTAATGAGTGCGTCAGTTGTATCTTCCACAAACGTGTAATCCCTAATTGGCTTCAATGATCCCAATTTTACTTTTTTAACATCAGGAGAAAGTAACTCTGCAATAATGGTCGGGATAACTGCCCTAGCGGATTGTCTTGGGCCAAAATTATTAAAGGGCCTAACTATTGTAACTGGTAAATTAAAAGATAAAAAATAACTTAAGGCCGCACCTTCCGAACCAATTTTGGAAGCTGAATACGGAGACTGGGGCTGCAAGGGATGAATTTCATTAATTGGAGAATATTTGGCGGTTCCATAAACTTCACTAGTTGAGGTGTGAACAAACCTTTTAACCTTCGCTAATCTGGCACCCTCCAATAAATTAATAGTTCCCAAAACATTCGTCTCAAAAAAACTTTTTGGTGCGATATAAGAATATGGGATAGAAATAAGTGCCGCTAGATGGAAAACTATTTCAATATCATGCATTAGCTTAAAACAAAAGTGGGGGTCATTAATATCTCCCAACAAAACTTCTAAATTTTTAAATTTTCTTATATTAGGGATATCCTCAAGAAGGCCCCATGAGTTTTGGGAATTATAATGGACTAATGCTCTAATATTAAAATCCTGTTTTAATAATTTTTCTACAAGATGAGAGCCAATAAATCCATCAGCTCCTGTAACTAGAACTTTTTTATATTTTAGTGTTTGCACGTCTTGTCGATTATAACATGTTCCGCATTTAGGTTGCTTTTTGGGGTGAAGTCTGATATCTTGTAAATAAATTTGCTAGCTTCGCTTGTAAAAGATTTTAAGATATAAAACATGAAAAAAATATCAATAGTTATTCCGACATTTAGTGAGTCTAAAAATATACCCCTCCTTATCCCAGCAATAATTAAAAATATCCCCAAGCAGTACAATTACGAAATTATCTTTGTTGATGATAACTCACCCGATGGAACTTTTGAAATAATAAAAAAAATGGGTAGTAAGAATAAAAAAATCAAAGGTATTTGCATGTATCGGCGATTTGGGCTACAGCCATCATTCATGGCAGGGATACAGCGGGCAAATGGTGATGCCATTATCACCATGGATGCTGATTTCCAGCACCCCCCAGAGATGATTCCCAAACTCATAAGTTTGTGGGAAAAAGGTCATGATTTAGTACAACCTCAAAAACAAGAAGACGAATCATTTAATCCCTTTTTAAGATCAGTAAGACAGGTAGCATATAGGCTATGGGAAAATATAAGCAATGGGGCTCTTATACCAGGAGTTTCGGATTTTAGATTAATGGATCGCAAAATTGCAGAATTTATTGTTTCGTCTAATGAAACAGAAGTGTTCTTAAGAGGACTAGTCAATATGGCTGCGAATAATCCATTACTTATCCCTTATAAAGTTGGTAAAAGAAAGTTTGGGAAATCTTCATTTAACATGAGCAGCTTACTTAATATTTTTATCATTGGATTTATCTCGTTTAGTCCTAAACCGCTTAGGCTGGCCTCATTTTTTGGATTAGTAATTGCTTTACTGACAACTTTATTTTTATTGATAGATTTCATTTTTGCTGTTAGTTTCGGAAAAAGAATAGTTCCGGGATATGCCACACTTGTTCTCGTAATACTTATCTTGAATGGATTTATTATTTTTTATCTTGGAATCATAGGCGAATATGTAGGGGTGATTTTTAAAGAAGTAAAAAATCGCCCAAAATATATTATAAGAAAGAGCATCAATCTTTGACCTTATGAAAGTAGTTTTCTGCAATGATGACTTCGGCATATCATACGGATTTACTAAAGGTATTAGTGAGTGTTTTCTAAAAGGCGTCACTACCTCAACCGCAATCTGTGTTAATGGTAACGCATATACTTACGCCGTAAAATTACTTAAATCTAAACTCAAAAAAATAAACGTGGGTTTACACTTAAACTTAGATTATGGTAAAACTACAACAAAAGAACTACAAAATAAGGAGGGTAAATATAAATTCACATTCTTCAAATATCTCATCTTTTTAAAACTATGTAACAAGTCTCTCTTACGGAGCCTTGGGAAAGATTTAGATTATCAATTTAAAAAAGTCATAACTGATAATTTGAATATTACATTCGTTAACGGCCATGATCATATCTATATGATCCCCCCTATATTTGAGATAGTTTGTAAACTTTGTAAGAAATATGGAATAAAATATATTCGACTGCCTAGAGAACCCTACTATTTTACCCATAACGTTAAACAGGATTTAAAAATAATTTTTAGTCCCAACATTATAAAATTTTTTCTTCTTAATAAATATAGTAAAAAGAATTACGATGTAATGAAAAAATATAACCTGAAAACAACCGATGCATTTTATGGAGTTTTATATACTCAACATATGAATACATCAACAATAATGGCTGCCTTAAGTAACGCAAGACTTAATAATTATCAACATATTGAAATTCTGGGACACCCAGCGAATATTAATGATAGAAGTGATGCAATCTACGAGACCAAAGCATATGAAAAGTTTGCTAAATCAAAAAGGAGGATAATCGAAAAAAAAGCTTTTCAATCTTCTGTGCTAAAAAAGATGATTCGAGATAAAAAACTAGAACCAATTTCATTTAATAATCTATAACTTTATGTTTTTTGAACTAATTAGATCCGCACTTTGTCCCTTTGACCAAATAGAAGCCTACGTTCCAAAAAAAGGAAAAATACTCGATCTCGGTTGTGGACATGGAATTTTTTGTAGACTGCTAATAAAAAAGTCTCCAGCACGAGGATTGCTTGGTATAGATCCTTCACTACACAAAATTAATATTGCAAGGAAGAAGGTAATCGGAATAAAAAATATTAAATTCCAAAAGGGTGTTTTAGAGGATATCAGTGAAAGTAAATTTGATTGTATTACTATTATAGATGTTCTTTACCTGCTCTCTCCTTCTGAAAAAGCTACCCTTTTAAAAAAGGTAAAAAAACTTCTTAAACCAAAAGGTTATTTAGTGTTAACAGAAGTCAGTAGTAAACCAAGCTTTCTATACAATCTAATAAAATTAGAGGAACATATAATGGTAAAAATTCTTCAATATACTTATTCCGACACAAAGAATCTCTATTTTCAATCTGATAATCACTATCTCAAACTTTTGAAAAAAATAGGATTCAAAAATATTCGATTTAAGAAAATCCAGGGATTAAGCCCTTATCCGAAACACATACTATTTCTAGGTTATAAATAATCAGCTCTTTTTAACTACCACCAGATGATCATTAGGATCTTCTGTGAGATCCCCTAAGCTAAAAAGCAATGTAAGAAGAATGCTAATCAATGCATACAGGGAGGCCAAGGGCAAGATAAAATAGAAAAAGATATTTCTTTTCGCATATTTAGTAGTCATCCCGGTGACTCTTGCGCTTTTTAAAAAAAAGTAAAATAGCCTTGCAGTTATTGTTGTCCAAAGTCCACCCATAGGTACCAGCTTAACAATTTCTAATCCATTATCTTGCATCACCTTCTCTATCCAAAATCTTGTAAAATTATAATAATGATCGGGCGCCATATGTAACGTCGCCGAGTTGGGTATAAGGAAAATTGCATACCCGTTCTTTTTCAGAACTCTTGACGCCTCTTGGACCATTTTTACAGGTTCAAAAACATGTTCAAGAACATGCAGGTTTAAGACAGTATCAAAAGTATTATTCCCAAACTTCAATTCACAGCCATCACCCAAGACAAACTGATAGCGTCTGTCGTCAATCGGATAGTATTCATCAAGGGTTGGTTCAACAGTTATCCATTTTGAAAATGTAATTTTGTAATCTTTGACCTTGAGGAAAAAATCTCTGCCGCCAACGTCGAGCACTTTACCCTTGCAGTATTTTCTAACTGAAGTAAATATATCCCTCCTCAAAAAATCTCTCCCACTATATAGTGCTTTATATAAAAGATTGTAAGTAAAACTGTATTTTTTCATAACAATTTCAAGGAAACCGCGGACTTTAGTCCGTGGAGAACGTCATAGTTTTTTAGTCATGTTTATTATATCGTAATCGATACAAGAAAGTAGTTGCACATCTCACTCAAACTTAGTATCATATCTATTCATGAAGTATGTTCTTACATTCTTTAAGAAACACCGTTTTATCACTCTTCACATTATAATTCTTGCCACAGCATTTTTTAGTTTCCGATATTTCATCGAACGCGCTCTGACCCCGGTAGTTGGTATGGGATGGGCATTTCTTATTGACCAGACAATACCGCTTATTGTCGCTAGTGTTGTTACGTTTTTATTCCTCAGAAAAAAGATCTCTCTAAAAACGATTCAGGCTAGATTAAAAAAACACCAACGCCTTTTAATTCTTATCTTTGCTATCGCATTTGTTACCCACTTAGGGATTTTATATTACTTTTTCTGGTCTGACGAAGTTATTTTTATGCTAGAACCTATAACGCAGAACAGTGAATTCTACTTCCATCAAATAGGTACTGCGAGCATGCGGGGGTATTTTCTCGCCTCTTACGTTTTTCTATATTTGGTGTTTGGTGTGCATGCTTGGGTATATCCGCTTTTTAGTCTATTCTATTTTGCAACCTCTGTTTTATTGGTCTACTGGTTTATCTACCTATTGACAAACAAAAAACTTATTTCGACCGTTGCATCGCTCTTTTTTGCTACCACCCCTTTGTTTCTCGACATGTTCACCTGGCACAGCACGGCACACGCCCCAATTCTTATCTTGGGTTTGGTCTCTTTCACTTCCCTTTTGTACTACAAAAAAAGCGGCCGGTTTATATACTATCTTCTTTCTATTATGTTTTTCTTCGTTGCAATCAAAATGGGTTTTATCCGAAGTGCCGGTTTTGTATTTATTCCCTTGTTACTTCTTTTATCACCTTTGTATAATCATACCAGGCAAAAGCTATTGTACACGGTTCTCTATGCCCTGCCATATATAGCAATAGCTTTATACTTTGTTTTGTTTGAGTTTCTCTATTACGAGTTAGAAAACTCCGGGAAAATCTTAATGCAAACAGGAAACTTTGGTCAAACACTCGGTTATCTTCTTGGATACCGAGCCGTTGATTCTTCTCTTTTTCTACCAAAGCTTTCGTACTTTACCGCTCAACTGTTTATTCCAAGCGGCTTGGCTGCCGAGGTGTTCCCATCAATCCACCCTTTCTTTCCAAAAGTAAGTATAGCCATAGCCTTGGGCCAATTAAGTCTTTTTGCACTCCTTGCCTCGTTTTTTGTTGCCCTTAAGTATAAAGAACGAAGGGAGGGGTGGCTTATTATCTTTGGCGTGCTATTTATACTGATAAATATGCTTCACAGCGTGATAGGTTATCAAGCCCCAAGCTATTTTTCCCCAAGCAATCCAGAGTTTGCACAAAAAGTCGACAGCCGTTTTGCATTCGAGCATGCCGGCTACGGTCCCGGCTCCAGATACCTATTTATTTCCTCCATGGGAGTAAGTTTACTGTTTGCTCTTTTTGTTGCGTGGCTTGCTAGAAAAAGGAAAATTTTTTCTGCTATCGCTGTTATTTTTTGTATAGGCGTTATAGCCAGCAATGCTTATTTTACTATCAGAGCTCAGGTGAAAAATTTCAAAGCGATGACACAGTATAAATCTTTAGTTCAAAATATTTTTAAAGTCGTACCGCGTGACGGAAAACCAAAACTTCTTTTTTCCGCTAATCCCGAGAAAAACGGTTTGGATAGTAAATTCAGACATTGGACATGGCTTTACGGCTTCTACAAAACAGATGAGCTTGTCTACTCAACGGACCCTCAAGAAGTGAAGGAACTTATTAAAGACAAGCAATATATGAGAGAAAATTTATATGCCTTCTACAATAACCCTCAAACTTTAGCGTTCACAGATATTTCGGAAGAGACCCGAAATTATTTCTTCCCAAACTCTCCGGATAACCATGCTCATGCTCTCCTTGAGTTCCAATCACAAAAGGTGAAATCGACTGAAATAGCCCTTGAGGGAAGCAGAACAATCCTTGTAGAAAGAGCAATAATAGAGTCTTCAGAAGTAAATAAGCAGATTATAGTACCGCAAGTTCTAAAGTTTAAAATTAAAATACAGAGGATTAAAAATCCTTCATTCCCGCTTTCAGACACTCTTTTTATCAATAAAGGTAAAGACAAGAAATATCCATATAGTTTCCCCCTAAAGCTTTGGGAATGGCTAGTACTACCTCCCCAGATTACAAATAACCCAGGCGACATCAAGCAGGAAAATGTTAGTACATCCATAGAAAAACAATCCCAAGTGCTAAACATCCTAAAAGAAAGAGAAAACTTGAGGGCGGGTACAAAAATAAACGAGTTTGCTGCTGACGCAGTAATGGAAAAAGGAGCAAATACTACCCCGAGCACACTTATTGACGGATTTTATACTACCTACCCTAATCCAAGAAAAGGAGAAGGCTATTTTGTTTCGAACACGAGCCCCGTTGTCTTGATTCTTTCCTTCCCCTATGTAACAGGAATAAAGCGTATAATGCTTAATACTCCTGACAATTATTCTTCCTTCTTTTCTTCTCAAAATGTTGTCGTGTTTTCTTCTTCGGATGGAAGGAGCTTCCAGCAGATAGCAACTACGGAGAACAAAGTTCCTGATGTGTGGAGTCCAAATAGAGGAAAAAGGTACAGGATTGATCTGCCAAAAACTGTAGACGCGCGGGCTTTGCGGATTGAGATTAGTAGCACAAAAGCAATCGCCTTAGACGAAATAGTTATAGATGGGGAAGATTCGCTTGCCTTTTCACCTCAGGACATTTACGAAACAGCCAGAAGCACGTACAGATACGTAGAGAGCAAAGCAATCTTCGAACAACTCTCCCAGATAAGGATGTATGACCGCCTTTCTTTACTCTGGTCTTGCGCAAACGATTCTGATTGGGAGCAGCAACAAAAAAGGGTGGAATATTCTGCGTGGCTTGACCCACAAAAAAATAAAGAAGGCGTTATTGACGGAATTTGGAATTTAGCAACAATTAATATACCTCCCGGCGCAAGCGAAGTGGACGATTCGGTTACAATTAACTGTTATGGCTCAAAGCTCAGAAAGGTCTTTTTTGTCAGCCCCCCATACCCAGTTGAGCTGGAAATTGTTGAGGCCGTCATAGAGTAAGGATGTCATTTTCTCAGACCAGCTCTGGTATCAGTCGTTATATCAGACAATCCTTTTTCATCATAGTAGAACGCAAATACATGGTCAATTTTTGACGGATCATTCCCTACAAATTTCTCGATATCTGTGTAATCGCGGACTAGATCAATTTCCTTCAGTGTAAGTTCTGGATAAAAAATAGCTAGAGTTGACCCTGCTCCATAGTTATTTCCTCCGTATATCCTGCCAAGTCTATGTTTAACCTGGGGGTTTCCTGATGTTTGAATATAGACAATAGAGTTGGCAGGAAGGATAGGATAAAAGCGCTTCAAATCTTTAAAGAATGCGCGCGCAGGTATGCTCCTGAAATTATTAAACTTATCAAATTTATAACGAGTAGACATAAAGTTTACGCCCAAGAAAAAAACAAGGGCGAAAACAAAAATATTATTCAATTTTTTACTAAGATTGTTTTTTCTCTTTTTTAAAAATTTATATAAAGTAAAACCTGACAGGGTAATAAAAAGTGCGTAAGCTGGAGCCGAAAGGGAAAGAGTCCTGTGGGTAATATCGGATATTCCGGGAGAACTAAAGATATAAATACCTAAAATGTTTATATATATCCATCCAAGACTGAACAACATCAGGAGACCCAATTCCCGTTTTGTTCTAAATGCAAGAATCACAAGCGCAGCAGCAATAGAAAGAATAATAGCCACCCAAGAATATGTGTATTTAACGTTGACCAGGTTAGCATACTCGGTAAGGAACACCAAAGGACCACCAAGAAGTATGTTTGCCAAAGTCGTAGGAGGTTGTATACTCGAAAGAGAGCTCTCTGCAACCAGGACTTTGGTATGCCAATCGTAATTCCCTAAGTCATTAAATGTTATACGACCCGTTGCTAATATGCCAGACAAGGTTACGGTATACTTATAGTAGGCAACAAAACATGCAAGGAAGGGAGCCTGCCTGACAAAAAACTTGATGTCAGGAATAATTATTTTCTTAAAGTGCATTAAATAGTCAAAGAGCACTATAATGGGCAGGAACAAAAAAACACGTCTTGGTTCAAGTTCTAAAAATATCGTAAATCCAACAAGGGCTAAAAGGTAGTAATAGATTTTGCCTTCTCGAAAATACCTTAGCAGAAGATAAAGTAATACAAGCAAGGCAACAGTAAGTGGATATCCTCCCTCTATTACAAATGTCCAGATCATAACAACAGTACTTGTTCCAACAGGCGCCGTTGCATAGACAAGACCTGCAATAAGTCCCAGCACTTTGTTCTTCAGTAAAACGCTTACAAAAAAATAGAGAACAACCACCGATAGGACAAAGATCGCAGTCCCTACTGCAAAATAGCCTGTTGGATCAATGCCAAATAACTTGTAGAGAAGATATAGATTATTCGTTGTAAAAAGATTGTACTGATAATCTTTGTGTGTAAAGTCGTAAAGACTTCCAAATTCATCTAAATAGAAAAACATTTGAAGCGTCGGAAGAAACGTCAAGACAGCAACAAGTGAAACAATAAAGACGTGAACAAAAGTATTGTTAACTATTCTCTTAAACATTTGCCTGCCTCATCTTAAATAGTACAATAACAGATTTTAACACAAACTTGAAAAACATTAAACGAGTAATTATACTCATCTGGACTTGGGAATAACAAAAAAGACAAATTCAATATTATTTGCCACATTTTCTGTCCGGAACAACGGCCAGAGAACTGCAACAAATGGCATGATAGAACCTATGATAGCTTTCGTAGCACCAAAAGTTGAAAGGTTTATTTTCATTGAACAACCACATCCTGGAAGTGACACGGTCATACCATTCATTGAAGTCTACAAAAAAGGTAAATTCAAAAAAAGGTCGCAACACCTCTTTTTACCGCGAATACTAGCACCATTCCTCACAGTCACAAACATTAACCAGACACAGCCTATATTCAAAATCCGTGACTTTTTGTCAGTGTTGGAATTTACACTCCGCAACAGACACCAAAAACATGATCTTTTTATAGGTCTGGAGGCAATAAACGCCCTCGCCGGAATAATCTTAAGAAAGTTAGGTATTGTAGAAACTGTGGTTTACTATGTGTCCGACTATTCGCCCGCACGATACAAAATATCTTTAGTTAATAAATTTTACCTATTCCTCGACAGATTTGCAGCAACCCATGCAAATTTCATTTGGGATGTATCTCTTGCCATGATGCCTGCAAGAATAAAAGTCGGCCTTGACCCCAAAAAAGCAGCTCCGGTAATTCATGTACCCAACGCCCTTTTCCCTAAGCAAATAAATTATCTCTCATATTCAAAAATCATGCCTAACAGCCTGGTGTTCGTCGGAACTTTGGGAAAAATAAACGGACCAGACATTGCCATACAAGCATTAAAAATGGTACTCAGATCTATAACTTCTGCAACACTCCATATTTACGGTGGGGGCGAACCAGATATGACAAGACTTAAGAAGTTAACAGAAAAACTAAAATTAAATAAACAGGTTATATTTCATGGATTTATATCCGACCAGGTTAAACTTTCGCAAGAAACAAGAAAATATGCCATTGGCCTTGCGCCCTACCTGGAAATACCAGGATCCCCGCGGTGGTGGGCAGACGCAACAAAAATCAGGCTTTACTTGGCGGCCGGATTGCCGGTCATTACGACACGAGTACCACCGCTTGGTAAGGAAGTAGAAACAGATGAAGCCGGGATAATAACAAAAGATAATCCACAAGACACAGCAGGGGCAATCTTAAAGCTTTTGAAAAATAAAAAGCTTTTTAATAAAATGAAAAAAAATGCGATTAAACGGGCCAAAAACAACACATGGGAAAACACTTTTTCTCAGGCATTAGACAAAATGTCAATACAATTGTGAAGAAAAACATTAAAAAGGATTTCAGTGTTATTTTTGCTACATTTTCCCCTTGGGAAAACAATAGAAGGTCGCCTACTAATGGAATGGTCGAACCAATGGTGGCATTTTTTGCCCCACGCACAAAGAAGTTTGTCCTTATTGACCAGCCACACCCGGGCAGTGATCGATTAATTCCTACAATTGAAATATACGAAAATGGCAAACACAAGAAAACAACTAAATCATCCCTAATTGTTTCCTGGTTATATCCTCTACTCGTCCTTAACAATACTTTAAAAACCAGTGTTGCTTTCAAAATCCGGGATTTCTTGTCTGTACTCGATTTTACCCTGAGAAATCATTACAATTATGACCTTTTTATAGGACTTGAATCTATTAACACTTTAGCAGGTGTATTACTAAAAAAAATTGGTCTTGTTAAAAAAGTTGTTTATTACGTTTCAGATTTTTCCCTTCAGCGTTATAGAAGCCCTTTTCTCAACAAGATATATTTATTTTTGGATAGAATGGCATTTAACCACGCAGACTTTGTTTGGGACGTATCGCGCGCAATGATGTCCGCAAGAAGGACAGCCGGGCTTTCCACTAAAATTACAAAGGTTCCTATCTATGTACCCATTGCCCTCTTCTCAAGCCAAGTTGGTTCTCGTAAACCTATAAAAACAATACCAGCAAGTCTTGTTTATGCCGGAGCGTTAGGGCGTGAAAACGGACCGGATTTAGCAATTTATGCATTAAAAAAGGTTCTTCGGACAATACCGCAAGCTCAACTCCATATATTCACAAATGGACAAGATATGAAAACGCAGAATTTAAGGGATTTGACAGATCGCTTGGGTATTCACAATAAGGTTCTTTTCCACGGATTGATATCAAATCAAACTGAACTAATAAAGGATCTTGGACAATTTATGGTCGGACTTGCTCCGTATAGAGCTCTTACTAACTCAGCAAGGTGGTGGGCAGACGCAACCCGAATAAGATTGTATCTTGCTGCAGGCTTACCTGTTATAACAACCCAGGTTCCTCCTGTGGGAAAAGAGCTTGAACAGGAACAATCTGGCCTGGTCGTTAAAGATAATGCAGAGAAAATAGCACAGGCAATAATCTCTTTATTGAAAAACAGAAATTTATACAGGAAGATGAGACAGAATGCTATTGCACAGGCCAGAGATAACACCTGGGACAAAGTTTATTCAAAAACCTTAAAGGATATGGGTATTGTCCTTACCTAGAAAAAACAATATACTCCTTGCATGAAAAAAATTGTATTGGTAACAGGATCAGCAGGATTGATAGGTTCTGAGTCTGTACGCTTTTTTTGTAGAAAAGGCTTCAATGTAGTAGGTATCGACAACGATTCAAGACGCTATTTCTTTGGACCGACAGCAAGTACAAGCTGGAACAGAAGGCTCCTTGAAAAAAGATTTCCAAATTACACGCATTACAGTATTGATATTAGAAACGAATCGCGAATAAACGAAATCTTAAAAACATACAAACCCCTTCTGGTCATCCACACAGCTGCACAACCCTCCCACGACTGGGCGGCAAAGGAACCATTAACCGACTTTACAATAAATGCCTTGGGAACTCACATACTTCTTGAGGCATGCCGGCAATTTGTTCCAGAAACTGTATTTATATTCACCTCCACCAATAAGGTTTATGGGGATCTGGAGCAGTATAGCTATGCGGAGACCGACACACGCTACGTTTGTGTAGATAAGTCCAGGGGTTTTGACGAGCACACGACGCTTAACTTCCATTCGCCCTACGGTTGCT
>OBEQ012448660.1_pt1 | contig 13643 bp, 10 predicted proteins | sample 1670901 | NCBI WGS metagenome assembly OBEQ01 (sample SAMEA104232315, study PRJEB22302) | groundwater metagenome | biome: forest; feature: aquifer; material: groundwater | place: USA | collected 2011-08-07 | depth 5.4 m
GGCAGCGGGTGACGCGGAGGCGCGGGCCGCCTGCCTCGCGGCAGTCGGCACTCCCTTCGCCGACCCCGCCTCCGGCGGGGTGCCCGGCTCGGTCGCAGGCCCTGCTGCCCCTGGTTAACAGGGGTGAGCCGACGAATCACTGCCTGGACTGAAGCGCGTGGAGAGTCGCCTCGAGCTGGGACTTGATCGCCTGCAGCTTCGCGGCATCAAGCGGCTGCTCAAACAATTTTCCCAGCAGGATGGTCCCCTCCCGGATGGCGATCAACGCTTCCCCCAGTTGGTGCGCGGCGAGCTTGGCACGGGCGATCCGGCTGAGCAACTCCGACGCCCTGAGGGCGACGTCCAAGTCGCCCGGATCATTGTGCAAGGCGTTGAGCGTCGCATTCAGGGCCTGATCCAACCGGCCCGCCGTTTCAAATCCCCGCGCCAGGCGCATCCAGTACGCCACCCCGGTCTTGGCCTCGGCGAACCGGATGTCGTGATCCGGCACGAACGTCAAGTCCCAGCGGCGCAAGACGGGATAGCTGTACAGATGCACCAGCAGCTCGCGCGGCTCGCCGTTGCGCAGGACAAAGACGCCGGCTTTCGTCGCGCTGCGCTTCAGGGCTTGCGAGACGACCGCAAACTCATCAATCGTCCTCAGGGGCGTGTCGTTGATCCGGATGATGATATCTTCCGGACGCAGATCCGCCAGGGCCGCCTGCGAATCCTCCTCGATGCTCACGACCCGCACCCCCAGCGCGCTGCCAGCGACGATGACGCCTCGGAAGAGCGACGGCAACTGCTCCGCGGAAACAGTGGTGAGTGAGGAGTGAAGCGTGGCGAACAACAGCACAAAAAACACAACACCGAATTTGATCTTTTCGTCACTCGTCACTCGCCACTCGTCACTCATGTCACAGCATGGTCCGGCCGCGCAGGGCCACATCCACCAAGAACAAGACCAGCGCCAGCGGCAGCAGCCACCCCCGCAAAGGGACCCGATGCTCCACAGGTTGTGTCGGCGGCACAAACGCCCGATCCGGAACATTCAGCGTGCCGCCGGTCTCCTGGGCGATCCGGCCCAGCAGCGCTTCATCAGGAGGCAGATGCAGCTGCTCCCGCAGGCTCTCCACGCGACCGATCTGGACCCATCGTTTCATCAGCACATCCGATGCGCCGTCGTCGCTCGAAAGGAGCAGGCGATACCACCCGCTATCCAGATGCCCGACAGGGGCGTGCCACCGGAAGCGGCCGGATTGCACCAGCGAAAGCGGCGTGATCGTGCGGCCGTCGCTGGACACCAACTGCGCGGCGGGATTGGACACGTCGGCCTCCACCACCAGATGCGGGCTGCCGGCCTGGTCCTCGACCCAGACGAAGGCGTCTTGCGTGGGCCGCGGGCGCATCGTCTGGCGCACCAGGTGCGCCCACACGCTGTCAAACTGCGGCCAGCGCACCCACTCACTCGACCAGCGCCGATCGGCATCCGAGGCGAACAACGCCACGCGCCCCCGGCCGACCGTCCACTGCGCCAACAGCGGCTCGACGTCGTCGGCGTGATGCAGCTCCAGCTCCACCGTCGCCTGCGGCTTGGCCGTCGTGGTCAGATAGCCCTTGAGGGCCGGCCAGTCGGTCACCTCCTCAAACCACGTCGCAGAAGGACCGCGTGTGGGATGGAAGTACCCCTCTGAAAATGGGAGCTGGCCGAGCGTCTTCTGGGTATCCCGTGCGATGAGCTGCGGCAGCTCATCCAGGTTCCTCATCTGGTAGAACTCTCCGCCGGTCTTCGTGGCCAGCCACGCTAAGAACTCCGTATTCACGAACGCCGAGCCGATCCCGATCGTGCTGATCGTCACGTGCTCCTGGTTCAGGCGGGCGAGGAGCTCCTGATAGAGCTTCGCAGGAAACGGGGTGTTGCCGTCGGAGAGCAGCATGACGTGCTTGACCGTGGCGCCGCTGGCCGCCAGGCGCGTCTGGGCCGCGCGCAGGGCGGGCAACAAATCGGTGCCGCCGGTGGACTTCAGGTGTACCAATTTTTCAATCAGCGTCGCGCTGACCTGGCGCGCCGGCTGGACCTCGACCACCACATACGCGACGGTGTCAAACGCCAGCACGCCCACCAGATCCTCCGGCGCCAGTTGCCTCACCAGCTCCACCGCCGCCCGTTTGGTCGCGGCGATCCGGGGACCCATCATCGAGGCGGAGCGGTCGATGAGCATGACGATGCAGATCCGCCGCTTCGCCTCCTGCACCCCCTTCGGCTCAAAGCGCGCCGGCAGCAACTGATCCAGCGGCGCGTCATGCGTCAGCTCGTCCTTCAGGTTGCCCCCTAATCCCACCATCACCATCCCGCCGCCGAACCGCTGGACGTACTGCGTCAGCGCCTCGACCTGCGCGTGCGTCAGCGACGATTTGGGGATCTGGAACAAGACGACCGAGTCGTACTCAAGCCACTTCCCCACGTCAACCGGCACCTCGGCCGGCGTGAGGACCGATAGTTCCATGTCCCGTCGCTTGAGCGCCGTGGCCAGGGGGGGTAGTTGCGTCGGCCGATCGACCACGAAGAGGAGCTTCGGAGGTCCTTCCACTTCCACGTAGGCCAAGCGCTGCTGCGGCTGCGTCTCACCGCTCACCGCGACCGTCACCTCAAGGGCCATGGTGCCCGTGTGCAGGGCCGGGACCGACAGCGAGAGGATGCGCCATCCGGCGGTGAGTCGAGCGCGCTGATGGGCCAGCTCCAATCCCCCGAGGCTGGCCGTCACGTCAACCGACTTGACCTGATCCGTCCCGTTGGTGAAGACCAGGCTCAGGGGAACCGACGCGCCTTGATGGACGACGGGCGGAACCGTCAGGCGCTCCCAGATCAGTCCCGATGGGGCATCGGCGGGAATCGCCACCGGATAGACTTCGACATGAAACCGGCGCAGAAACGGGAGGATGCGCTCAACGTTGCCGCGCGTCTGGCGTCCGTCGCTCAGGAGGATGACCCGGCGATGCTCCTGCGGGGGCGTCGTGGAGAGGCTGGAGAGCAGCGCCTGCTCAAGATCGGTCGCGTCACGCTCGGTCGCGGCGGCGGCGAGCAAGCGCTCAAGTTCCTGCGGCTCCGCCAAGGCGCTTTGCGAAGAGGACATCACCACCTGGGCTCCGCCTCCAAACGCCAGGATCGTTCGTGACAATGGCGCCGGACGGATGGCTTCAAGCGAGGCGAGGCGCCTGGCGATCCACCGAGTCTGTGCCTGGTCGATGCTGGCGGATTGGTCCACGAGATAGACCACGTGTTGGGGTCGTTCCTCAAGTCGCAAGACCGAGCAGCCACGCAGCGACATCAACACGCCAAGCACGGCAGCGCCCCGCAGACCGATCACGCCGATCTTGCGGACGGTCGAAAGCGGCACCCATCGCCCGAATCCGACCACGAGGCCCACCACCAGCACGAGCCAGAATATCTCGCCCATCATCCCCGTCATCGCTGCCGGCCTTTCCGGACGTAGAGGATCCACTCCGCCAGGAGGAGCATCAGCAGCGCCGTGATGATCCAGGGCGCCATCGATTGGTGTGGCGGGAGAGCGGCAGGGACCGAAGAGGGTGAAGACACGGCCGCCCAGGTCGAGCTGCGCGCCCAGGTGTTGGACTCGATCGGATCCAGGACGTTGACGATGCGCTCCAGCGTCAGGCTGCCCTGGCTGAACTGGTACCGCCCGGCCTGATCGGTCGCCTCATACACCAGCCACCCGCCGTCCTGCAAGCGCACGCGCTCCATCCCCCGGGGTGGTTGAATCCGCACCGGTCCCGGCGCAAACGGCCCCACCCGCAACGGCTCCCCCACCGTCGTCAGTCCCAACGACCCGGAGAGCCATCGCAGGCTATTGAGAAACACCAGGACGCAGGACACCGATGATCCGCTTACCGTCGGATCCAGGAGGATTCCCACGACCCGTCGTCCCCGGCTCGAGAGGGTTTGCACCAGCGGAATCTTCTGGCCCTCCGCCACACCCCAGACGACGGGATCGCCCCATGAGCCCCAATTCGCCGGCGGGAGGACCGCGCCGGAGGCCGCCTCCAGCGGCTGAAGATATTCGCCGATCGGGTGCGAGGCATCCGTCAACCATCGCGCGACCATGGGCCGCTGGGTGGGCGGCTGCGGCGCGAACACGATGGCGGAGGAAGGGCTGGTTTGTGCGAGGTCGCGTTCATCCGTAATCAACAGTTGCTCGGTGGTAGTCGATGGCGGCCGGGTGCTCTCGGAGACGGCGCCCAGCAGCTGCGAAGTCCAGCTCACCCGTGGACAAGCCTCCAACCAACGCCCGACGGTCTGGATGAACGCCGGGCGGGCGGAGGCCACCACGACCGGCAGCGACGCTTCGCCGCGCAGCATGACCCACGCGCGATTATCGACGGCCAGCGCGTCGTGCGGGGCCGAGGCCTGGATCTCCAGGAGGCCGGCCGTCTCATGAGGCAGCCCGAACGACACGGCCAGGCGAGCCTGCGGGGGGAGGGTGTGGGTTTGCTCGGCGAGGGCGCGTCCGTCCCGGAGGATGGACACGGCCACCGATTGTTCCTGATCGGAGAAATTCTGCATGCTCACCACCACCTGCGCCTGGGTCGGGGTGCACAGCGGCTCATGCGCATCCACGCCGACGATCGCGACGTTCGCCAGCGGCTCCCCGAATGAGCGGAACTCCACCCCGGGTTCGCGCGAGGACGGCTCAGGCTCATCCGTCAGCACCAGGGTATCGTCGGGCCGCGTGCCCAGGAGCGCCTGCGCGATCCGTCGGGTGATCGCGAGACTGCCGCTGCCGTCAGCCGGCTCAAGCGCCCGGATGATGCGCTCCAGCTCCGCCGTTTCCGTCATCCCTCGTCCCTCGGGACTCCCTTCGGTCGCCGGCTCCTCGGTCAACGCCTTCGTCGGCGAGGTGGTAACGACAAACATGCGCTCGCCCGGCGCCCGCCGCGACAGCCGCGCCAGGCAGGCCTGCTTGGCGCGTTCCATCGCCGAGGCGCCTTTCGTGAGGGCGCCCATGCTCGCCGAGGTATCCAGGATCACAAGGCAGGTGCGTGGCTGACGACCCTGCAGGATGGGCTCGGCCAGGGTCAAGGCCAGCAAGCTCAGGGCCGCGGCCTGAAGCCAAAACAAGAGGTTGAGGATGAGATGGGTCCGCCGGGTCGGAGGACGCCGCAGCAGATGCTCAAACGGAACCAGGCTGGGGATGACGGTCCGCCGCCGCGCCGCCGAGAACCGCCACAGCCACACCAGAACCGGCAGGCTCGCGAGCCACACCAGGGCAAGCGGAGACAGCAGCGTCATGGGCTACACGGGCACACGGAGGTTACTCAAGGAATCCGCGCGAGGGCAGCGTCTTCAACACAAACGCCTCAAGCGGTTCATCCGCCCTGGCTTGAGCAAACGGCATGCCGTGACGCTTGCAGAAGCGCGCCAGCCGCTCGTTGTGCTCGAGCATCGCCTGGGTCAGCTCGGAGGCGCTGTAGGCCAGCTGATGCGTCAGGCCCGTCTCGCTGTCAATGAGGACGCCGCCGCGGAACAAGCGAGCCGGTTCCAGTTCCTGGGGGCTCAACACCTGGATCACCTTCACCTCCGTATGCTTGCGCCGCAACAGATGCAAGGCTTCGAAGGTATCTGCCGACGGACACATCCAGTCCGAGATGAGAAGCGCCTGCCCGCCCCGAATGCGCAAGGCCGGGATCGCCTGCTGCATCCACTGCCTCATCGTCACGGCGCCGGCGAGCGGAGCGAGTCCCGAACTTGGGACCGGGGTCGGCCGGCTCATCGACTCGGCGAGGCGCGCCAGGTCCGCGCGATGCGTGAACCAGGGCGTGGCTGCCGGTCGGCCAGGCGCGATCCAGCTGGCGCGCACATGATGGCGTCTCGCAAACCCCACATACGCCAGGCACAACGCGAGCTCGCAGGCGCGCCGGAATTTCTGTGCGGTGGGCAATCCCATCGAGGCGGTCGCATCGACGATGAGCTCAACCGTCAGCTCCACTTCCTCTTTATACGTCTTCACGAACAGCCGATCCAGACGGGCATACAACTTCCAGTCGATCGATCGGATGTCATCGCCGGGGCTGTACGGGAGGTAATCCGCAAATTCGATGGAGGAGCCGCGGCGGCTGATGGCGAAGCGCCCGCCCAGACGAGCCCCCCAGCGGACCTGCCGCACCGATAGGCGCAACGCCTCAAGTCGTTTCAGAAAGGCGGGGTCGGGAAGATTGAGAACTGGCATGACTGACGTGACCAGCTCTCACTGGTCACTGCTTATGCGTGCGGACCGGCTCGGTGACTTCGCGCAAGAGATCGGGCGCCAGGCGCCGCTCGGCCTCCGCTTCGAAGGACAGCACCACCCGATGGTTCAAGGCAGGGATGAGGACCGCATCGACATCCTCAAAGCTGACATTCACGCGTCCGCGCACCAGCGCCAGGACCTTGGCGCCCATCAAGATCGCCTGCGCCCCGCGAGGGCTGGCCCCATAGCGGATGAAGCGTTGCGCGGTCGGGTTGGTGGGGCCGTCGGGGCGGGTGGCGCTCACCAAGCGCACAACGTAGTCCTCGACGGCGCTGGCCACCAAGACTTCCCGCACGAGGTGGCGGGCGTTGAGGATCCACTCCCGCGCGCCTTCACTGGGCAAGACCTGACGGGCGCCGGGCAGGATGGCGACCGTAGTCTGGCGCAGAATTTGGCCCAGCTCTTTGGGCGAGGGATAAGTCATGAAGATACGGAACAAGAACCGATCCAGCTGCGCTTCCGGCAAGCTGTAGACGCCTTCCATCTCGATGGGGTTCTGCGTGGCGATGACGAAGAACGGCTCTGCCAGCGGATAAGTCTTGCCGGCCACCGTCACCTGATGCTCGGCCATCGCCTCAAGCAGCGCAGACTGGGTCTTGGGGGTCGCGCGGTTGATCTCATCGGCCAGCAGGATATGCGTGAAGACCGGACCCGGCGAAAACTCAAACATCTTGCGCCCATCGCGGTCCACGACCAGCTCCGTCCCCAGAATGTCGGCCGGCATCAGGTCCGGGGTGGACTGGATCCGTCGGAACGACAACCCCAGCGTCGAGGCGAACGATTTCGCCAGCAGCGTCTTGCCCAGCCCCGGCACGCCTTCCAGCAGGACATGCCCGTCCGCAAAAAAGGCCACCAGGAGCAGCTCGACCTCATCGCGCTGCCCCACGATCACCGTGCCCAACTCCTCCTGCAGGGCCGCAAACGTGCGGCGGAATTCCTCGGGTTCAACGGCAAGACGAGTCGTCATTGGCGTGAGAGCCGTTCAAACACCGGCCGATACTCCGGCGGGATGGACTGCGGCGCCACCCCGGCTTCGGTCGTGCGCACATCGGAGAGGTTGGCCTCCTCTGGCTGCTGCTGGGGCAGCGTATCCGCAATTTCGGTGGAAGGTTTGCCCACCCCGCCGCCGCGCCGCGTGGACGCGGTGGGTTGGGTGTCGACTTCCAGTTGGACCGGCAAGCGGTTGCCTGCGGCTTGTTTGGCCTGTGCCGAATCCCCATAAAGGTTTGGATCGGTCGACGTGCCGGGCATGGGGTTGGGTTGATCGTGGCGCTGGGCCGCTTCGAGCTCCGTCTGCATCTGTTTCAATTCAGTGGAGAGTTCTTTGAGCAGCTGCTGAATGTCTCCTTTGAGGAGCTCCTGCTGGGCGGAGGACCCCGCCTGCTGCCCCGACCTGGAAATCCGAGTGTCGGGGCCGGACTCGCGTGCCGCTGCGTCACGGTCTTGGGCCGCAGCGGCCTTCGCCTGGGCCTGGCCGGTCTGTCCGGAGCGGCCGGACTGCTCGCGCTGCTGGGAACCGGAAGTCTGCTGCTGGGACCCAGACGCGGAAGCTTGCGGCTGCTTCTGCGGCGTCCCCTGCCGTCCTTGATCCTGCGAACCGCTTGAGGCTTTCGCCTGTGGGCTTGACTGTTGCTGGGCCTGGCGCGCATCAGGTTGACTTCCTCGGTCGGACTGCGATGGTGAGGCCTGCGAGGCTTGCGAACCGTGGGAGTCTTGCGATCCGCTTGATTGCGCGCCTGACTGCGAAGAGTTCCGCGTGGAATCTTGTTGCCCTGCCTGCCCGCTTTGTCCTGATGAAGATGGGGAAGGCTCGCGGCTTGAGCGATCCTGATGTTGATCCTGGTCGGTCGGCCTCACGCTGCGCGTTTCGGCACTCCCGTCGCCGACCCCCGCACGTTTGGCTTCGCCAAACGAAGCCGCGGGGGTGCCCGGCTCGGTCGGCGGTAATTCCGGCGGCGGCATCACGGATGCAGGGTGCATCGTCCCCGTCGGGGACATCGCAAGCTGCGTGAGTCGTGCCGAAGACCTCGGCCACAACCACAGCAACAGCAACACCGCCGCCAGCGCGGCTATCCTGCGATCCACGACAGGCGGCAGACGCCGAAACGCCGCCGGGAGTGATTTAGTGGTCTCCTCCAGCAAGCGCGCATATAAGGCCGGAGGCTCAGGCGCGTCGGCAAACTCCACGGCGGTCAGCAGGCGCGCCTTCAAGCCCAGCGTCTCATCCAACTGCGCCACGAGCTGCCGGCGATTCAGCCGTTCCCGTCGGAGGAAACGCCACTGCCAGGCTGTCACGCCGAGCAAGCCGGCGACGCCGACGCCCTCAAGTACCGGACGACTCACTCCGCCCAGCCATAGCCGCCAGGCGACCAGGCCCACGCAGCCAAGGCCAAGACCCGCGCTCAGCCCGACGTGAAGAACCGCCCCTCGCCGGTAACGGACGAGAAGCTGGTTCAGAACCGCAGTGACGTTGGGGGTCTCCATTAGGGAATCGGCCGAAAGTCAAAGTGTCCGTCGATGAGCCGGCCGTTCTCCAGTCGTTCATCAACCCAGACGCGAGCCGGCTTGCCCAGCGGCGGTTGAGCCGCCTGCGCACCCGCCGAGGCGGGGTTGCCGAGTTGCTTGGATAGGTCCACCCGCTCCTGTTTCTCGTGTGCCTTCTCCATCTGCCCCTCCACGACCAGCCCGGCCAGCGTGCCCACCAGGGTTCCAAGCGGAGCGCCGATACCGGGGATGATGGCCGCCCCCGCAATCGTCCCGGCCGTCTGTCCGACTTGCGTGGGAGACAGGCCGGAGCATCCCGCGACGAGGAAACCGCTCAGGAGGGCAACGCGCAACTCTCGTGGCATAATTTGACTATGCTACCTCAAAGCAAGGCACTTGACAAGTGAGCCCACTCTAGACTAGATACATATATATTATAGTTGATGATGAGCTTAGCCATTGAAGTCCGCGACCTCACCAAACGCTACGACACCACCACCGCGGTGGACCGAATTTCCTTCGAGGTGAACACGGGGGAGATCATGGGCTTCCTCGGCCCCAACGGCGCCGGCAAGACCACGACCTTGCGCATCTTCACCGGCCTGTTGGCCCCCACCTCCGGCGCCGTCCGGATCAACGGCCTGGACATCGAGACGCAGTCGCTGGCGATTCGACGCCAGATCGGGTATCTGCCGGAAAACGTCTCGCTCTATCCGGAGCTGCGCGTCAGCGAGTATCTGGCCTACCGCGCCAGCATCAAAGGCGTCCCCCGTCAGGCTCGGCGCAGCCGCATCAATGAAGTCGTCGAGCAATGCGCCCTCGGGGACGTGCGTCGCAAGCTCATCGGCCGCCTCTCGAAAGGCTACCGGCAACGGGTGGGGCTGGCCGATGTGCTCATCGGCAACCCCTCCATCTTGATCCTGGATGAGCCCACCGTGGGGTTAGATCCCCACCAGATCCGCCAGACCCGCGACCTCATCAAATCCCTCGGCCAGCGCGCCACGATCCTGCTCTCGACCCACATCCTGCCGGAAGTGGAGATGATCTGCCAGCGCGTGACCATCATCGACAAAGGCCGCATCATCGCGGTGGATAGCCCTGAGAATCTGCGCCGGCGCCTGGCCGGCAACCAGGTGATTCACGTGGAGCTGCGCGGGGAGGCGCAGGCGATGGAGCAGGCCCTCGGCCAACTCAGCGGCGTGGCCCGGGTCGTGCGGCAGAGCACCAGCGACGGTATCGCCAACTTCGAAATTGAAGCGCACGCCGGCACGGATGTGCGGGAAGCGATCTTCCAGTTGGCCGTTGAGCGTAACTGGGTCCTGCGGCAGCTCTGGGCGGTGCAGGTGTCGCTTGAGGACGTGTTCATCCATCTGACCACGCAGGAAAAAGAGGTGGCGTAATGGGGAATCTCCTCGCGCTCACCTCCCGGGAATGGAAGGCGTTCTGGTATTCGCCGGTCGCCTACGTGGTGGGGGCGTTCTTCCTCCTGCTGCAAGGCTGGGTGTTCTGGCTGCTGGTGGCGGTCCTCAACGACCCACGCGTGGATCCGTCCTGGAACATGAGCCAGTTCTTCTTCGGCGGGACGCTGTTCTTCTGGCTCTCGGTCACGATGCTGGCTCCCTTCCTCACCATGCGCACCTTCAGCGAGGAGAAACGCACCGGGACCATGGAGATGCTCCTGTCGGCTCCTGTCACCGACACTCAGGTGGTCCTGGCGAAGTTCCTGGGGGCGTGGCTGTCGTACTGCGTGCTCTGGGCTGCCACAGCGGTGTTCTTCCTCATCTTCCGCCTGCACACCCAGTTGGACTGGGGCCCGATCCTCGCCGGCTACGTGGGCACGTGGCTGCTTGGCGCCGTCCTCGTCGCCGTAGGGGTGCTCGCTTCCAGCTTCACGCGCAATCAAGTCATCGCGGCGGTGGTGGGGTTCGTGCTGATACTGCTGTTGTTCTCCCTGGGGTTGCTGGACATCTTTGTGACGGACACCGAGTCCCGCAAGCTCATCCAGTACCTGTCGCTGCTGGATCATTTCCGGCAGTTCTCCAAAGGGTTGCTGGACACCCGCCCGGTCGTGTTCTACTTGAGCCTGACCGTGAGCCTGCTGTTTTTGACGGTGCGCACGATCGGCAGCCCCCGCTGGAGAGCGTAGATCAGTGATGAGTGATCAGTGATGAAGAACATGATCATCAAGACGATGATACGCAAGTGGCTCACGGGGCTGAACCTGGCCGCGACCTTGCTCTTGCTTGGGGCGCTGTTCATCCTGGTCAACTTCATCGCCAGCCGCCGCTATGCCCGCGCGGATCTGACGCGCTCGAAGATCACCGCCCTGTCGGACAAAACCAGGCAGGTCGTGGGCCAATTGAAGGAGCCGGTCACGGTCGTGGTGTTTTACCAACCCGCGCACCGGCTCTACCAGCTCGTCCGCGACCTCCTGGAGGAGTATGAGCGGCTCAGCCCCAAGCTGCGCATCGAGTACGTGGATCCGGACCAGGACATCGCGCGGGCGCAGCGATTGGCGAAGCAGTTCCAGATCGAGCGCACCAACCTGGTGGTCTTTGAGTCCGGGACGCGCCACAAATACCTCTCCGATACGGACCTGGCCGAGTACGACTACAGCGCGATGCAGCTCGGCGGATCGCCGAACGTGAAATCGTTCAAAGGCGAAGACGGCTTCACCTCGGCCATCCTGAACGTGACCCAGAGCACACAACCGCTCCTCTGGATCACCACGGGCCACGGCGAGAAAAGCACCGAGAACAGCGAGCCGATGGGCTTGACGCAATTCAAGAAGTACCTCGAGCGGGAGAACATGCAGGTGGAATCGAAGGCGCTCCTGGAGGGCGCCGAGATCCCGAAAGAGGTGCGCGCGGTGATCATCCCCGGACCCACGCGCAAGCTGCTCGAGCAGGAGCTGCTCGTGCTGCAGGCGTATCTGGACAAAGGCGGGCGGGTGCTCGCGCTCCTGGATCCGCTCACCGAGACCGGGCTGGAGGATTTCTTGACCCGCTGGGGGGTGACGGTCGGCAACGACATCGTCGTGGATCCGGCCCGACAGCTGCCGTTCGTCTCGGCCGCGAATCTGTTCGTGACCTCCTACACGCAACATCCCATCGTCGAAAAGATGCAGACATTTATGACACTCTTTCCGCTGGCGCGCTCCATCCAGCCCGCCAAGGACCTCAACGGGCTCACCGTCACCGCGCTCGCCATGACCTCCCCCAAAGGCTGGGGGGAAACGCAGACGACCTCAGAAGAGTTCCAGTTTGACCCGGAGCACGATTTGAAGGGACCGGTGTCTATCGCCGTCGCCGTCGAGCGACAGGGACAGCCGCCGACCGAGGCGAGGCCCGCGACTGAGCTCGGCGAAGCCGAGCGAAGGAGTCCCGAGCGCGAAGCGCGAGGGAAGAGCGAAGCACGAGGGGCCACGCGCATGGTCGTCATCGGCGACTCGGACTTCCTGTCCAACGCGCAAGTGTCCAACGTGGGCAACCTGGATTTGGCCCTCGGCGCCCTCCACTGGCTTGCCGAGCAGGAACAGCTCATCGGCATCGGCCCCAAGTCCCTGGAGTCGGTCAAACTCAACCTCACCGCCTCCCAGCTAAGCGGGATCTTCTGGTTCAGCTTCGCGATCTTCCCCTGCTGCTCGATGCTCCTCGGCGCCGGCATGTGGTGGGTCCGTCGAAACTAATCTTCCTCTCGAACTCGGATGCATTGGAAAACTACCGCTGTCCTTCTTCTCATCACCGTTGGCGTCGGCGCCTACGTCTCCCTCTACGAGCTCAAGCAGCCCACTGTCGAAGAGCGACAGCAGCAGACGAAGGAGATCGCGCGCCTGGCACCGGAGGAGGTCTCCAGCCTCCTGGTAGAAAGCCCCGAGGCGGGCAAAGTGTCGCTGCAGCGCCTTGATGGGGCCTGGCGCCTCGTCAGCCCCCTGGACGCCAGGGCGGATGACGCGCAGGTGCGGCGCATCCTCAGCGAGCTCAACCCCCTCAGCGCCGAACGCACGCTTACTACTCCCAAAGATAAACCGTTCGCCCTGGCGGATTTCGGCCTGGAGGCTCCCAAGGCCAGCCTGTCGGCCAGCGCAGGAAGCCGGACCGTCAAATTCCTCGTCGGTGACAAGACCCCGGTCGGCACCAACCGCTACCTGAAACTGGCTGACGGGCCCACGATCCATGTCGTCACCTCATCGCTCTTCGATGCCGCGAATCAGCCGGTGGACGCGTACCGCTCGCATGAGCTGGTGGACGCCGATCCCGCCTCCGCCACGCAGATCGCGCTTACGTCGTCGAAAGGCGCCTGCACGTTGCGCAAGCAGGGGGAGCGCTGGCAGCTCACCCAGCCGATCACGGATGACGCCGAGAGCAGCACCGTCTCCACGATGCTGGGCAAACTCCGCGGGCTGCGCATCGAGCGCTTCGTCACGAACCAGCCCGCGGCCGGGCAGTTGGCCGGCTGGGGGTTCGAAGCGCCATCGTCCCGCATCAGCATCACGACGGACAAACCGGATCAGCCGCTGGAGGTGTTGGTTGGGACGCCCACGACCGAGAAGCCGGAGGAGCTCTACGTCAAGCGAACGGATGAGCCCGCGGTCTATGCCGTGAAGAAAGACGCGCTTGAGGAGCTCTTCCAGGATCCGCAGGCGCTGCGCTCGCACGCCGTGCTGGACATCGCCCCTGGACAGGTGACCAAGACCCGGCTCACCTGGCAAGGCAGTACCTGGACGATCGAGAAGAAAGACGGCCAGTGGCGCCTGAGCGACGGCACCAGCCTGGACAGCACCAAGACCGAGGACTGGTTGTGGAAACTGCGCGATCTGAAACTGACGCGCTTCATCGAAGACGAGCCGAAGGACCTTGGCCGCTACGGGCTTGA
>OBEQ011554386.1_pt1 | contig 13640 bp, 17 predicted proteins | sample 1670901 | NCBI WGS metagenome assembly OBEQ01 (sample SAMEA104232315, study PRJEB22302) | groundwater metagenome | biome: forest; feature: aquifer; material: groundwater | place: USA | collected 2011-08-07 | depth 5.4 m
AAGTTTATTCCCAAGTAGCTCAGTTGGTAGAGCGGCTCGCTGTTAACGAGCATGTCGCAGGTTCGAGTCCTGCCTTGGGAGCCAGTCTGATGTCGGGAAGCGCATGGTACTATCCATTGCGCTTCCCTTTTGTTTTAAGAGGGTTCTGAAGAACCACAATAAGATAGTTCTGGGAGCCGAAAGTCAGGTTTCCGTAGAACTGTTGGAAGTTTGAGAGGCAGTCATCCGTTTGGGTGGCTGCCTTTTTGTTTTAAGGTGTGAGCAATGGCAAGACGTATAAATAACTGAGGGTGACCAGTGGCAAATTCCCAAATCACCTGTCAGACACTAACCGAACCACTTTCAAATGGGTATCTCAAGATCAGCCTTGGATACCCCTTTTTCATGTCTGGCAAAGGAGAGATGTTATGAGAATATCAATCGGTGATCGACTCCTCTTAAATACTTACGTTGACTTATTCAAGCGGCAAGGCGAATGGACGTTGTTCTTCAACGTCTCCTTTCGCAAAGCCGCCTCCTACGAATGGGCCAAGAAACGGTTTAAGTGGTTTCTGAAATACCTAAACACTAAGGAACGTTCGTTCTATGCGAACTTCGTCAGATGCCTTGTCTTCTACGAAAGACACGACACCACCAGCGGCAGTATTCACATCCACGCCTTGATTGACCGCATAAGTCCATGGGATGCGACGGCGGTAAACACTAGAGCTCGAAAATATTTCGGTGAGTGGTCAGACGTAAGGGCCTATGACTCAGCCCGAAAAGGCGTCGAATACTTTGCAAGGAAAATTGGAAGTTCGAAGCTGGTCGAGTACGAATTTTATGTTATCAACTCGAAAGTGAGGACAGTTGAGACACGAGAAACATCATGAAGGAATGTTTGATGCATCTATGTTAGCAAGTAGCCTCAGGGGTTCAAGAAATGTTTCTGACTCTTTTGACAGAACAGTTGACACGGCTTTTCAGTTCGGGTTCTTTATGTATTTAGTGGGCATGAATGTTCTCTCTCATGCATAAAGAGGAAATAGAAAGCATGCACAGCACAATGATAAATGACCTTGAAAACCAAATGGTCCCCGTGAAGCAGGCCATGGAAAGTCGCGGCCTGAATGTCGATCTCCCCAAACTTGAGAACCTAATCCAAGACACGGCCAACCGTAAGAAGTCCATCGAAGTAGAATTGCAGGAAGCTTTCGGCGTTAAAGGGAAATGTAATTTCAACAGCCACCGTGACGTCTCGAAGCTTCTCCTGAACAATCTCGGAATTAAACCGAGGATTACTCTCACTGGCAGGCTCTCTACTAATCGCCGGATGCTGAAGGACATCGCCAACCCTGTCACGGACAAGATCATTTGCTACCGAGAAGCCGAGAAGCTACTCTCTGCGCTCAAGGCAATCTTAGAGGCCACAGATAAGAAACAGTCCAAGATATTCTGCCGTTATCTCGACACCTGTCCTAGCGGCAGGATCTACACGCAGGGTTACTCCTTCCAGAGTATCCCAGAGGCAGCGAGATCTGTTATCCGAGCCGACGATGGATATACTTTTCTCACAGTCGACTACGACAGCCAAGAGCTTCGTGTTTTGTCAGCTCTCTCTCATGACACGTACTTCAAGGATTGCTGGTCTCGAGGCCTTGACCTACATCGCCACGTAGTCTCCTGCATGAAACGCATCCCGTATGGATTGGTAAGCGATAAGGAACGTAAATTAGGTAAAATTCTAAATTTCGGTATCGCATATGGACAAGAGGCACCAGGGTTGGCGAGGAACCTACACATATCCACATTCGAAGCGCAGAAGTTGATGGCGACATACAAGAGCCAGATCCCTGAGATCGAAGCCTTTAAGTTAGTGGCCATAAAGAACGCAAGAAAGACTGGCTTTGCGTCCACCTTCTACGGTCGGAAGCGTTGCTTAGCGGACATCTTGTCACCGGACATCATCAGGCGCAAGAAAGCGGAGCGTCAGGTTATTAACCACATGATCCAAGGGACAGGAGCCGACATAGCCAAAATGGCTCTGGTGAAACTTCATGGCGAGGGTTTTATCATTTCAACCACCGTGCATGACAGCATTCTTTTCACCGTTCCTGATGCCGATCTTACGCGGAGCATTGATCGGATAAAGTCGGTGATGGAAGTCGAGATTGAGGAAACGAAGTTCCCCGTGTCATGTAAGACTGGTAAAAGTTGGATGGATTGTTACGAAGAAAACGGGGCATGAACAGACTGCCTCAATCAAAACGTAGAGCAATAAAAGCCCAAGGATGCAATGCATTGAACAAGTGAAGGCAAAATTGCAGACTCCCGAAAAGGATTTAACGTAGGGTCTTATATGAGAAAATCGTATGAATTTATTGCCCAAAGAAATAGCTGACACGATCCCAAAGTTGTACGAGCAGGAAGCCAAAGGCGAAGATGCCATTGTGTTTATCAAGTTTTTCGACCCCTGTGGCAGGTGGTCGTGGTTTGCTACAGAGTTTGATGGCGAAGATACATGTTTCGGTTTGGTTGATGGATTTGAAATGGAGTTGGGATATTTCAGTCTCAAAGAACTGCAGAGCTACAAAGGACCCCTGAAGATTGGGATCGAGCGTGACCTCTGGTTCAGACCGTGTACGTTGAAGGAGCTCAAACAAACGTTGAGCGGGAGATCAGATTGCACAGTAGGGGGCCTGTACTGACATTCTACAGCTACAATGTGGAAAGCCACTTAGCCAAACTTATAAAAAAACTTGACAAAGTTTAGCGTCGTTGTATGCTAACCTACATGTTCTCACGCCAAACAATATTCGTTCCATCAATGCTTCTCATAACAGCATGTTTTTTTTCAGGATGCGCCACTTTTCCAAAACCAGATGAGTCTGCTCAGCAAAGTAATCTGACGCAAGGCGTTACTAAAGCTAAGATAATAAAAGGTCAAACTACGCAGGCCGAGATACTACAGCTTTTTGGCGCCCCGAATATTACGACCAAGAACAAAAGTCAGCAGGAAGTCTGGAACTATCATAAAATTTCGTACGAAGCTATGGGTGCCGCAAAAAATGATGTGTACTTTCTTTTGCAAGGCGGCAGTAGGGCTATTACTTCCACAACATCCCGGTCGTTCGACTTAATTATTACCTTTGATGAGCACGATGTTGTTACCGACTACAGTGTTGTTTCTGCGCAATTTTAGGAGGATTTCTATGAAGAGCAGAATTTTCATGGGCGGTTTTCTAGTAGTAGGACTTCTTTCTTTAAGTGGTTGTGCGACCACGGCTCCGCAGATATCCCCCATGCAAATGCGCCAATTTACAACTCGTAACTTTGAAGGAAACTATGAAAACGTCTTTCGTGCGACGATGACGGTATTGCAAGACCAGGGTTATATTATTAAGAATACGGATATGAATTCAGGACTCATAGTTGCGCAAATTGACAGGGAAGCTTCCAAATCCTCACAATTCTGGCAAGCAATGTTCTCCCAACATGGCTATATACAGAATAAGGGAACACTCGTCGAAACAAGCGTGACAGTCAATAAACTTAACGATGCTCAGTCGGAAATTCGGATGATTATTGAAGAAGGGACTTATGGTTCCTTCAATAATAAGACGGACATCAAAACGATTACAGACCCGAAAATTTATGATGCTTTTCTAAATGATGTTTTAATTGAAGTGAAGAGACGCGAGGCGATTAATAAAGGAGCCGTGACTACCCCGCCCGCGAAATAGAAAGAATAAGTCCAAGACTATAAAAAATCAAACCTTCGCTGGCGATAATGTTCGCTGGCGGAGGTTTTTCCTTTAAGGAGGATCCGAAACTCCTACAGAGCAAGCCCCGCCTGAGTTTGATTTTCGTAGGGATAAGTCCCAAGTCGTCAATGTTTGCGTCTGCATGCCCAAGGATGCAATACATTGAACAAGTGAAGGCCAAACTTCGGTCTACCGTAGCACATTGAACGCAGGTCTTTTAATGAGAATGTAGGGAGACCAGTCTCGCCCATAAGTTGCAACATCAGTAACTAGCCTTAACGCCCATCTACAGCTACCGAAGGCATGTCGCCGTTCGAATAGGACTCCAACTTGACGGAAAATACTCCGACAGTTAACGTAATAGCTCACAGAGCCTCTATATAGTTATATAGCAAAATAGTGCTTGACAATATAGCTATATACAATCATAATGAGCCCAATGAATGTCAGGGAGGATCATATGGCAAGGAAGAGGAAGCTAAAAGATAAGCCAGAGGGAGACAAGGAGACAGCCAACATCGTCACAACACGTATGCTAGCGCGTTGTGAACTATGTAAACGCGAATATGTCCCTCGTGGTCGTGGAGGTCTTGAAGTTACAAACTTGAAATTGTTCTACATTCCAAACGACAAGTTGGCTCAAGACAAGAGGGGTTTGATATGTCCTGCTCATAAGGATAAGAAGGAGCCTGCCGGTCTAATTATATCGGAGGATTGCTTGGATAATCGTTTTGGGGCTGCAATGGGGATGGTCGGATTTTTATTCAGTGAAGACGAAGTCATGACCGCTCGTCAGAACCAAATTTGGCCTGGCAATAAGACCACGATAGAACTAGACGCTAAAGCCATGTCGTCGCTGTCTGATAAAGAACTTTTGAAGTTCGTCAAAAGCCAGATCATTGGCCGATAGTAATATCTAGGGGGTTTCATGAACAAGGACTTATCAAACATCGACATTGCTTTATTCGCGCTATATCGGCTGGGAGGCGTCTCCGGCAAAGTTCATACTGAAAGAATTGCGTGGGAGGCATTTCAACTTTCAAAGGAAAAGTTCTCATGGAGGTTGCCAGAGTTTAGAGATAAAGGATTCCCCGATAAGACAACCGTGCGCCATGCTTTGGAACAAGCGAAGAAGGCAGCAAAGGGCGCACTGATCTCAGGACGTGGAGGTGGAGACGCGAGTGGAGAACTTGAGGGATGGCAGTTTACACCTGCAGGCATCGAGTGGATTAAGGGAAACGAGACTCGGATAACGGAAGGTTTGAAACAGAAGGGGCCAAACGCACCGAAGCGCGATGCTGAGAGATTTATAAGAAAGCTGAAGAGCGACACCTTCTTTAAATATTTCCAAGAGAAGGGCACTTTGATTGATACACCGCAATACATGTTTACGGACATGCTGGTCTGCGCCCCGGATGCCTCCAAAGATATTGTCAGGCAGAAATTTGAGCAATTAGTCAAGAGTGCTGAGCTAGTCAACGACAAAGAGATAATACAGTTCTTAAGTGCTTGCAAAGAGAAATACAAGCACATACTAGATTAGTCTGGAGGCTGCAATGGCAATGAAACTTGGTGTTCCGATTGATGTGACGATCTCCATGAGGCACTTTGACTTTAGTAGGCAGTATGCAATTAGAGATGTTTACGACGCTCTGGTTGAACTGATAACGAATTCCGATGACAGCTACCATCGCTTGTACAAGAAACAGCTACGAAGTGAAGATGGCGGTCCAATATTGGTGGAGATCTGTGAACAAAGAAAAGGCGAACCGTCGGTAATAATAGTCCATGACAAAGCCGAAGGCATGACCCTTGATGTAATGCGAGAAAAGTTTGGCGATATCGGAAGTCGTCATAGCAAAGAAGGTGACAGAGGATTCATGGGCCGGGGTGCAAAGGACTGCACGGCCCTAGGCAGAATGGTTGTAGAGTCGATCAAAGACGATCGGTACTACAAGTGCGAGCTGACAATTAAGCCTCAATTCATCCCATGGGAGAACGGGAAGAGTGTCACTAAAGAACTACGGGAAAGATTGCATATCGACCGTGGAAACGGCACTGCTATTAGACTCGAGATTGGTTCTGAGCATAGAATTCCGCGCATAGATTCAATCATCAGAGATTTGCCTTGGCACTATGCCTTAAGAGATACATTATCCGAGAGTGCCCCTACCAAACTTTTAATTAAGAATTTGAACAACCCAAAGATGAAACCTGAGCGGATTGTATACATGCAACCTGCAGGAGAGGTCGTCTGTGACGAATCTTTTGTAATACCTGGTTATCCCAAAGCAAAGGGAAGACTTAAAATCTGGAAGCAAGCCACCCCATTTGAGGATCCAACCGATCGCTTTAGAAGATCAGGACTATTGGTAAAGGGCGAGAGAACTATTCACGAATGCAGTTTCCTTTTCCTCGGCATCGAGAAAGAGCCATGCGCTAAACACTATTTTGGCCGTTTAGAGTGCGATCACATAGGTTTCCTATTAAACGAATATGACAAACAGAGAGAGAATAACGAACCTCATCCGGCAGAAAACCCGTCTTTGGTCATTGACCCCAATAGGCAAACCGGTCTGAGAAGGGATCACCCCTTCACGAAGGTACTATTTCAGCTACCTTCAGAGAGGCTTCGTCAACTGATTGAGAAGGACAAGGAGCAGGATAAGAGCGTTAGCAAGGAAGTTGCTAGTAAGCAGACTCAAAATAGATTGGACGAGCTTGCGAAGGCTGCGAGTAAGTTCTTAGAACAGCAGGTTGGAGAAATGGAGGAAATGACAGCTGATGACAAGGTGGACGAGGATTACTTTCTGAAGAAAGGCGTCCTGATATATCCAACGATCCTGAATATCGCAATAGGACAAGTTCGTACGCTGACGTTCTATGTGAACAGTTCTTTGTATAACAAGCCGGACCAAGAGGTCACCGTTACCAGTGATGACCCAGCAATCAGTATTTTAGATAGCTCCTTCCGTCTTAGGACGCACCCGAAAAGACAAGGGCGACTGATAGGTGCATTTAAAATTCGCGGAGAGTCATTACACGACGCCGTCTGTTTGCAGACGAAAAGTGATGGCATCCCAAGTGCCGAGGCTATGGTAAAAGTCGTACAGAACAAGATCGAAGAGCATGAGTTTGCTTCGGCCCTTGAGTTTGAGCATAAGCATCACAACGTCAGAGAAGGAAGTCAAAAAACGCTTCGCGTCTATGCGAAATATCCGGAATTAGTGACCCAAGACACTCTCGTGCATGTAATATCCTCAGATAGTGAAAGTGTTCCTATCAAAGGGCAATGTCGAGTTATACCAGTTGTGGGGTCAAATTTTGCTGTGGGAGAGATCACTATTCAAGGTCGACGGCTTAGCAATAAGACTGTTGATGTATCAGCTTCGATAAATGGTGACAAAGCTACCACCAAAGTTAAGGTTATCCAGAAAGAGGAAAGTGGCGCACCTCTGGCTTTTAAAATAGTTCCTCACAGTCTGGGCGTTTATCGTGCAGCTTGGGCAGTTGATATGCCGAATAAATTGGAGGTGTCCGCAGCCCACGACTCGATCAAGAAGTACCTAGGACCGGGGCCAGTATATGATGAGTCGCATCAGGACCAGCCTCACTTTCGGGTACTGCTTGCTGAGATCATCGCGGAATGCGTTTGCAGAAGAGCTTTAGAATTAGAGATCAAAACAAGACCTTATGATTTTAGAGATGACTTCATAGGGAGTCCGGAAGTGGTGGCCAATACGGTTCTGACCCATCTCCAAAGGCGAATTCGAGACTTTGTGTCTATCGCCCATAATGTCATGTTAAAGGATGTGACGTTCTGAGGTGTGGTCGCAATCGCACGATCCGAACGATGAGCCAGCGAGTAAGTTGCTGGAGAGGATCAAGGCAGCCAAGAAGAGCAGGCATAAACAGCTCGTAGCGTAACACCTTTGAGGGTTTATTTGACACATAGGCGACTTTTTTGGGTCGGATAAAGGATTGAACTTTTGGCTCAAAAATGGACGTATATAGGGCTTGTTATAGAACAGAATCAGATTTAAATTACCTTGCTCGACAAGATCCTTCGAGCAATAATCTTAGTCACGCAATGCGTTTTGAGAATGAGAGGCTATAAGATGATCCATCTATCAAGATTTCTTATCGGTATTCGGCACAACAGAATTTTCAGGATGCAAAGTTTGTCAGGGCAACTGATTGACAGGCTGGTAAAAGCGTATCCTAAAGATTTTTTGAGAGTAACGGAAACTCAGTTTGGTAACGAAATCGCGCTATCAGACGCAGACAATCTGCTAGTAGCCACGGTTACTCGGGACGATATTATCGTTGAAGGCAGAAAGTCGTTCGACTTTGAAGCCCGTAAATATGTCGAAGTAAACAAGCAGAAAATACTTGGAATGGCTACGGCATGTCTACCCCATATATCTGAAGTTCTTGCCTTGGATAAAGACTTTGCTCGGATTGGAATGATCTTCGAATTCCGCATACCAGTGTTTGCGGGTGTAGAGAACGGCAACTTTGGTAAGTTCATAGCCGATAAGTTTATTTCATTTAAGACGGACGGAGATAAGACCGAAGGCAGTGCCCGCTTTGCTTATAAGCTGAAGGTGTCCGGAGGCGGTATCATTCGCAACATTAAAGACTACAGGAACGCAATTGTTGCCATGATCCCAGCCAAAGGGATTGACGAAGACGGGAAAGAACGTGACTGTTTACTCGTAAGCGTGGATCTTCAGCATATCTATGACCCATTACAAAAATCTGTAGATGTGGGCGAGCACTACGGTTTTGCTATCGAACATTTGAAGCAAGTTATATTGCCCGAGCTCAAGTCCAAGGGAGTGGAAATTAACTATGAGTAAGCGCCGACTCAAGAAGCTCCCTTTTAACGCACCGTCAAGAACGTATGAAAAGTATGAGGCGAATTTGGAAAGATCTAAGTCCGATGAAACTTCCCGACGTTCAGTCGATGAAGAACCGCCGAGTGAGCAGAGCAATACAGATGCTACCATACCAAGTAATGTCGTCCCGCGATACGGGTCGTCAGGATGGGAGCCACCAAAATGGCTCGGACATGCAGCAGTATATATCACCATCATATTATTTGTGGTTGGGATCGTCGCATTTTTCTGGAGCATGAACTCCTCGCTGATCGAAACTAAGCGGGATGTATCTGATGTATCTAGTAAGGTTCAGGCGGTAGACACAGATTTACGAGGCTTAACCAGGGAGAATGCTCAAAATCACAATGAGGTAGATCGCTTCTTCGCCGAGCTACTAAGTAAGTTTGATCGAATACTGGATAGACTGCCAAATCAAAATCAAATCCTAACTCCCCCCAGTTCTCAGGAAGGCATTAAGAGCAGCCGATAGACTGAACAATTTTTTAAAATTCTTTAAACATTTCCCGCCTAAGTCGTGTACTCCCTTGAGGTTTGCAAGTTCCGTAATGTTGTTTCAGAGGTTTTCTCCCAGACTCTTTTGACAGAATATTTGACACCTTCCGAGGTGGTGGTATGTATATTCTGTAGGAGGTGCATCATGAATTCATGCAAACGAGTAGTTGGATATACCAGAGTATCCACATCAGGTCAGGTGGAAGACGGCACAGGTTTAGAAATCCAGCGTGTTCGCATTTCAGAATACTGCGAGCAGAACGGATTGGTGCTTGATAAAATTTACGAAGACAAAGCCATGAGTGGCACAATGCGAGATAGGCCGGCATTGCTAGAACTTTTGAAGGATGTCGAAGAGGACCGCATCAAACAGGTCATTGTCTATCGGCAAGACAGATTGTCGCGCGAAATGGGGCTGACAATATTTATCGATAACAAGCTCACAGAACATGGCGTTCAATTGACTTCGGTTTTGGAGCCTATCATTGACCTGCATGACGGCTTGTCGAAGCTAATCCACCGCATGCTAGCGCTATTCAACGAGTGGGAAAAAGATTTGCTAGCATCAAGACTTTCAGAGGGAAGGCGGAACAACGCCAAGAACGGCAAGCGAGGGTCTGGACCGATCCCGTACGGGTATATGAAAGTTGGTGATGATCTCGTGGCCAATCCCGATGAGAGCGTTATCGTAAAGAAGATTTTCCTCTGGCGTCATAAAGGTCGCCGATATTCTGAGATCGCTAAGATTTTGTCGAAGCGAGGCGTGGTCACAAAACGTGGCGGTGTGTTTGGAGTTCAAGCCATCAAATGTATTTTAACGAACCAAATATATTGCGGCGAGACGATCTTTGGGGCGATCAATACCAAAGGGATCCATAAGTCGATTGTGAGTCGTCGACTTTTTTTAAAGACTCAGACCAAGACAAAAGATGGCCAGTCCCAGTCTGACTGATTTCAAAGACCTGTTCATAGACGCAGCCTCCCGAACCCAGAAGCACTAGTCATCCTAAAAGTACCCCAAAACTTTTCCCCCTTGACAAACAGTAATATGCCTTGTATTATAATCCAGAGTCTTACATATAATCTGTAAGTAATAAAAGTAAAATAGAGGTGAAAATGGCACGAACAGAAGCTTCGGAGAGGTTCAAGAGGGTAGGAGCCACCAGGGCTAACCGCGTAATTGAAAACCTGCGTGTCCTAACTCATTGTGCGGACCGAAAGAATTATGAGTATGACCAAGTCCAAGTCGATAAGATTTTTTCAGCGATTGAGGCTGCTCTTGTAACGGCAAAAAGCAAATTTATACCACGGACGTCGACCGTCCAGCGGATCGAGCTCTAGCACAACCAATCACGGGGGAGGGACTCCATATCGAATAAACGATCATACGGATTTCTGAGTATCGAATAACTTAATTGAGATTTAGAAGGTCGAACTTATTGCTGACCTGAGTTTCCTCAGTGTCGAACTGCACCGTTCGAGGCGAACTTGCGATTTTCCTGGAGAAGGAGGTATGAATGCTCAGAGTAGAGCACATGCGCTTCTCGGGCAAATATGCGGCTAACATTCCCTCGCGAGGCGGCACATCAAATGCGTGATGAATTGAAAGGTCACTCAGATGTTGTGTGTCTCGCAGGGGAAATCGCTGGATGAACGGCTTACAGTTATAGAGGACGAAATAGCGCGCGCTATCGCAGACGCGCTTTTTGTGTTTCTGAAAGGACATAAAGAAAAGGAGGGCTCCGATGATAACCACGCTCGATAAAGAACTCAACCTCGGCTTCGTGGCAAGTTATGGGGTGAAGGGTTGGCTCTGGCTAAGCAAGCTTACGGCTATGCACTACTGCGGAAACTGTAACTTGGCGACAGTGGAATATGATGACGAATTGAACCGCCTGGAGATATACCCTTTCAGGCCCGTCGGGCTTTTCTCGATGCAACGCGGTTGGTTGAGGATCGAACCGATCCAAGATAACGGAGTAGGAATAAATATTTCGGAATTTCTGCCTATCGCGTCAAAGCTAAAGCTGTTTGGGCAGTACTTTCCGAACTACGATGCCGAAAAACACTTGATCTGGCTCGACATGAACGCAAAGCTGAAACGGAGCAAAAAACATGGCCGATAAAAATTGCGGGCTTTACATCCGCGTTTCAAGCGAGAAGCAGGCGAGTGTTGAGGAGGGCTCGTTGCGAAACCAAGAGCAGCAGCTGAGACAATTCGTTCAGATGAAGCACGGCTCTGGCAAGGAGTCCTGGGCTGTGGCGAAAGTCTACATTGATGGCGGCAAGTCGGCTAAAGATACCAATCGCGCCGAGTATCAACTCATGCTCCACGATATTGAAGAAGGTAAGGTCAACACGGTACTCGTTTGCGCCTTGTCGAGAATTTCCCGTTCAGTTAGAGATCTGCTTGATATGGTCGACAATTACAAGCGACAGAATGTCGACTTCATTTCGATCAAAGAGCATTTTGACACCACGTCGGCTGCTGGCAAAATGCTTTTCATGATCATGGCCGTTCTGAATGAGTTTGAGCGAGAGCAGACCAGTGAGCGGACCATCAGGAACTTGTATACACGTGCTACTCGAGGCCTATTTCATGGCGGTCACGTGCTGGGATACGATCCGGATCCTGAGAAGAAAGGCAATTTGATCCCTAATAAGAAAGAGGCCGAGCTTGTACGGCGCATTTTTGATGAGTACTTGGAATATGGCTCTGCGGAAAAGGTTGCTGCGAACTTGAATAAGCACGGTTATGCCACCAAGGCATACGTCACACCCGCCGGCGCCCGCCGTGGAGGGATGAAATTCTGCTACAGCTCAACCTTGTACACCTTAAGTAACCTCACCTATGTTGGGATACGTGAAATAAACAAGATGAACAAGGGAAAGGACCAGGTAGGTCTTATGGAAGAACAGCGGTACATCACCTGCGGCGGCACGTGGCAGCCGATTGTTGATAGGCAGACGTTCGACAAGGTGCAAGTCCTGCTAAAAGAGAACTGCGAGCACAAGAACAATGGAGCTAAGCCAACGAAGCATAGTTACTTATTCAATGGCCAGTTGACCTGCCACAAATGTGGCGCACGGATGGAAGGTCGGAATGGGCACGGCCATTTAGGTAAAATCTATTTCTATTACTACTGCACCAACCAAAACTGTAGGTTCAAAGTTCCAGAGGCGGAGCTGGAGGCGGCGGTTCAGCACATAGTAAAGGCGATACTCCTACGCCCGTCAATGATGGCAAAGATCGCAGCGCAGGTGAACGCCCGTCTATACGAGCAGTTACCGAAGCTCAGAAGCGAGCGTGAGTCGATCGAAAGCCAACTCGTCGGGCTAAAGAACGAATTTACGAAGGTGATGGATAACTGCGTTGGCGTAAAGAACGGGAGAGATTTTATTGAGGAAAGGCTTGCCGAGCTTGAACGTATGAAGATCGGACTTACTGAGCGGCTCGAGCAGGTTTCAACGGAGATCTCATGCTTGGAGAATAAAACCATCGACGCGGACAGGGTTGAGCGGATCCTGGCTCATCTTGACGTTGTCTTCAAGGACGGGATGAAACCGTTTCAGAAGAAGATTCTCTTGACCCATTTGCTGGCTTATCTTAAACTTTGTGATAAAGAATTGACTCTCGGGATTGAGGCGTCGAAGTTCAGAAGCGACATTACCCAAGTCCTTCGGTTTGATGGCGTTCACCACGTCAAGCCAGGGAGCCAATTTGGACGCTCATTCGAACCATAAGTTGGGGTAGTTAAGCGTAACAAAATAAAGAAGACGCCTCGCTTCCAGTTTGGAGGCGGGGCGTTATTGCTATTAGAAAGCTAATGTGTTCTCGATGTTTGTTTTTAATGGGGTTTAAAAATAACTAGAAAGACTATTGCGATGGATGAGTATGTGTAAAGTTTCTGAAGCTAAGTTGAATTGTTGGGTTGGCAGAATTGCGTTAGTGATTTCTGTTCCGATTATTATTTTTTTTGGTGTGCGTAACCTTCCAAAATTAAAAATTGATTGGAAATCAATTTTGTGGTGTATCACATGGTCTTTGCTTGGGTTAGGACTAAGTTTGGCGGGTTCAACTCCAAAGAAGAATGAAGTCGGTTTAATTAAACGAAGCGGTTATTATATTTTTGTTGTATTTATAGCCGCCTATGTTTCATACGGGTTTTGTATATCAAATGAATCAAACTGGTTAAATGCTTCCCTGTTAGCTTTTATTATTGGATTATCTGGAAATGATTTATTTGGGATTTTAAAAAAGGCAGTTGAGAAGTTTGATCTGGATATTAAAAAATCACAGGAAAAATAAGTGAAATATTTTTTTAAGATAATCTTAAAAATACGAATATTATTTTTAGCAGGACAGGCCAATCGGTATTTCTTCGATAAAAAGGATTACAATGTCGCTTTGAAAAAATACAAGGAGCTCAAATCCTTCATCAAAAATAACATAAATAATTTTGGTATTACTGAAAAAGAATATACCGAGTGTTCTGTTGCG
>OBEQ012272032.1_pt1 | contig 13639 bp, 11 predicted proteins | sample 1670901 | NCBI WGS metagenome assembly OBEQ01 (sample SAMEA104232315, study PRJEB22302) | groundwater metagenome | biome: forest; feature: aquifer; material: groundwater | place: USA | collected 2011-08-07 | depth 5.4 m
CTCAAACCGGGAAAATGGAGCGGAAAAATTTTTTCGTTTGCCCATTTGATGCCACGGGGGGAATTAATAAATAAAGGTCGTCCGAGAGCCCCCTCTCCCGGCCTACGGCCTCCCTCCCCCTCGACCCAGGCTACGCCGGAGGCTTCGCCGAGGCGAGGGGGGGAGGGCTGGGGAGAGGGTGATCCCGAATTTTCTAGCATTTCCAATAGTGTCAAGTGATTCAGATAATTCAAATCCACCGGAGGATCTTTGCGCAAAAATAAAACGTGCAACAAACCAAGGTCGATTGTTTTTGAATCGATGAATGTATAAGAAAATTTTTTTTGTCTCTGAAAAACCTCAACTTTTTTTGCGGCGGCTAATATTTTTCCATTTTTTAAAAAAATATCTTTTAATTCTACAATCCAATTTTCAAAGCCCCGTCTGGTTCCTTCTTTCAAAAAGAAAAAAGTGGTTTCCGCCTCGACGTCAAAAGAAGAAATCGGATCGATCACATAACCTATTTTAAGTTTTTGGCGCGTCATGGGATTCTATATTTTTTGCACAATATCCACTCGATCATTTTTTTGAACTTGAAATTCTCCTTCGACTTGATGTCCCGTTCCCCGCACATTCAATGTTACCAAGTCTCCACGACGCATGCCGTTCCAGCCAAAATTGGGAGGCCCCGCATCTTTGTCAAGGCGGGTCACGTGATAACGGCCGGATGGTCCGCAAAGAACAAACTCTTCTTTTCCTTTTGTGGGAATACGGTTGCTGATCACACGCCAAGCATTTTCGGGACGTGGAAATATTTTTTGAAACTGGCGCGGCTCTTTGGCCAAGACCAAAAACGAGCAAGCCAACCAATCTTTTTGGTTGCCGATGATTTTGTCAACGCGCGAGATAAAATCGGGACGCTTCCACGAAAAATAAAAATGGCACCAGTCTCTTTTGTTGACCACGTTTAAAGGGCAAAGCTCTTGATGCAAACAAGGAGAATGAACAAACGCCGTTTTGTGGTTCACCACGATTTGATCACGAACGTTTTGAAGATCGCGCGAGGTTTTTTTGAGAGCCGGCTCGATGAGAATCAGTTTGCCGTTTGGCGCCAAATGCTCGGCGATGAGCGATTCGACAAACGCCGTTTGGGATTCGCGATCGGGAAATTCGTTAATTACATTTCCAACAACGATTAAGTGATATCGAAAATTTCTCAAAAAACGTCTGAGTCCACCACGTCGAAAATCAAAATGTTTTACCGAACAAAGGGACCGAAAACTTTTATTTTCCTTTTCCAAAAAGGACGAATACTCGCGATGAAGAGACAGCGCATCCTTTAAAATAGTGTGGTTCTGGTCGATGAGCGTAAAATCGAGCCAGGCATCTTTCAGTTTCTTCTCTTTGAGCAAATCAGCGTAAAACGCCATCAACCCCAGCATCGCCGTCCCAGGGCCGGAGCCGACATCAAGAACTCTGATTTTTCCGTCGGTAATTTCTTCGGCAGAAAATTCCTGCATGATCCGGACAATTTTCAAAAAATTCACCGGTAAAAAATAAAGTAAATATCCCGAGCGCAAAACCGGATCGTTAAAATAATTGGTCGGCAATGTTCCTCGGTCTTCGGTAAAACCGTCGGAGAGTCTGGCCGCCCCTTTCGAAAAATAAAGAAGATCCTTATCGTTGAAGGGACTGCGTTTTACCGTGTCGCGAGAGTCGGACAAATAATTGGTTTTAATGTATTGAAGTAGAATTTTTTCGAATTCTTGGGGAAATGTAAGCATAAAACAACCTAACAAAATTACTCATTTAAATCAAACTTCAATGAAAGAGTAATGTCGGACGAATAAAAGGGGTAAGGGCTTGCTCGTTTGACAGTAGCCACCGCTTCGTCGTCTAACAGAGGAACTCCGGACGATTGAACCACACGCACTTGACCGACATTTCCATCTGGCAACAAATTAAATGTAAGGCCAACCGCTCCCTGAAGTCCACGCCGACGAGCTTGGAGAGGGTATTCCTTCACGCGCAGGATGCGCTGGCGGATTTGTTGGAGAATATCAGGTTCGGCTGAAGTGACACCAGCATCGAACCCTGCACCCTTTCCACCGGCAGGAGTGGGTGAGGTGCCTTGGCCGGCAGTGGATGGTGGATGGTGGATGGTGGATGGTTTTTCAATTTGCAATTTTTGTTTTTTAGTACCCATGTCCTGTTTTCCATTTTCCGATTTCTCTTTCCCCTCCTCTCCTTGTAAAACAATGGTTACCACTCCCTCTTTTTGGCCGTATCCTCCGCTCCACAGTTCCGGATGATGTTGAATATGAAAAAGGAATATGAAAAGCAGGAAACCGTGGAGGAGTAAAGAAATGACGACAAATTTTCTCATGGCTCATAAGGGACTTCAAAAACCCTCTCGATATTCTCCGCCGTTAAAACCTCAGAGGTTTTCCCCGACACTTCAATCACACCATTTTTGAGAAAAAATAGTTTTTGAAAATAACGGGAAGCACTCCTCAAATCGTGAACAACGCACAAAAGAGTCATTCGTTCTTTCTGATGGAGCTCTATTAAGAGGCGGTACAAATCGCGCTGATGTTTGAGATCGAGATGGCTGGCGGGCTCGTCCAACAAAAGAATTTCCGGTTTTTGAGTGAGTGCGCGGGCCAAGAGAACCCGCTGTTTTTCTCCTCCCGATAAAGTCTGAATATTTCGTTTCGCCAGATGCCAACAATCGGTTTTTTCCATCGCCACACGGGCGATCTGTAAATCGTCTTCCGATTCGAACATTTTGTTTTCACGATGAGGAGTGCGCCCCATCAACACCACTTCGAAAGCGCTAAACGAAAAAGCAAAATGGGCTTCTTGCGGCACAACCGCTATTGTTTTGGCCAAACCTTTTGGCGAAAGACCATTGATGTGCAAAAGATTTAACGTCGCCGAACCTTGATAGTCGTGGTAAACACCACTTAAGATCCGAAGCAGTGTTGTTTTGCCCGAACCGTTGGGACCCATCAAACCGGCAAAGTCACCCCGTTCGACAGTCAAAGAAACATCGGTGAGAATTGGATTACCGTTGAGCGAATAGGAAAGATGTGTCGTTTGTAACATAATTACGATTTCTTCATTAAATAAACAAAAAATGGCCCGCCGATCAACGCCGTGATGACACCGACTGGAAGTTGCGTTTGAAATTGGGCGCCGGCAAACAAAGTGCGTGCAACAAAATCACACAGCATGAGAAAAATAGCGCCACCAATGGCCGACGCTGGCAATACCAAACGATGATCGGAACCAAATAATAGTCGGATCATGTGAGGAACAAAAAGACCGACAAACCCGATAAGCCCCGCCAACGCCACGCTGGCACCGACCATAATGGAGGAGGCAAAAAAGAGAATTGTCCTTTCGCGATCGACCGCCACTCCCAATTGTTGGGCCGGCTCGTCGCCGAGCCCCACAACATTCATCCGGGGCGACTGCCAACATAAAATAAAAAACCCCAAAAGAGTAAAAAATCCCATCCACAAAACTTCTTTGAGACTTGAAGATTCCAGAGACCCCATCAACAAATAAATCATCTGATGCGCTTCTCCGAGAGTGACCAACGAATTGATCAGCAAAATAAGAGCAAACGCAAACGCGTTGAACACCACACCGGTTAAGAGAAGCGCATGAACCGGCAATCTTCCTTCAACCTGAGCCAAAGAATAAATCAAAAATAAAGTCAGCAAAGCGGCAATAAAAGAAGTGACAAAAATGAGAGGAACAGGAAAACTAAAAGCCATAGCGATGGCCCCGCCAAGAGCGGCCCCACCGGAAACCCCTAGCAAATAAGGATCAGCAAGAGGATTGCGGAGCAACGACTGAAAAGCAACACCACTTGAAGAAAGAGCCATGCCTACAAAAATGGAGAGCAAAACGCGAGGAAGCCGGGCGTGAAAAAAAATATCGTGCACAACATTGTTGTTTTCGAACAAAGCATGTGGACTAAGAACGGGGCTTCCGACAAATAAACAAAAAATAAAAACAAGAAAAAGAATTCCAAAAAGAAATCCATTAATCTTGAGCCATTTTTGTATTGTAAGAGGCATAAATTAATTTGTTTGGCCCAGTCTTTCACGAGCAAGCTGAATAGATTGATAAAGTTTCTTCTCTAAAACTTTTCGCGAAGGGAGATCGGTCATATATTCCGCCACCCGAATACCGCTTTTACTAAGTTCTAAAAGTTCAACATGTTTATCTGATTTTCCGGCACATAAAATCAAACCAATAGGCGATTTTTCGCCAGCTTGTTTTTCATGACGGTCTAGCCAACGAAGATAAAGCTCCATCTGGCCTTTATACTCTGCTCTGAACTTATCCAATTTCAATTCAATAGCAACCAATCGCCTGAGACGGCGATGGTAGAAAAGGAGATCGAGATAATAATCTTCAGAGTCAACACTAATACGTTTTTGTCTGGCCACAAAACTAAAACCATCACCCATCTCCAAAACAAACGATTCCATGTCGCGAAGAATAGCCGATTCCAGATCCTTTTCTTGGAAAGCTCCTTTAAGGCCCAAGAAATCTAGAAAATAGGGATCTTTGAAAACTAAATCGGGTGTTAACTGGTCGCGTTGCTTCAGTGATTTGATTTCTTGCTTGATAACAACTGCCGGTTTTTTAGCCACGGCCGTGCGTTCATACAACATGTGCCCGATTTTGTGACGCAACGTTCTCACACTCCATTTTTCAAGGCGACACATTTCGGCGTAGAAGTCACGCTTGAGGGAATCTTTGAGGGGAATAATCTCTAAAAAATGAGTCCAAGTTAATTGTCGCATCAGTGATGCGAGAATCTTTTCGTTGGGAAAAACATCATAAAATTGAACCATACGGTGCAAGCTTTTTTCAGAAAACCCGGAACCATATTCCTTGGTCAATTGTCGCGACAGTGATGCGACAATTTGCTCACCATACCCAGCTCGCTTTCCCTTTAGAATTTCTTGCTGAATGCGCCTTCCAATCTGCCAATAGAGAGCTACTAATCCTGTGTTTACTGCACGCGCAACATGCTCCCGGGCCTGTTCAATCAAGGAACGGATGTCTCGGCTAAGGGACCCGGTTTTTTTAAAGGGAGTTTTGGATAGGGAAACAAGGGATGTCTTCTTGGACTTCTTCATCCGCCGATTTTATGACTTGATGCCCTCGAGGAAGCAAGGAATTTGTTGAGAGTTAAAAGAAAATCCTATCTCCCCATCAAACCAACCAATTGTTTTGCCCCGATGATCAACCGCGGCGACGCCAAAAAATCTTCCATGTTCAAAAAAAAGATTTTGTTATTTTTGACCGCCGGCACCGAATCAAAATGCTGATCCCAAGCCAGCGCCGCCTTCGCGTCCGTCTTTTCGCTCCCCATGCTCAGATCAAACACGACTGCGGGTTGCGACGCAATGAATCTTTCGTAAGTATACGTGGGATATTTAATGGTGGATCCGCGGGCGATATTTGAAAAACCAAGCTCGACCAACAGATCATCCAACAAATTATTTTTCCCCACAACCACCAACGGGCGGGTTCCTACCACCATCAAAACCGGCAAGCTATTCGCCGGGATTTTCGGTTTCAGAGAAGCCAGATCCTCTTTCATTTTGCCGATCATTTCTTCCCCTTTGGCCTCGACGTGCAACAAATGGCTGATGCCACGGATGGAATCGTAAGTCTCATTAAGCCGATCAAACGAAAAAAGATGGACGGCGATCCCTTCGTTCTTCAAAAATTCGACATCTTTTTGAATGCTATTTTCTTTCGACCCAATCACCAGATTGGGCTTGAGGGCGATCACTTTTTCAACATCCACATGGACATAATCGGCTACTTTTTGGATTTTTCTAACCGCTTCAGGATGATCGCAATAGGTGGTAACCCCGACGACGCGATCACCAACTCCCAATTCGAAAAGTATCTCCGTGATGTTCGGCTTGAGGGAAATAATTCTATCTTTCCCTTCATTCCCCCAAACAACACCATTCCACGAAAGAAATATTATAAATAAGTATATGAAATTAAATGATTTTTTTAAATTTATCCACATATGAACAGAACTGTGACAAATGTGTAACTTTTTAATCTCCGCTATTGACACATCGCGTCAATGCCACTATATTATGCGACAAGAAAGGAGAAAACTTATGTTATTAGCAATCAAAATATGGTTCGGGTTTCTGTTGGTACTTTTAGCAGTCGACCTGCTTATTGGCCAGTTGTTTTCAAACAAGAAAGAAACACCGACTAAGACCAGAAAAAGAACAGTAGCTCTTAAACAGGCTAGCCTGAGGCAGGCAGCCTGAGGCAGGCCAGCCTGAGTTTTATAACTTATACTCAATTCTCCCAAAAAAACTTCTCCCCGGCAGTGGAAACCCCACGACATCGTAGATCTGATTATTCGACAAATTTTTCCCCTCAAACGATAAAGTCGTTTTTGAATTTGGCGAAAAACTCAAACCGCTGTTTAAAATCAAACGATTTTGAATGACACGGGTGTTCAGCGGATCTAAAAAAGTGCTGTCCATCCAGTTAACCGCCAGAAAAATTTTGCCGCGTTTGTTGTAGCCAGTCAACTCGGCGTCCGCTTCGTGCTGGGGTTGGCCGGGAATAAATTTTCCCGGATTATTCCCCTCGTCTTTCGGATCCTGAAAAGTATAGTTGGCCGAGAGACGCACATGTTTGAAAAAATCGGCACTAGCCATCGTCTCAACCCCGCGAATACGCGCCGACCCCACATTTTCGGCCCGGGCAAAACCGGAATTTTGTTCGAACTGAATCAGATTGTCGATGCGGCGCTCGAAATAGAAAACAGATAAATCCCCCTTTAGCCCCCCTTTGTCAAAGGGGGGATGGGGGGATTTTCGATCCAACTCAAAACCAATATCCCAATTCAAACTCACCTGCGGTTTTAACAGTGGATTCCCCACCACCCCGCCGCGATCTCCAAAAAGTTCTGAAAAAGTCGGAAAACGATAACTGTGGGAAACGTTCATTGGCATTGAGAGCCACGGAGTTATCATTCCCTTCACTCCCATTTTTTCGGAAACAACATGGTGCGAGCTCGAATCTGTAAAAGTGGCGGGAGTTAAAAAAGAAGGATCGTTATTATTGATGCGATCAAAAACGTTCGAGAACCAAACAGCGGGATTGAGATAGAGCCGGTGATTCAACAAATCAATTTCGTCGCCGGCTCCCACATTCCACATTTGCCGCACGCTGGTGGAACCATGAGACGGTGTTGCCAAAAAATTCTGCGGACGAAAATCTTCCATTTGATACAAAAAAAAGCTGGTCACGTTTTGGTGGCGGTCGGGATAATAGTTCCAGGTGAACTGATGATTAAAAAAAGTGGTGTCGTCATCATTGTCCTGCGCCCCGCCCAATCCAATTTCTCCATTGGGATCGGAGAATTGACTTTTGCTGACCTTCACCGACGTCAAACTTTCAAACGAAATTTTTTGGCTGAAAAAAGAATCGCGGTGAATTTTGAAGCTGGAAAGAAGGGTGGTCGTAGACAAATCGGCGGTTTGCGATTGGTTAGTTGAGAGCCCCGGCACACCGGCGTCCTTGCGGATAAAATGGATCAGCCATTCCATTTTTGTTTTCGAGTCGAAATTGTAGAAAATTTTGAAAAAAGGATGAACGGTTTGCGACGCGTTGTTTTGGCGTTTGACCCGTTGATCGTCGTTGGGATTGGCAGGCGTTCCATTATCATCCAAAAAAGAAAAATCGCCATCAGTACGAAGATAAGAAGTTGAAAGTAGAAAGCCATAACGCTCGTTCGCCTGCGAATAATGGGCGTGGCTGCTCACCGTATTAAAACTTCCATAACCGACAGACGCATTTACTTCTTTTCCTTTTTTTGGAATTTTGGAATTGAGCTCCACCGCCCCCGCCGCCGGAGCTGCGCCAAACTGAACGGGCGCACTGCCGCGATAAATAGCGATCGAATCGAGCGAGTCGAGTAAATAGGGCGAAAGATCGACACTATCTCCCGTAGCGGAGTTGAGCGGAATTCCATCGAGTAGAATGAGCACCTCGTCCCCTTGAGATCCACGAATGGAGACGGAGGTAAAATCCTCCAACCCACCGTAACGTGTAAGATGCACTCCCCCTTGCGACGACAGAACATCGGAAACGGTATCCATCGAATGCTGCTCGTCGGAGACGTGGATCACCGTGCTATCGGCCGTTACATCTTGTGATTCATTTTCGGTGTCACCATAGACGGTAATGGAGGGAATGGAAGCCGGTTTTCCGGAAACTGGTTCACCGGCAAGGGCCAGCGGGGCTGATAAAAATAGCAGACAGAATAGGGAAATGGGCAAAAACTTCATCCTGCCACCAGCTACGTGAAAGTGAAAGGATTGTCAAACTTAGGGGACAACACAAAAGTCAGAAACAACAGCCTCCGACGATATTGCGCCAAGACTGGCGGCCCCTAGAAGCATAAGGGCTCTATTTCTTTCGGCGGGGTTCACAAGTGTAGCCAAACGATGTTGATAAGAACTATGTGCGGCCCAACGACGATGCCCCACTTCATGTAACACATGAGTGGTAACCCCTTTCGCAAAAAGTCCTTCTATCTCGCCGGCCGCTACAAAATGTCCTGCTGTTTTTAAACGATATAATAATTCCTGTTGGTTTCTGGCTTCTTTATCTCCCTGCTTTCCTAATCCCTCCTTTACCTTCCCTAGCAGAGACGAACGAGGCGCGGGTGAATTGGCCGCCGGAAGTCTGACAAACTCTTGAGCAACAGCAAAAGAAGACATCACAGCTGGCACCTTCACAGACTTTGGAGTTTCAAATATTGTCGTGGGAAATGATAAACTGATGGTGGTTCCCGCCCCTACTACTGAATCAACGCCCATCTTCCCGCCTACAATCTTCAATCTTTGCAAAGCACCATTCACCCCAACCCCTTTTCCTTGTGCAACTTGGGCCATGGCCTCTGGTGCCCGAACCCCAAAACGCCCAAACTGGGTTTCAATAAAATCGCGAGCCATGCCTATTCCTTTATCGGCCACAATCACAAAAAGTTCTCCCTTCTCAACACGCACCGTTACATGAATAGTTCCTCTTCCGTAACGAACCGCATTCTGCAAAAAGTTATCAACTACTTTCTGAAATAATGTTTTTTGTACAATACTGACAAAATGCAAGTCGTGTGCCTCTGAAGAAATAGCCACACTCCATACTATAGGAAATGTTGGGGAAGTTTGAGCTTGCAACCCCTTGATTAACGATTGAATAAAAGCCCCAATCTCCCGCGGGGGAGCCAACTCTACAAAAGAAATCGGTTTGAGTGCTAAAATGCTATCTCTCCACGCTTCATCGAACGCAGGATAAAATCCTACGAGCGTATTATTAAAATCATGCACATTAATAATAGCTTCGTCTCTCTCGGGGGTTTCTGGTAGCTCACCATAAAACCCCCCCATCTTAGCAGATCGTCTCCCCCTCGCCCCATGCTTGTCAAAAAAAGAAGGATAATGTAAGTCCGGTTTACTCAAACGTTCAAAAACTGCGAGGCGTTTCGAAGAAGTTTCCCAATTTGTGGAATCATTGACACCAGCCTCTAACAAAGCGGAATGGAGTTTTTCCCCTTCGACTACGGCTTCGCTAGAATAATGATCCATTAAACCAACAACGGCCCGATGAAAGGTCGGAGGAACTGTAGACTCCAATTTCAGATCACCAGACCCCTTCCGCAAAAGTACAAAGAGGTCAACAATCCCCTCGACTCTTTTCCAATCTTTCAATCCGACATCACGGATGACGTTAAAATGAATCGTCCGATCATAATTGATTTCTACCCCTAACTTGTCAAAACGAAGAGGGCCAAGTGCTTGCGTTGGATTATTTTGGATGGAACGATAAAACCATTCGAGAAGAAGTGTTGCACTATCGGCATGAAAATAAAAATCGGCAGAAGGCACCCATACCCCACGAGCTGGAGAGAACATTACAGGCCGATCTATTCTATTTTGTAATGCCAACCAATAAGATGTTTTTCCATCGACCACAGGTGCCGAAGAGAGAGCTGCCCCTGTAACTTCAGGCAGATCAGCTCCCCCGGCATTGGAATCAATAGGATGAATGGGCATGGAATTTCCTCCCTCCCCCCTTTTTCGGCAGCCCGCCAAAATTGTTGCTAAAATAATTTCTACCCGATAACGTATTGTGTCATGAGCGTATTCTATTGGATTTCCTTCGTTCTCTACCTTTCCCCCATCTTAAAACTTTTCATCAAAATGGCGTCTTTTGTTTTGGCCCTGTTTCGCAGTCGAATGACTATGAATCCTTTTTTCGAACGGATCAATCGCGAATTGGGACGTTTGGAATATGTCATCCGCGTGCCACGCAATCTTATTTTTGGGGCTCTGTTTTCTCTCACCTTTATTTATTCTGTCGTTAAAGGCACACTTCACGGCATTCCCGCAGGAATGAGCACATGGGGGTTTTTGCTTCCCGCGCTGTTTTTAGGGCTAATCGGATTTACCATTCATCAGGAAATTATCATCAGCCTGCGCCTCGCCGAATTTCTGCGTCAATTCCCCGATCTGCATCCACAAACTTTTTTTGATATTTGTCATCAAATGCGCGGGCCCTTTCCCTACGATATTCCGGCGGGACAAACTCTCCCCACGGTGTCCCCCGTCAAAGTCGATTTTAAGAAAAATGCTCGTTTGCAACAAAGTGCCTGGCTGTTAATCCCGGCGCTATGGGACACCGCCCATCTGGCCCACGCCAGCCTTCGGTCTCTGCGTTATGTCGGCACGCAATTTGCCCGCGGAACTTTTGATGTCATGGCGTCGATGTGGGGAAAAAGAATGCTGCAACTTTTTCAGGCGAGTTTGCAGGTGACCGGAAGCGAAAAATTGGAAAACCTCGATGGAAAAATCATTCTGGTCCTCAACCACAAAAGTCAGCTCGACTTTGCTCTCACGTTTTTTGCTCTCAGCGCTATTCGGCTCCCTTCGGGGCGAAAAATAAAACCGCGATTTATCACCGCCAAAGATCATTTTGTCGATAATCTCCTGGTCTATCAAGTTTTGGGAATGGGAAAATTGATCGAAGCGATCGACATGGTTTTTATCGACCGAAAGAAAAAAGGGGTTGGTTTTCAAAATTTGAAACAAGCCGCCGATTTTTTGGTTAACAAAGAAATTGAAATTGCCATTTTTCCACAAGGAACCAGGGCCGAGGGAAATGTGGACCGCTCCGAAAAAAGACGCGACGCCGGTTTTTATACAACCGTCCCGCCGAAGGATGCCGAATCGGATCTGGGACACTTACGAAAAGGATGCGCCTTTCTGGCCGTAGATACTCTGCTGGAATTAACCAGAAAAAATCTGAACACCCCTTTGCACCTTGTCTTTGTAGGCATCAGCGGCACCGCAACCACTTTTTCGAAACAATCTCTCAAAATTCAAACCGAAACCGACATTCGCTACGACATCGGCGAACCGTTAACATTGACCACAGAAATGGTGGGCGGCATGCAAAGCGAAGATCAAAAATATTTCGAGCTGATCGACGAGCTTCATCAGCAAATCAACGACCACCTAGTCGAAAGCCTCAACATTCATTCCAACCTCAAGCACCGTTTTTTGCTCGACCTGAAAGGATATTTTCGTCTCACGCAAGATCGCATTGATCATGTGGAACAATATTTGGAAATCATCACGCGCGAAACAAATCTTCCGTATCAAATTCTCGATCGAATTTACGCCTGCGCACCGAAAGAATGGAACCCGTTCCTCTCCGAACTTTCCCAACTCCTCATGGACGAAAGCCCCAAAAAACGTTTCGAGACCTTCCGCTCGGTCGTTACCCAAACAATGCTGGAGGGGCTCAAGACAAAAAGCCATGGAAAGAAAATTAAAAAAGAACACCTCAAAAAAGAGCAAACATCGAACGGATAACTTTTTTCTTATACACAAGAAAAAAGTTAATTAAATTGACTTTTATAAGTAGTGACATAAAATAGTTATATGCTCAAGCGCCTTTACGATTCTTTGCTGGCTGACCACTTTGCTCACGAAAAAAATATGGTTTTTTTGTGCGGGCCCCGTCAATCGGGCAAAACCACAACAGCATTAGCTTATCGCCCTAAAACAACCTCTTATTGGAACTGGGATGATGATGATGAACGACTCATGTTGCGGCAGTCCCAGCAAAAATTTTTGGTAGCGCTGAAAAGTAAATCGCCTGGGGCTAAAGTACTTGTCTTGGATGAAATTCATAAAAATCCCAAATGGCGTAATTGGCTCAAAGGATTTTATGATAAACATCAACACAATTATCAAATCATTGTTTCGGGAAGTGCACGTTTGAATGTGATTCATCGGGGGGGCGATAGCTTACTGGGAAGGTATTATCTTTATCGTCATCATCCCCTATCACTGGGAGAACTGGGCCAAACCCCCTTTGCAACCCCTTTATTTCGAAAAACAAAATCACTCGCACCAACCCAAACCGATCAGCTACTGCATTTTGGTGGATTTCCAGCTCCTTTTTTATCGGCCAGGAAAGCTTCTCATCAAAAATGGATTCGCACCCGTCGGGAACTATTGCTACGGGAAGATCTTCGCGATCTTTCAAAGGTCGAGGACTTAGCCGCTTTGGAATTGCTAGTCACCCTGCTCCATACCCGAATTGGAGGACTGCTTAATTATTATAAATTGTCCCAGGATGTTCATGTGAGTGTCGATACGATCCGCCGCTGGATTAAACTTTTGGATCGGCTCTATTATCTTTATGTGATTCCTCCTTACAGTAAAAACATTAAAAATTCTCTCAGAAAAATGCCCAAAGTCTATCTCTGGGATTGGTCCGAAGTGATTGATGAAGGCGCCCGTTTTGAAAATTTTATCGCCTCGCATTTATTGAAATCGGTTCACTATTGGGTGGATGCCGGTTTGGGAAATTTTAATTTGTACTATATTCGAGACAAGCAGAAAAGAGAGGTCGATTTTCTAGTGACTCAAGACGAGAAGCCGTTTTTGATGGTCGAAGCTAAATGGAATGATTCCACGATAAACCCGGCCCTCACTTACTGGAAAAATTGGCTTAAACCCACCTATAGCTTTCAAGTTGTCAAAAATCTTAAAAGTCACGGACTTTCGTTTGAAGAAGCAACCCATTATGGCCTGATGGCCGCAGACGACTTTTGTGCGGCACTGGTGTAAGAAAACTCCCTTCCCTGGCGTTTTACTACCGGCGCTCCCGCCTCTGGAGGGGACGGCAAGGGAGGGATTGGAATTTGTCTCCGAAACTAATAAGTGTGGGGCACTCAAAATGATAACAGGCGGGAACCTTCAACAATCTTGTGACGAAAAATTAGATTTCCCCTCGGCGAAACATCTCTTGAATTTTGGCTGTGCGGGGATTACTTAAGGCTACTTTTTTATTAAACTGCCACATTTCTTCCAACCAACGGAGTTTGCGTTCGGCGGGAACCTGCATGTATTCCAAAATCTGTTCGCGTGTTCGAAAATATTCAAACCCTTTTTTTCTTTTTTTCTCTTTGTTTTTCTCTTCTTCAAAGACATAGAGAATGGCTAACGCAAACCTTCAAAAATATCGAGTTGAAAATATGTTTCGATCCCAGTATGAAGTAATATGA
>OBEQ010479149.1_pt1 | contig 13638 bp, 13 predicted proteins | sample 1670901 | NCBI WGS metagenome assembly OBEQ01 (sample SAMEA104232315, study PRJEB22302) | groundwater metagenome | biome: forest; feature: aquifer; material: groundwater | place: USA | collected 2011-08-07 | depth 5.4 m
CCCCCCGGGAGAGGGGTTGGGGTGAGGGAACAGCGCCGGTTGCGTGAGCGTGGTCTCCATGCTAGCGAACCTCCCTAATGAACAATCTGGGTTCATTTCCGCTTTGCCCGTACCTGCTCAACTGCCGCGCAAACTTGCTCCACCCCCTCGGCCATGCGCGGCCCCATGCGGCTGAGCAGATCGGGTGGCAGTACGACCAGATTCTGCGCGCGCACGGCCTGCAATTGCGGCCAGCGCAGCCAGGCTTGCCGCCATGCCTGATCACGTTCGCCGCTGGTAATGATCATTTCCGGATCGGCAGCGAGCACTGCTTCTATATCGACCACCGGCGCCAGCGCCGGCAAATGCGCAAACACATTGACCGCGCCGCAGATGCGCAGCACATCAGTAATCACCTGCGCACCGCCAATCGTCATTAGCGGCCGGTCCCACACTTGATAGAACACGCGCACCGGTTTGCGCTGCGCAAAGGTTGCCTGCGACGTGGCGATGCGTTGACGAAACGCAGCAGCAGCGGCCTGCGCCTGCGCCGAGGTGCCGGTCAATACGCCCAGCCTTTCCAGCGCAACGGGAATATCGTCGAGACGATGCGGATCATTGACAAAAACGGGAATGCCCAGCGCCTTCAATATGTCGATTTGACGATAGGCATGACTGCGCATCCAGAGCACGATGAGATCCGGGCGCAATGCACGAATCGCTTCGATATCGAGCGCATCTGAACTGCCCACGCGCGGAATCGTTTTGGCGGCTGCCGGATAATCGCTGTAGTCCACCGCGCCAACGACATGCGCGCCCGCGTCAATCGCAAACAGCAGCTCGGTCGTATGCGGGGCCAGGCTGACAATGCGCTGCGCCGGAGCGGCAAGCTGGACGGGCTGTCCGCGATCATCGACGACCTGAATCGGCTCTGCCTGCACGCACGCAGCCACCGCCAGCGCATGCAGCACCAGCGCACACCGGAAAATCCACGCTACCACTCCACTCCTTTTTGCGCGCGCACCCCGGCTTGATAGGCATGCTTGACCGGCTTCATCTCGGTCACCGTATCGGCAATCGCGATCAATTCAGGATCGGCCCCGCGCCCGGTAATCACCACATGCTGCATTTTCGGACGCGCCTGTAAATCGCGCAGGATGGTTTCGAGTTCGAGATAGCGATATTTGATCGTGTAGGTCAGTTCGTCCAGCACCACCAGATCAACCGCCGGATCACGCAGATAACCCTGCGCCACTTCCCACGCCGCCTGTGCCGTGCGTATGTCGCGCTCGCGATCCTGCGTATCCCAGGTAAACCCGTCGCCCATCACATGCCAGGCCACGCCAGGCTGCTTGCCGAGAAAGGCTTCTTCGCCACAATCGGTGCGGCTCTTGATGAACTGCACCACCGCCGCGCGCATGCCATGCCCCACCGCCCGCGCCACCATGCCGAACGCCGACGACGACTTGCCCTTGCCATTGCCCGTCAACACCAGCAGCAAACCCTTGTCGATATCGGCCGCGGCGATGTGCTCATCGACAATAGCCTTCTTGCGCTGCATGCGCGCGCGGTGGCGTTCGTTCAGATCGTTGTCATCGGTCATGCGCTTGCTTTCAAAGGCTGTTATTGATTTCCAAATTGATAACGCAATCCAAGGTAACCGTTAGAGCGCGGCGTTTGATAGTCTCGAACCAGTTCATAGTGTTTGTCGAGCACATTATTCCAGCGCGCCAGCAACTCCCATCCCGGCGCCAAATGATAAGTCGCGATCAAATTCACCACGCCATAGCCACCCAAGCGCACTGTGTTCGCTGCGTCGTTATAACGATAGCCGGAGAACGTCCATTCCGCACCCAGGCTGGCCTGTGCAAAGGTATAGGTCAGGCTTGCGCTGCCATGCTGACGAGAGCGCGACTGCAACAACTTGCCGCTTGTCGTATCACGTGGATTCTGGAAATCAAGTGTCCCGCGCACAAGCCAGGCTCCTTGGCGTGTGTTTGCTTGCAAACTCAATCCTTCAAGGCGCGCATTATTCACGTTGACCGGGCAACTGGATCGTCCTGGAAGCGGACAAGTCTGAAACACAATCAGATCCTTGACATCGTTGCGATAAACCGTAGCCGATAATTGAGTATTGTCAGCCTGATAACCCAGAGAAGTTTCGATATTGCGGGCATACTCCGGTTTAAGCGTGGGGTTATCAAAAGAAGGGTAATACAAATCACTGAACGTCGGCGCCCTGAAGGCAGTTCCCGCCGCTATCGTGGCCCGCCATGCCCCGGAGAATTTATAGGCGTAGGCGGCACCGCCAGTCACCTTGGAACCGAATTGGGTATTGCGATCCTCGCGCATATTCAATTGCACGGAATGGCTGTCCCATTGCGTCTGAAACAAACCCGACCAAGCTTCTGTGGCACGGTGCCGGTGGGCGTAATCGGTGTTGTTCAAATTCTCATCACGACGTTCATAAGCGAGCTGCAAGGCATGGTTTCCAATTGCAAAATCGTGCTGCCAAAACGCCTGATCCTCCCAGCTGTCATAGCGGCTGGGGCCATAACCCCATTTCGTATTGGATTGATTTTGTGAACGCGCCAAACGAAAAGTGCTCAGCCATGATTGCGTCAGACGGTTCGTACTGGTCAGGCTATGTGTCTTCAAATTCGTCACGGTATATTCCTTGACGCCGCTAGCCGCATCGAAATCCGCATTCATGCGGCTGCTTAGGGCCAACAACGAAAGCTGCTGGCCTGGGGCCAGATCAAAATCCAGCGACGCACTGTAATTTTCCGACCGGTGTCCATCGCGATCGGAAACAAACGATGAGCTAGCAGTATTATTGATCGCAGAAAACCCGCCGGAGTTTTCCGCGCCGTAGCGCAGGCTGTAACGCATCAAGCCCGCTTTACCTGCAATGCCGCCGGAACGAGTATATAAATCACGCGAACCTGCGCCAACCGATACATCTCCAGAGAATTTGTCCGTGCCCCGTCGCGTAAAAATCTGCACCACCCCCCCCATGGCGTCGGCGCCATACAAACTGCTGGCTGGCCCGCGCAGAATCTCGATCCGTTCGATGCTCTGCAACGGCACGGCAGCCCAGCTGGCTCCACCCGCGCTGACCGAATCGACGCGTACCCCATCAATCAACAAGACCGACTGCGCATTCTTGGTTCCGCGGATGAATAGTCCCGTGGTCGAGCCCGCACCCCCATTGGTGGTAATCTCGATGCCCCCCTGCATTTTCAACAAGTCCGCCAGCGACTGGTTTCCCGCCCGCTCAATTTCTTCCCGGGTAATCACACTGACATCCGCAATATCCTCACCCAGCGTGCGCGGCGCCCGCGACGCCGTCACCACCACGGTGGGCAAGGTGTTCGCACGTGCCACAGGTTCCGGGGCGGTTTGCGCCAGCAATGGATGGGCAAGAAAAATGTGTATAATGGAAAGAACAAAGACGGCAAAACGCCTTTGTATTTTTATTCTTAAATCTTAAATTAAGAGATGTCGCTCACTCACAAAAAAACCCAAATAGTCTGCACCATAGGCCCGGCAACACAGAGCGTCGAGATGCTTGAGATGCTCTTGAGGGCTGGCATGAATGTAGCGAGACTGAACTTTAGCCACGGCGATTTTGCCGAACATCAAGGCAAGGTGGATAACTTGAAAATCGCTATGAAAAATACAGGACTTTCTTGCCTCGTGATGCAGGATTTGAGCGGGCCTAAGTTTAGACTGGGAGACTTTTATCAGGAGAGGGTGGAGCTAAAGGCAGGGGATTTCATTACTTTGACGACCGAAAAGATAGTGGGGGATGAAAAACGCGTTTCAGTTAATTATCCAACTTTGCACCAGGAGATTGAGGTCGGCAATATCATTATGGTGGACGACGGCAAGAAGAAATTTGAAGTGGTAAAAATAGAAGGAAGTGAAATAAAGTGCAAAATTTTGATAGGCGGTAATACCAAGGGTAGGCGCAGTTTAAATTTGCCTGGCGCTCCGCTCAAAATTACAGCCCTGACCGAAAAAGATAAAGCGGATATCGAATTTGGCCTAAAGAATAATGTAGATATTGTAGCGTTTTCTTTTGTTAGAAAAGCTTCTGATGTGCTAGAGCTCCGCAATATTTTAAATGAAAAAAATCACGCCCGCCTTCGCGAAGGAGCTTCGGCGTGGGAACCCAAAATTATGGCGAAGATCGAGACAGTGGAAGCAGTGGAGGACTTCGATCAAATTTTGGAAGTAACCGATATGGTGATGGTAGCTCGAGGCGATCTTGGCATCGAAATTCCGGCAGAGAAAGTGCCTCGCATTCAGAAAGAAATAATTGGCAAGTGCAATGAAGCCGGCAAGTTTGTAGTCACTGCGACCCAAATGCTCGAATCGATGATCAAGAGCCCAGTGCCGACTCGGGCTGAAGTTTCCGACGTAGCCAATGCTATTTTAGACGGCACGGACGCTATCATGCTCTCGGAAGAGACCACTTTGGGCGACTTTCCGCTCGATGCTGTGCACACCATGTCTCGCATCGCTCTGGAAGTGGAAAATCACTACCCCAACTATCCTGATAAATCTTCCGGCAACTCCAGCCTTATTGTAGGGGATACGGTGTTGACTTAAATAATTAGATCTGATATGGTACTGGCGGGGGGGGTTCTATGTACATACGGGATGGACAAGATTTTGAAGTCAAGGTCTTGGGCCATACCACGACCTTAGATCTACAAAAAAAATTCAAAAACCAAAAGCCGAATTTTGCTACAGATATGCGGCAGATCATAGCAAACAGGAATTGCTCTAGATTCCCGCAGACGTTGCTTTCGCGGTCGCTCTATTATCAGGTAGAGAAGCGACTGACAATGTTAGGAGTTTTGATCGACGAATTATATTTATTTTCTTCGATCGGGACTATAGTGGATCTTTATCGGGAAACAGACGCCTTTTTCTATCTGAAATCAAACGGTTCGGAGTCAATCGTTACGGTGGATCTCTTTTTCTTGGAAGAAAATCTTCTTCCAAATTTGATAGATTTCTGGGTAGAATCGCATCCGGGGTTACTATATACTCAAGAAAATCTCCAGTCAGATCTTTTCAGGTTTAAGAGGATTACATCTGAAGTTATGGCCGGATTATTCGAAAAATTTCGGCACAATGGAGAGTTTTCTGGCAGTTTCTTTCACTCTCAATTTTTCCGGGATCTGTGGAGCTCTGAATATGTGCCCCAAGCACGTATTTTAGAAAGAGATCCAGAACGCGGAGCTTTCAGACCTGAAAATCATCTGGTGATTACTCCATACCAAATCGTGAATCATCGCCAGAGGAAGATTCTGTCCGCTTTAATCGTTGATTTATTAAGACGCCAATTTCCGAAGGAAGCGCTCGTCAAGGCCTCGTGATAATCACAGTCAACCCACTGTCGTTATCACGAGGCTTTCATATTTATCCTTATTTTAAGGCGTATTTTAGACATTTATTTTAATGAATTTTTCAGACTTGACAAAGTATTTATTTCATGTAAACTAGTGCCAGACTTAATTTTTGCATAGTCTGATGGCTATGCATGACAATTCTGTAACTTGGCAAAGAGGAATAGAAATGCCGACAAAGAAAAGTTTTTCAGTTGTTGACATGCTCATGGCGGCTGTTCAGGCTTCAATCGCATCGTCTACCAAGGACGTTGTGCGGTCGGCTAACACCGCTAAGAAATTCGAGGGGACTCTAGCCGTTGCGGCCGAGACCACTTTCGAGACCATGAAGGAAATGGATATGGGAAAGGAGACTCGTCTTCTCTCCATTTTCCTGAACTCTGCGTTTGGCCGCAAGGGGATTCGCATCCCTGACGCGATTCGCAATTTCAGCAAGTCTGCGCAGTCCAAACCGACGGTCTCGACTATGGCTGCTCCGATTACGCAAAAACCCATAACGCTGGATGTGCCGAAACCGACTCCGTCGGGACTAGCACCATCTGCTCCCACGCCGAAACCCCAACAGCCTGCCGCGCCCGCAAGGACGCTCACGGCCCCGAGCGGCGATTTCCAGAAATGGAAAGCAACTCTAAAGATGTTGGTCGAAGGCAAGAAGATCATCTTCGAACAGCTTCAGAAACTGACCACGCAAATCTTCCGGTCGGCGGCGACAGAAATGTCGACTGACGATTGGACGCTGTTCTTCGGCGCCATGATGGCCGCGGAAAAAGCCGGCAAGTATATCTTGGCCGGCGCCGCGAACCCGCTCAAGGTATTTGGGGACGCTCCGACGAATCTTCTTCTCAGTCATGTTTTCGGGGAAGACGCTCTTTTCGGATCGTGTCTTGCTTCACTGAACGATCTGAAAGCACCGATGCCGATGTGGCTGGGTATCAAGATCTCGATCCTTCTCGACGCTATCATGGTTCTGGACGAAAAAGATATTCTCAACCGGGAGCAGAGCGTTTGGGTTGAGAACTTTCTGACCAAGATCGAGGGACTCAAGCTCCCAGGAACTCTCGAGTTTCTGAGCCGAAAGATCGGCGACATGCCGTCCTTCTCGGTCAACGACCTTGAAGACATTCACGCTAAAGCGGCAGCAGGTGGAGTACACAACCCATTCCAAGTTCTGGATCCGGAGAAGCAGGAAAAGATCAAGAGAGAGACTGCTCCCATCGAGATCCCGACCACTGAACCAAAACCGGTCGCGGAAGCTACAACCACTTCGGAGCAGGAACCCAACGGCATTCCGACTCCGGTCTTGGACGCAACTCCTGATGTGGCCGAACAGGTCACGGCTGCCGCGGCTGCCGCCGAGTAGTTCTATCGCTCACGGGCTGTACACGCCCAACCCCCCGCTATGCCGAAAGGTCTAGCGGGGGTTCTTATTTATTTGCTATACTTCTCCTTTATGAAAAATAAATTCTTTTTATTTTCCGGCACAGTTCTCTTGCTGGCTCTTTTTTATTTTTCATATTTTCCGCCGGCTACGAATTATTCAAAAGAAAATGTTAAGGCAGTAAAAGCAGAAGAAGAGAAGAAACCGACAGTGATGCATTTGGAAACTCCGGAGCCTCTAAAAGGTATTTATATGACTGCTTGTATCGCGAGTTTGCCAAAAGCGAGAGAAAAATTAGTTGATTTGATCAAAGAGACAGAGCTGAATGCCCTTGTTATTGATATTAAGGATTATACTGGCACGGTTTCTATCGACGATAGTCCAGGTACTGGATGCAAAATAAAAGATGCGGCTGAATTTGTGAAGCATCTGCATGAGGAAAATATTTATGTAATCGGCCGAGTGACGGTGTTTCAAGATCCCACTTTTACCAAGCTCCATCCAGAAGTGGCAGTCAAAAGAAAAGATAACGGGGAGGTCTGGAAAGACAAAAAGGGATTAGCTTTTATTGATGTGGGAGCGAAGAGTTATTGGGATCATATTGTTACACTTGCGACTAGCTCTTACGCCATTGGCTTTGATGAAATAAATTTTGATTACATAAGGTTTCCATCGGACGGAGATATGCAAAATGCCAACTTTACTTTGAGCGCGGGCAAAACTAAAAGAGAAGCTCTCAGAGAATTTTTTGAATACTTAAGTTCTAAATTAACTGGTACGGGGATGAAAACTTCAGCTGATATCTTCGGCATGACGACTACCAACACTGACGATCTCGGTATAGGCCAGGTACTGGAATACGCTCTGGAAAATTTTGATTATGTGAGTCCGATGGTCTACCCGTCTCATTATCCACCAAATTTTCACGGCTGGCCAGATCCAAACAAAGTGCCTTATGAAATTGTAAAGTTTGCCATGAGCTCGGCCGTCGCGCGTAATAAAGCTCTGCTTGCGGAAGTTTCTACCTCAACTGCTTCAACGACGCCAAATTTAGAATTAATGAAAAAAATCAAACCTTTGCAACTTCGCCCATGGCTCCAGGACAATGATTATCCGATTCATTACACGCCGGCCATGATTAAGGCTCAAATAAAAGCGACTTATGATTCCGGATTAACTAGCTGGATGCTTTGGGATCCGGCAAATACGTATACAAAAGAAGCATTGGAATAACCCTTTCGGACTTCGTCTCGACTCCCCTTATATTAAGGGGAGTAAAATGCCGAGCTACTAGGTCTAGCATTGATTTCCCCCTCTTAATGTAAGAGGGGGTTGGGGGTGTTATAATAAAATAAATGGATGATCGAGATAAAATCACATATTTTGCGGAGACGGATGCGAGAAATAATAAGATAAAATTTGGCATTAAAGCGGAGGATCGCTTGCGTCATATTTATTCTATCGGCAAAACCGGCATGGGCAAATCTACTCTCTTGGAGAACATGGCCATCCAGGATATTCAGAACGGCGAGGGCATGGCTTTTCTCGATCCGCATGGCAAGACGGCGGATCTTCTGCTCGATTATATTCCGGAAAATCGAGTCAAGGATGTTATTTATTTCGCGCCATTTGATATCGAATTTCCCATTTCTTTCAATGTGATGGAGGATGTGGGGGTAGATAAAAGACATCTTGTAGTCTCCGGGCTTATGAGCGCTTTTGAAAAGATTTGGGAGGACCAATGGTCTTCTAGAATGGCCTATATCTTGCAGAATACTTTGGCAGCTCTTTTGGAATATCCTGGCGCCACCATGCTTGGTATCAATCGTATGCTTACTGATAAAGTCTATCGTAGCAAAGTAGTTGAAAATGTGACCGATCCAACAACCAAATCTTTCTGGATAGACGAATTTGCTAAATATACGGAAAGGTTTGCGGCAGAAGCTACACCTGCTATCCAAAACAAAGTAGGCCAATTTGTCTCCAACCCTTTGGTCCGCAATATTATCGGCCAGCCAAAATCTTCTTTTGATATTAGGAAAATAATGGATGAGAAAAAGATTTTGATAGTCAATCTCTCTAAGGGTCTGGTTGGGGAGGGGAACGCTAACTTACTAGGCTCCATGCTCGTGACCAAAATTTATCTCGCGGCTATGTCTCGAGCCGATGCCAATCCGCAGGATCTTAAGAAGCTGCCCAACTTTTATTTATACGTAGACGAATTCCAGTCTTTCGCCAACAAAAGTTTTGCCGATATTCTCTCCGAAGCTCGGAAATATAAATTAAGTTTGAACATTACGCATCAATACATCGAACAGATGGCAGAAGAAGTGCGGGCGGCTGTTTTCGGCAACGTGGGCACCATGATCGCTTTCCGGGTGGGTTCCTTTGATGCCGAAATTTTGGAGAAGGAGTTTGCGCCAGTCTTTACCATGGAAGATATTGTCAATTTGGGCCGGTTCCAGATTTATCTGAAGCTTATGATCGATCAAGTCGCTTCCCAGCCGTTCTCGGCCACAGGCTTGCCGCCTATCCTGCCGCCGGAAGTCAATTTCAGAGAGAGAGTTTTGGCAGAATCTAGAGCCACTTATGCTCATCCGAAAGCGGCTGTGGAGAAAGAAATAAAGGACTGGCATGCGGCCGAACACAAACCAGAGTATAAACCTGTACAAAATATTCCACCTCCTAGACCAATAATGAGAACTCCTGAAGTTCCAAAACCTGTAGCTCCAAAACAAATTCAGCTCGCTTCCGCACCAGTTGTTCCAAAACCGGAGAACACATTAGCCAAAGCGCTTGAGAAAGCGATGAAAGATAAGGAAGGAATTATGAATAATGAATCAAGAATTAAGCAAGAATACAAAAAAACAGAATCAATTTCACTCGAGGTTCTAAAAAAAGAAGACAAAAATAAAGATAAAGCGCCAACTGAGAAAAATCTAAATGCGCTGAAAGAAGCGATTAAAATAGCTGAAGGTCGCAAGTCGCAAGTCGCAAGTCAAGAAAAAAAGGAAAACCAAAAAGAAGTGCCGGAAGAAGTGCTGAAAAAAGTCTTGGCGGGAGAATAATATTTGAATTTTAAAGACCTTTTGTGATAGAATGTAAATGTCATGATAAAGAAACGAAATACAGTTAAAAAACAAAAAAGGGTTAAAGTTGGGTCTCTACCAGAAAGTTGGACCAAAGCTTTCGGAATTCTTAAGGGTAAGAAAATAGATGCCGTTGCCTATCAGCGAGAGATTAGGGCTGAATGGGAGGAAAGATTTAAGAGGCAACTTCAACTAGCCAATCTAGACATAGATGCTTATTGATAGCAATATTATCATAAACTTTCTGAATAGAGACCAAACTGCTTTTGATCTCATTAGGTTATTGTTGATCCAGAAAAGATCACTTTTTATTTCGTCGATAACCATAACTGAAGTACTCTCTTTTCCGACCATGTCTCCTGAAGATTTTGAGATATCATCTACCTTCTTGAAAAACTTTATTTCAGTCTCTTTTAATAACCAGATTGCAATAAAGGCGTCTTTCTTTAAGAGAAAATATCGCCTTGCATTTGCGGATGCTGCTATTGTAGCTACTGCGGCTATGCTTAGAATTCCTTTAGTAACTAGAGATAAACAGCTAGAAAAAATTACAGAGATATTGATTAAAAATGACTTATAATAAAAATATTAAAAAAATCCTAATATTTTCTGTGGCCTATTATCCTCGATTTGTTGGGGGAGACGAAGTTGCAGTAAAAGAAATCACCGACAGGCTAGATCCTGCGGAATATGAATTTCATCTGATTACTTTGCGGTTTGATAAGAATTTGTCCAAAGAGGAAAGGATAGGCAATGTTTTTATTCATCGGTTAGGTTTTGTGGGTGAGGTAAAAGAATCTGCCGATTCTGTGCGTTTTCCGCTTCACTACAATAAATATCTCTATCCTTTTATTGGGGTTTGGAAGGCGCGTGAGTTGTCAAAAAAACACAATTTTTTATTTGTCTGGTCTATTATGGCGAATTACGCCGGATTTGCGGCGCTATTTTTTAAATTACTCCGACCCAAAACTCATTTTGTTCTAAATCTTCAAGAGGGCGATCCATTTGAGCATTACAAAAGACGGGTAGGGTTGCTTCATCCATTGCACAAAATGATTTTTAAGAAGGCCGATACTGTAACCGCCTTATCGAACTACTTGGTCAAATGGGCCAAGGATATGGGCTTTAAAGGTGAGCCCGTCATTGTGCCAAATGGAGTCCATGTAGAAGAATTTTCAAGGGGAATAAGCAAGGAAGAAAAAATTAAGATAAGAGAAAAATTGGGATTAAAAGAAGAAGATGTCGCGCTGGTTACTACTTCGCGATTGGTGATAAAGAACGGAGTAGGGGACGTAATCAAATCCCTCACCTCACTGCCCTCAAATGTTAAATTTGTGATTTTTGGGGAAGGATATTTGGAGGAAAAGCTTAAACTCGAAGTCCGAAACTCGAAACTCGAAACTCGCGTAATCTTCAGAGGTTTCTTGGATCACAAAGAAATGCCGAAATATTTGAAGGCCTGTGATATTTTTATTCGTCCCTCTCTCTCCGAAGGCTTCGGCAACTCATTTATTGAAGCGATGGCATCAGGCCTGGCCGTAATTGCGACTCCAGTTGGAGGTATTGTAGATTTTCTCCGTGATGGAGAGACTGGTTATTTCTGCAAGCCGGAAGATCCGGAAAATATTGCTGAAACCGTGAAGAGAGTTGTTACTGATCCTAATAAAAATCAAATTATTGAAAACGCTAAGAGAATGGTGGCAGAAAAATACGATTGGGATCAGATAAGCTTGAAAATGAAAGAGATTTTTGATACTGTTCAATTATCATGACAATTTTAGTCACAGGTTGCGCTGGTTTTATAGGTAGTAATTTCACCAAGCAATTTAAAGCTATTTTTCCAAAGTCGACCATAGTGGGAGTTGACGATCTTTCAACCGGTCGAAAATCAGAAATTGATCCGAGAGTTTTATTTTATAAAGGCTCAATAACGGATGAAAAATTTCTAGATAATCTTTTCGAGAAATATAAGCCGGAATATGTTTTTAATTTTGCCGCTTTGCCTCGAGTTTCTTTTTCCATTCAAAAACCAGTTGAAACCAGCATGGTCAATATAGTAGGCACCCTAAACTTACTAAATGTATCTAAAAAATATAAAGTAAAAAGATTCATACATTCCTCCTCGTCTTCTGTTTATGGAGGGGCTAAAATAATGCCGACCAAAGAGATAAATAATTTTCCGGATCCAAAATCCCCTTATGCCGCCCAGAAATATTCCAATGAAATCTTTTGCAGAATATTCAGCGATCTCTTTGCCATAGACACAGTTTCCCTTCGTTATTTTAATGTCTATGGTCCTGGTCAATACGGAGATTCTCCTTATTCGACGGTGATTTCCGCCTGGCTAGAATCGGTTTATTTTCCAAAGAATAAAGGAGCCTTTATTGAGGGCGATGGGAAGCAATCAAGAGATTTTTGTTACGTTGACAATGTGGTTATGGCAAATATTTTAGCCATGAAATGCAAAAAAGATCTTAAGGGAGAAGTTTTCAATATTGCTCATGGAGAGAGAACTGTCGTCAACGATATCAAAAAGATGATAGAGAAGTATACTGGCAAAAAGATTGATCTTGAAAAGAGACCCAAAAGAAAGGGAGATGTTTTGCATACTCATGCCGATATTTCCAAAGCGTATAAATTTTTGGGTTACAAGCCAAAAATAAAATTTGAAGAGGGCCTAAAAAAGACAGTGGAGTGGTTTGAATCTAGAAAAAAATAAACAACCTTTACTTTCTGGATAGTTAGTGGTAGGGTCTTCGAAGGAGGTTTCTGATGTACAAATACGACGCGCTGCATGTTTTCGGCGCAGTAATGCGCTGGGATTCAAAAAGAAGAGAGTGGACTTTTCCAGCGATACTTGAAGAGAAAGAGTATTCTGGGCGCCTTGTTCTGGGAGAATGGCGGGCTCTTGCCGCCAAACATCTTCAAAATATGGCACCGATAATTCTTGTCACGGGAGGTTCAAATATTCACCCGGAAACAGGAGAAAGATGTTCACGTGCTATCGAATTAGCTCGTGTCATTGTCGAATTTGGGGTACCAAAAGAAAAGGTATTTCCGATCGGCACTGGTGAGGCAAGTCATACCCTCGGCAATGTTGAGAATATGGCGATCTACTTTCAAGAGCATCCGGAGATTCGGAATGTAGGTATGGTTTGTCCTCGTTTCCAAATGCAAAGAGCGATGATGATGCAGTATGCCCATCCATTTTTCGCGCCTGGTACTATCAATTTCGACTGGCTTGAAGTCGAACGGACGATGGTCGAGGCCGGTAAGTTTCCTAAGGCAAATGTTGATGGGGTCTATGCGACTCCAGAAGCAGATATCTGTTTGAGACTCGAACAGCAGGGGACGAAGGATTTTCTGCTCAAGAATTATCAAACGCGGAAGAGCGCGTAACATTAGCAAGACAACGATCGAGTAAATACAGGCGGGGCTTCGGCTCCGCCTTTCTGTTCTCTTATGTTAGTGTTAAAATCTCTTTTATTTATGAAAATTGCAGTTATAGGCGCGGGGGTATTTGGGTCGACGGTGGCGATCAAGCTTGCAGAGGCGGGGTTTGAAGTGGATTTGTTTGAGAAGGAAGGAGATATTTTGCAGGCGGCCTCCGGGATCAATCAGTATAGGTTGCATCGGGGGTATCATTACCCAAGGAGCAAGGAGACCGCGATGTCGTCCAAAAATTCGGAAAGCTCATTTCGTAAAGAATACGGAGAAGCGGTGTTGGACCATAACGAGCACTTTTATTGTATTGCTAAAGAAGGCAGTA
>OBEQ012313599.1_pt1 | contig 13637 bp, 10 predicted proteins | sample 1670901 | NCBI WGS metagenome assembly OBEQ01 (sample SAMEA104232315, study PRJEB22302) | groundwater metagenome | biome: forest; feature: aquifer; material: groundwater | place: USA | collected 2011-08-07 | depth 5.4 m
ACGAGCCTAACGGTTTTCGAGACCGCCGCATTCGTCCACTCTGCCATCTCTCCGAATTATTAAACCCAAAGCAATTACTTATTGTTGAGATGACTGCCCTCAACTTCAAATTATTTCAATGAGAGTTGGGGCTGCCATCTCTCCGAATTATTAGACCCAAAGCAACTATTTATTGTTGAGATTTTCAACGAGGTTCTTATTATACCTTTTGTAGAATCATTTTTAACTGACGAATACAAGCCGCGCAGCCGACCCAAAGAACCAAATTCGCCCAAGCCCCCATGCCGGCCGCTTCCCCATAAGGAACGGCAAGTAGAAAATACAGGATTACCGAAATGTTCGTCGTCCAAAAGAAAAATTTATGCCTAAAAAAACCTCTCTGTTTATAAAAAACGAAAAATAAAACCAAATAGGCAAAAATCCAAGTCACGTAATAATGGCTTCGCGTAATGGGAGACAGAAGTGTTGAGGTGACAAAAACAAGAGACGCCTCCAGTGGAATTGCGACTTTGCTTTGCCCCGCCCAAAGATAAACACATCCGCCCAAAAAGACAATACGAAGCAGCATAATTAAAAAATTTAAATGTTTCTCAGAAATGCCGCCCGCAATAATTGGAAGGCCCCGGAACCTGTAAGCAACTTGATGGCGGCCCCGGTCCTTTAGAAAAAGCCGCGTCAAGACCGCCGATAGAGATTGGTTCGTATCACTTAATTGCTGCGAGACGGCCGTGTCTTGAAGTTCTTTAACTGAGCGGTTTTGGGAATTGGGCGTAGATGGCTTAATTTTTTCTACCAAGCTGATGACGGCGGGCTTGATCATTCGCCCAAACCATTGCCGTTGGTAAATTCTATTTTGTTCCCACCCCAAAAACAGACTCGGAACTAAAGCTGCCCACAAAATAGAACCGATTAAAACCCCGGTTAAAACTCTCCAGGATTTTTTACAGGCAAAATAAAGACAAAACAAAACCGGCGTTAACTTGAGAAAAATGGCCGCGGACAGGACAATGCCAGCTGCAATGTTCTTTTTCTTCTGCCAATAAACCAAACTGACCAAGCAAAGGAAAAAAACCAGGATATTAATTTGCAACATGGTCATGTTATCAATCATCGTCGCAATCGCAACAGAAGCCAACAAAAAGCGGTTGGTTAACGGTATTTGCCCTATGAACTTAGGGATTTCTGAGTCTTTGAGATCAAGAAATTTGAACATGAAAACAAAGCTTGCAACGAGTAAGCTGATCAACAAAACAGTCCAAAGCCCAACTGCAAACGGAAGCGGAAAAAAAGCAAAAAGCGCAAAAAAACACGCCGCGAAAGGAGGGTACAAAAACGGCGCAATCTTGTGCGTCATCTGGTAATAATCGTCGGAATAATAGACGCCGGTACCGTTCAGAATGGACTCCCCCGCCGTATAAAAGGTGTCGAAATCGTTGGAACCCTTATAAGTTCGGGATATTCCGATCGTGGTGAAAATGACTGAAAGAACCAGAAGAAGAAAGACAAAAGCAAAAAGTGCGGTTTTCCTTTTATCCAATCTCATGAAATAGGAAATGAAATGTTAGGCGCGAGGAATTTCAAGAAGATTGAGGAGACGGTCTAGATCGTCCAGTGAATAATATTTGATCTCAATTCTTCCCTGATTTTTTTTATTGGGGTAAATCCGGACATGCGTTCCCAGCTTGCGCTCAAGCTTGGTCTCCAGGTGAAGAATGTCTTGATCCATTTCCCTGGCTTTTCTGGCACGTCTTTTCCGGGTCAACGTTTTCCCAACCAGCTCTTCCACTTGTCTGACTGAGAGTTTATCTTCCATGATGCGCTTGGCCAATTGGCGCTGATATTCAGGCGTCGGCAACGAAAGAAGCGCTCTGGCATGACCCGCTTGAAGACGTCCGTCAATGAGGCCTTCCAATATATCCTGAGGAAGCCGCATCAGCCGGATCGTATTAGCAACCGTGGAACGGTCTTTGCCCAATTTTTTTGCTAAGTCGTCCTGCGTAAAACCCCGTTCTTCTAAAAGCTTAACGTAGGCCTGCGCTTCTTCAATTGGGTTTAAATCTTCCCGCTGAATATTTTCAACGAGCGCCCATTCTAGTAGTTTGTCTTCGGCAAGTTCTTTAATGATCGCCGGAATTTTATTTAACCCGCATTTCTGCGCGGCACGCATTCTGCGCTCACCGCAAATAAGTTCGAAACCATCGCCTGATTTCTTAACAATAATCGGTTGTAAAATCCCCTGCTCTTTAATAGAAGCGGCGAGTTCTTCGATTTTATCTTCAGCAAACCGATGACGCGGCTGGAGCCGGTTCGGCTTGATCGAGGAAATCAAAATATCTTGATAACCGTTCTGATTCTGCGGCAAGGAAGTTTTGGCCTGTTCTTTTTGCGCCTCAACAGACTTAATGTAAGTATCTGGTATTAAAGCACTTAGACCTTTTCCCAAAACTTTTTTCTTAAGTTCCATTCGTCTCTCCCTGTTCAACATTGGACGTCGTGTTGATGTTGGACAAAATTGTAGATGCGGACTCAACTTCTTTTTGAATTCTAGATTTTCCAAATCGTTTCACAAATTCTTTTGCGACTTCATCGTAACATTTCGCACCACGTGAATTCGGGTCGTAAAGAGCGATTGGTTTCCCAAAACTTGGCGCTTCGCTAATTTTCACCATTCGTGGAATCACGGTTTGAAACACAATTTCTTTGAAATGATTTCTCACATCTTCAATCACTTGCTGCGTCAAATTCGTGCGGAAATCCGCCATGGTCAGGATCACGCCGCCTATTTCAAGCGATGGATTCAACTTTTCTTTCACAAGTTGAAACGTCTGAATCAATTGTCCCAATCCTTCCAGCGCATAATATTCACATTGAAGCGGGATAATCACCGCGTCGCTGGCGGACATCGCGTTAATCGTAAGAAGCCCGAGTGATGGCGGACAATCAATTAAAATAAAATCAAACTCATCGGATATTTTAGAAATAGCTGCTTTTAATAAAAATTCTCGGTTTTCGCGTTCAATCAACTCAATTTCTGCTCCAGCTAAGTGAGAATTTGATGGAATCAAATTTAGATTTGTAACTTGTGTATTTAAAATGATTTCTGAACTACTAATTTCTATGCATATAAAATCGTAGGCGGTTTTCTCAATCATTGTCTTATCGACGCCGATTCCGCTTGTGGCGTTTCCTTGAGGGTCAATATCAATCAATAGTACCCGGTTTGCTGATTGTGCGAGAGAAGTGGCAAGATTAACCGCAGTGGTCGTTTTTCCGACTCCGCCTTTTTGATTGCAAAATGAGAAGATCTTAGGCATGAAATCCTTTCCTGAATATCTGAACATTAATCCTTTTTGCTATCTTAAGCAAGAGGAATTTTAGGTGTCGTTTCACGTGAAACATGAGTTCAATCTAGTTTTATTATCGGTAGGAAGGGCTAAGAGCTGAAGAACGATTTCATGAACATTTTAATTTATAAGCCTATTTATACAAGTAACTTAAAATTTATATGTGTATATCTTATTGAACCTGTTTCACGTGAAACAAGGGCAAAACTGGCTTAAGCAGATGAGGCAGAAAGTTTCTGGAGATGCACGAGCAGAACTGAAACATCACAATTGGACAAGCCCGGAATCCGGGAAGCTTGGCCGATTGAAACAGGACGAACCTTGGATAGTTTTTCTTGCGCTTCGCGGCTCAAACCGCGGATTGTTTTGTAATCGACTGACTCCGGAATTTTTCTCTTCTCCAATTTTTTAAATTTGGCCACGTCTTGAAGCTGGCGCTTCACGTAGCCGTCATATTTCACATCCCATTCGATCTTACGATACGCATGAGTGTCGATTGATTCGATTTCTAACCCATTATCAATAAATGATTTAAGAGTTACTCCACTTCGACACAAAACCTTGTCCATGGAATTATTTTCGATTCGTGTCGTCTTTAATTTTTCAATCACATTCGTGACGGTTTGTTTTCGTTTGGTCATTTTTTCAAATGTCCCATCTGAGATTAATCCAAATTCATGGCCGTATTTCATGAGCCGGTCATCGGCGTTATCTTGGCGCAAAAGCAAACGGAATTCAGCGCGTGAAGTAAATAGCCGGTAGGGCTCATTCGTCCCGCGAGTCACGAGATCATCGATTAAAACCCCGATATAGGCCTCAGAACGATCCAGAATGAAGGGAAGTTTGCCTTTCAGCTTACGAATCACATTCAGCCCAGCCATCAAACCTTGGGCAGCAGCTTCTTCGTATCCGGAAGTGCAATTGACTTGGCCGGCAAAAAATAAATTCTCAATTCGTTTTGTTTCCAGAGAATGTTTCAGTTGAGTCGGCGGCATGCAGTCATATTCAATCGCATAACCGAATTTCATCAGCTCCGCATTTTCAAGTCCGCGGATACTATGAATGAATTCGATCTGCACATCTTGCGGCAAACTCGTTGAAAGTCCGTTCACGTAAAATTCTTCCGTGTCTCGGCCTTCAGGTTCCAAATAAACTTGATGCCGTTCTTTGTCAGAAAATTTTACGACTTTATCTTCAATCGACGGACAATACCGCGGCCCAATTCCTTCGATGCGGCCCGTATAAAGCGGTGAGCGGTGCAAATTTTTGCGGATAATGTCATGCGTTTTTTGATTCGTGTGAGTCAGCCAACAAGAAAGTTGCGCAATATTTAATTTTTCAGTACGGAATGAAAAGGGTTCCGGATCAAGATCTCCGGGCTGCTCTTCGCAGACTGAAAAATCAATGCTGCCTTGCCGGAGCCGGCAAGGCGTTCCGGTTTTAAAACGGACGACTTCAAAACCATGTTGCTTCAACGAATCTGAAAACCCAAGTGACGGCGGATCTCCGCCGCGGCCGCCGGGGTAATTTACATCGCCGACATGAATTAAGCCGCGCATGAACGTGCCAGTCGTAACAATGGTGGCTGCCGCGTAATACTCGACATCCATTAAGGTTTTGATGCCGACCGCTTTTCCATCTTTAACCAGCAAACTGACCGCTTGGTCTTGCTTTAAATCAATATTCCGCACACTTTCAACAGTTCGTTTCATGTAACGCTGATAATCTTTTTTGTCCGCTTGGGCACGCGGGGCCCAAACAGCGGGGCCCTTGGATTTGTTCAGCATTCGGAATTGAAGGGCAGTGTGATCGGTCGCAAGTCCCATTTCACCGCCAAGCGCGTCGATTTCGCGAACGACATGGCCTTTTGCAAGACCACCAATGGCGGGGTTGCAAGACATTTGGCAAATGGAATCCAAGTTCATGGTAATGAATAGAACTTGGTACCCGGAACGGGCGATTGAAAGTGCTGCTTCTGTTCCGGCGTGGCCGGCACCGATGATGATGGCGTCGTATTTTTTATCGTGAATCATGGCGAGAAATCCGAAACAACTAACTACTCCTCGTGATGCGGAAGTGCTTTCCCTTTCACAAAAAGCTGATGGAGAATCGAAAGAACATTATTAACAAACCAATAAAGAACAAGCCCGGAAGGAAGACTGTAAAAGATGAAACCGAAAATGACCGGCATAAACATCATCATTTTTTGCTGTTCTGAGGAGCCGGCCGTTTGAGGAGTTAGGCGTTGCTGCCAAATCATTGATCCGATCATTAAAATCGGAAGTATGTTAACGAAGCTGCCGATAAGCGGAAGCGAAAATGGGAGAACCCACGCTTTGTCCGGCTCGGAAAGATCTCGAATCCACCAAATAAACGGTTCCCCTTGAAATTCTGCAGTCTGTGCCAGCACCTGGTAAAAAGCGATAAAAACGGGAATTTGAAGGAGCATGGGCAAACAACCGCTCATCGGATTAACTTTGTTTTTTTTGTACAGCTCCATCATTTCTTTTGAAAGCTTGGCTTGATCGCCTTTATGCTGTTCTTGAAGCGATTTAAGTTTCGGTTGAAGGGCCTGCATTTTTTTCATGGACTCAAAACTTATATGAGTCAGCGGAGAAAAAAGAAGTTTGATTGCGATCGTAATCAAAATAATGGCCCAGCCGTAATTGTTCGTCAGCCGATAGGCCCATTGAAGCGCAAGCAGAAGGCCTAATTTAAAAATACCGAAAAACCCTTGCGACAGAATTTGCTCAAACCCTTGGCCGATAGATTTCAAATCTTGATAATAATTAGGGCCGGCATAAACAAAAAATCGCCGTTCAATTTTTTGGCCCGGGCCGATTGGCAGCGGTTCAAATTGCAGACTATTCTGGTAAAAATGCCCTTCAGCCGTTGTTTTGAATAGGACAGCCGGTGCATCGGGGTGCACAATCATCACAAAAAAATGACGGGTTAGCGCTTCCCATGAAACTTGGCCTTCTATGATGGAAGGTTTTTTGCGGATTTTCTGGAATGGGACTGCTGCTAATTTATCTTTCAATGAAATGAACGCCTGGGCAACGCGCGCATTCATTGGATCCGAGCCGACGATGAAGTGGCTTGAAATCTGAAGCGGGCTGACTTGTTCGGCTGCGCTCAGATTTTCAATTTCTGTATCAAGCCAAAAACTCGGCTTCTCAGAGTCAAATTTGTATTTTTTACGAATTCTCCATCTTCCCGCTTCTTCAGCGGAGAAAATAATTTCTCCGGTTCCGGCGTCCAATTTTTCAAGCGTAAAAATTTTGTTCTCAAAATCAACACCTTGACCCGGCAACGTGATTAAAAACGATGCGCTGCCGGTTTCGCTCCGGTCCACAAACACCGCTTCTTTGCTTGCGTGCCGCTTGCCCCACTTCGTCAATACTAATTTGGAAATCGCGCCGCCATGATCCGTAAATTCCACATTGAAATGATTGTTTGAAAACGGGTAGAACTTCTCATTCTCCAAATGAAGCGCTTTAAGAACGGAGTTCGCTGCGGATTGGGGGGTCGTTTGGGTTATTCCTTGAGCTTGAGATTGAACGGATTCCTGCGCTGCAGGCGGGTGGGGCGGAGAAACCCACTTTAAATAAACCGGATATAAAACCAGGATCAAAAAAGAAAATGCGATCGCTAAAATAAAATTTTTATTTTCTGGATTCATGGGATTTCACTGGATCGTAACCACCCAATGAAAATGGATGGCATTTCACAAGCCGGCGGAGCGAATAGAGAACGCCCGGAACGATTCCGTACTCTGAGATTGATTCATCGGCATACTCAGAACACGAAGGATAGAAACGGCAGTTCTCACCGAGAAAAGGCGAAATGAACGTTTGATACGCGCGAATCAAAACTCGAAAAAATAAACGAAACATAATCACTTCACCAAGTGGGATTTTTTAAAAAGGTTTTGTAACGTGATCTGTAAGTCTTTTGTTTCCAATAACTTAGAACTATCTGAGAGCCGGACAATTAAATCGCTCGGATTTAAAAATTTATTTTTTTCCGTCCGGTAAAATTCCCGCACAAAACGTTTGAACCGGTTCCGGTCGACAGCGCGTTTGAATACGCGCTTGCTGACAACAATTCCCAAACGATTGTGATTGGTCTTTGATTTCCGGAAATAAATGACAAGGCCGTTTTCCCGAAAAGACTTTCCGCTTTTTATGAGATCTCGAAAATCACTGGCAAGTTTGAGACGTGAAGTCTTGGGAAAGGAAGTATGTCCCAAAGGTCATACCGCGGTAAGTTTGGCTCGCCCTTTTCTTCGCCTTCTTCTTAAAATATTCTGGCCGCCGCGCGTTTTCATGCGCGCACGAAAGCCATGCTTATTTCTACGTTTTCTCTTAGACGGCTGATAGGTTCTTTTCATGGATTGGTCTCTTTTCGAAGAGGTGATTATAACAAAATACAAACATCCGTCAAGGCGCCCAAAATTCTCCGGTTTGGTCCATTTTTCAAAATAGAAAAAAAGTTCTGGAATTCAGCCGTTGAAGGTTTATAATATCAACTGTTTTCAAAACATTCCTGCACACATCGCGAATCAGTGAAAACTAATTGTTCTGAAAGACCTGTTTTGGGCAAATTGTTTCCAACGATGCCTTGTGCATAACATGTTGATAATATGTTCACAATAAGCGAATTTACTCCTAATTTAGTGTTATATTTAATGTTTATAAATTGTTGATAAACCGACATGGATGTTAAAGAAATTCACCCCAGCGAAAACACCCCTTCAGCAGACGTTAATGACCTCTGGCCCAAGGCCCTTCTCAACATAAAACAAGAACTCAGCGAACAAAGTTTTAAGACCTGGATTGAGCCCGCACGGTTTCTCAAATTTGATGACGGCAAGCTGATTTTAGAAGTGCCGGACAAATTTTATGGAGAATGGCTTAAGGATCATTACCGGGAAATTATTTCCGACGCCGTCCATGAAGTCATTGGCATTAAGCCGGACATTGAATATATTGTTTCTGACCGTTCGTTTAAGCCAAATTTTTCTGCGCCGTCCGTCCCCAGTCATTCTCAAAAGCCCGGCGAGGCGCCTGAATTAAATAATCGCTACACATTTGATGGCTTTGTGGTTGGCCCCGGAAATCGATTTGCCCACGCAGCCATGCTTGCGGTGAGCGACGCCCCAGCAAAAAATTACAACCCGCTTTTTATATATGGGAGAGCCGGACTGGGTAAAACTCATTTGATGCAAGGGGTTGCACACCGGATCCTTGCGAAAAACCCAAATTCTAAAGTCGTTTATATGTCCGGTGAAAAATTCACGAACCAATTAATTTCCGCCATCCAAAACCGCTCCACGCATACGTTTAGAGCTAAATACAGAAATACCGATGTCTTGTTGGTTGACGATATTCATTTTATTGCCGGCAAAGAATCCACTCAGGAAGAATTTTTTCATACCTTTAATGCGCTTTATGACGCACACAAACAAATTATTGTTGCAAGCGACCGCCCCCCAAAAGACATCCCCGGCTTGGAAGAACGCCTTATTTCCCGGTTTGCCTGGGGCTTGGTAGCAGATGTCCAGCCGCCGGATCTCGAGACCCGCGTTGCTATTTTAAAGAAGAAAATAGAGCGCGAAACGGTTGTGGTGCCTGATGATGTGGTTTTTTTTATTGCCAGCAAAATCAAATCTAACATCCGTGAACTGGAAGGCGCTCTGATGCGCGTTGTGGCTTACTCCTCGTTAACCTCCACCGTCGTGGATGTAAAAGTGGTTGAGGAAGAAATTTTAAAAGATTCACTTAAAGAGGAAGTTGGCAACCTTACCATTGAACAAATTCAAAAAGGCGTCTGTGATTACTTCCAAGTCAAAATTTCAGACCTCAGGGCCAAGAAGAAATCAAAGTCTATCGCTTACCCGCGTCAAATTGCCATGTACTTGATCCGGTCCATTACCGACTATTCTCTTCCCGAAATCGGGGCATATTTTGGCGGCCGCGGTCACGCTACCGTAATCCATGCTTGCAACAAAATCGACCGCGCAGTTCAGGCTGGCGGAAAAATTCAACATATGATAGAAGATATCAAAGTGTTGATAAGGAAGGGTTAGTTGTGAACAGTTTATGTTCTTCTAACCCATTCTGCTTAAATAACTTAGGAACTTATCGACAATTTAATGGAGATTACTGCTATGGCTACTACATTTGATACAGATAGTACAATAGTAAGCAACGCTCTTCAGATCAAAGTTAAAAAGGACGAGTTCCTAAAAGCAACCACAACTGTTTTTGGAGCAATCAGCTCAAAATCAACCCTTCCTATTTTGTCGAATATTTTGATTCAAAACAACGGACCGGACCAAATTGTTTTGAGCGGTACGGATTTAGAGCTTGGGATTAAAACAACATGTCCTGCAACCGTTCTTTTGCAAGGAGCAGTAACGGTCCCAGCCAAAAAACTTCATGAGATCATTCGTGAGCTCGGGAGCGGAGAAATTGAAATTACAGTTGGAAAAAATAATGCCGTAAACATAAAGACCAACAAATCGTTCTTTAAAATCATGGGGCTAGAACCAGACGATTTTCCCAAGCTCCCAGAACCATCATCGGACCAATCTTTCGAAATTGACCACGCAATTTTAAAACAATGTTTAAGCCTAACCGCATTTGCGATCTCCCGGGACGAAACACGCTACACACTGAACGGTGTTTTAGCGATATTTAAGGGTAAAAAAGCAAGATTTGTAGCGACCGACGGAAAACGTTTAGCCTCGATCGAACAAAATGTCCAGCTTCCGAACGACATCATGACCGAAGTGATTATCCCGGCCAAAACAATTGCCGAAGTCGTTAAAACAATTCCGGATGGGGCGGGGAAAACAAAAATATCGTTAACCCAAAACCAAATTATGTTTCAGATCGAGGACACTGTTTTAGTTTCCCGGCTGATCGAAGGAAGATTCCCGAACTACGAACAAGTTATTCCGAAAGATGTTAAGACCAAGACCGAAGTAAACCGCCAGGAGTTTTTGGCCGCCATGAAAAGAGTTTCGCTTTTAACGTCGCAGGAAAATCAAGCCGTCAAAATTGATTTTATTAAAGACCGTCTTTTGATTTCATCACGGTCGCCGAATATGGGCGAAGCAAAAGAAGAAGTCACGGCAAAAATTTCCGGTGATGATTTAACCATTGGTTTCAATCCAAGTTATATCATCGATGTTTTGAAAAACTTGGACCACGAAACCATAACACTGGCCATGACCGAACCGGACAAGCCGGGGCTCATTGAAACGGGCGACGGTTATCAATACGTGGTCATGCCCATGCAGTTGAATTGATGGGAATGAACGAAAAACCATTAAAATCAGTCCTCAACAATATTTTCTTGCGGCTGTCCAATCCGGAAAATCAAAAAAAATCCCAGCTGCTTGATTGCTGGCCAAAAATCGCAGGCACTCAATTTTCTAAGCGAACCAAACCACTTCTTCAAAAAAACGGAAGCGTAACCGTGTGGGTAGACGATTCAACACTCGCGTTCGAATTGAGCAGGAAATACAAACCGCTTCTTTTGAAGCGTCTCAAAAACCAATTCGGCGAAGAAGAAATTAAGGATGTGCGGTTCTTGGTGGGAGAAGTTCGTTAATCTTTCCGCGGAACAGAAATGAAAACCATGGCAAAACCGAAAGCTAAAGAAGTAGAAACAAAAAAACCAGCCGGTAAAGCTACGTACGACGCCGCTAATATTCAAGTCCTGGAAGGAATTGAAGCGGTCCGGAAACGGCCGTCCATGTACATTGGCGATACCACGCCACGTGGTTTGCATCACCTTGTTTATGAAGTCATCGACAATTCGATCGACGAAGCGTTAGCGGGCCACTGCGATAAAGTCCAAGTCGAACTTCACCCCGACGGAAGCTGCACAGTCATCGATAACGGCCGCGGAATTCCGGTCGACACGCACAAAACCCAGAAAAAATCCGCACTTGAAGTTGTTATGACGACACTTCACGCCGGCGGAAAATTTGATTCGAAAATATAAGGGGTTTCCGGCGGTCTTCACGGCGTCGGCGTTTCTGTTACCAACGCGCTTTCCGAATGGCTCGAAGTCGAAGTTTCCCGCGACGGAAATTTATACCGGCAAAAATACGAACGCGGTAAACCAGTCACAAAAGTGACCGTCGTTGGCAAAGCAAAGGGAACCGGAACAACCGTCACGTTCAAGCCAGATAAACAAATCTTTGAAAAAATCGATCTTAGTTTTGAAACGCTTTCCAACCGACTTCGCGAACTCGCCTTTTTAAATAAAGGCATCGAAATTTCGATTAAAGAAGAAAAATCGAAAAAAGAACACACATTCAAATACAAAAACGGCATTTCAGAATTCATCGAATATTTGAACAAAAATAAACACCCGCTCCACAACAAAATATTCTACATCGACAAGAAAAAAGACAACGTCGGCGTAGAGTGCGCGTTCCAATACAACGACAGCTACAACGAAGACATTTTTTCATTCGCCAACAACATTAACACCGTTGAAGGCGGAACTCACATGAGTGGTTTTAGAACCGCCATGACCCGCGCGACCAACCAATACGCGAAATCCAAAAATGCACTCAAAGATATCGACGGATCTTTAAGCGGGACCGATCTCGCCGAGGGATTGGCCGCAGTTATTAGTGTGAAAGTTCCACAGCCCCAGTTTGAAGGACAAACGAAAACCAAACTTGGAAACGGCGAAGTCGAAGGAATTGTTTCCTCGGTTGTGTATGATTCAGTTTCCTCTTTTTATGAAGAAAATCCTTCAATCGCGAACAAAATCGTTGAGAAGGCGCTGCTTGCTTTACGCGCCCGGGAAGCCGCCCGAAAAGCGCGCGAACTCACACGCCGTAAAGGCGCGCTTGAATCCGCGTCACTACCCGGAAAACTGGCTGATTGTTCCAATGAAGACCCAAAAAACTGCGAAATATATATTGTAGAAGGAGATTCGGCCGGCGGCTCGGCAAAGCAAGGCCGCGACCGGCGCTTTCAGGCGATTCTCCCGATCCGCGGAAAAATTTTGAACGTCGAAAAATCACGGATCGATAAAATTTTAAACAACGAAGAAATCAGAACCATGATTACCGCGATCGGAACCGGGATCGGCATCGGTGAAAACGGCGACGGATTTAATCTGGAAAAGCTCCGCTACCACAAAGTGATCATCATGACCGACGCTGACGTGGACGGATCGCACATCCGCACTTTACTGCTCACTTTTTTCTACCGGCAAATGAAGGGACTTGTTGAGAACGGACACATTTATATTGCCCAGCCGCCGCTTTATAAAATTAAAAAAGCCAAGCGCGAAGAATATATTCAAACCGAAGACCAGTTCAACAATCTTATGATTGAATTCGGGCTGGATGGAACAACGCTCAAAGATTTGAAAAACAAACAAACTTATTCGGATAAAGATTTAAGGGCGGTTTTGGATTCACTGCTTGAGATTGAAGAAATTAAATATTTGGTTGAACGCAAAAACGTCAGCTTCGAACGGTACTTGGCGGCTTACGATTCAAAGCGGAAAATTTTCCCTACCCATTTACTCGTTTCAGAAGGAGACAAGCAGGGTCAATTTATTTATTCAGATGATGAACTCGAAAAAGCCGTCAAAGAAACCGAAAAGAAAAAAGGAAAAGCCGCGCAAGCCAAAACGGAGCCCGAAGCAAAGCCGGCGCCTAAAGAAAAAGACACCGACGAAACAATTGAGATCTTAGAGTCGCATGAGCTGATTAAGATCGGAAAGAAACTGGAAAAATTCAATCTCGAAGTACAGAATTTTCTGGGCGGTGAAAAAGCGCTTTATGAACTGAAATTTGGAAAGAAAACAGAAAGTTACAAAAATTTATCCGAAGTGTTTAAGTCGATCAAGGATTTCGGCAAAGAAGGCATTACGCTTCAGCGCTACAAAGGTCTTGGCGAAATGAACCCTGATCAGCTTTGGGAAACTACGATGGATCCCTCCAAGCGGACCGTTCTCCGCGTAACTTTAGAAGATGCTGTCGAAGCGGATGAAATGTTTACCATTTTAATGGGCGATGAAGTGGAACAGCGGCGGCTTTTTATCGAAAAGAACGCCAAAGCCGTCCGCAATTTGGATATTTAATCGAACATGGCAGATGAACATATAAATGTCTTCGCGCTGAACGAAAAAATCGTTCCGGCTCCCATCGAAGACGAGATGAAGACCAGCTACATCAATTACGCGATGAGCGTGATTGTCGGCCGCGCGCTTCCAGACGTCCGCGACGGGCTGAAACCGGGTCACCGC
>OBEQ012604449.1_pt1 | contig 13632 bp, 10 predicted proteins | sample 1670901 | NCBI WGS metagenome assembly OBEQ01 (sample SAMEA104232315, study PRJEB22302) | groundwater metagenome | biome: forest; feature: aquifer; material: groundwater | place: USA | collected 2011-08-07 | depth 5.4 m
AGTACGACGGCGGCAACGGCTGGCCAAATGAACGCGGTCAAGATTAATGACACCATCAGAATGGTTGTGGTTGGTAATAGTCCTACATTGGTTGGGGCTAAGTTTATCGTCAAGATTGGTGGAACGGATGTTTCGAATGGAGGCTTCCTAGTAACTACCAATCTGACTCCAATTCGATCTGATGGCGTACGCGAGCTCTACTATGATTACAAGATTACGCAGGGTGGTAGTTATGCGATCGAGGGGTACGTGAATACGGTTCCCCCGTCCGTAACATCGACTCCAACTACGACCGTAACTACGACGCCGACGACGACAGTGACGACTACAGCGACCGCTACGGTAACGACTGCGCCTGGTGGTGTCTTTGGGAATGGGGCTGATGGTGCCTGCAACGCGAGTTCAAGCGTTGACCTGAGCACTAGTAGCTGTTCAGGTAGAAGTACGGCCGATGCAATTAGCTTTGTCTCTTCTGGAATAGCGGCGTCGGGATCAAGCGCAATTTCGTTAGCTACGCCACCCTCTGGTCTCGTGGTTGGTGATGAAGTGTTAATTATTGTGATGCAAGGAGCCAGGGCCGGCGACTACGAGACGACTAATATTTCGGGGATTTCGGGAAGCATTTTGTCTCTAGATAAAGGCTTGACTAAGACTTACGACGGTTCAGCAAATAAGGTAATGGTGCAAAGAGTTCCTCACTACACGACGGTCAACGTAAGCGGAATTCTGACGGCTGATGCCTATTCTTGCTCTACCTTTGCCGGAGGTGTCTTGTTCTTCAGAGCCAATGGTGTGGTGGCCGTGGCTTCTTCGGGGAGTATCGATATGAGCGGTAAAGGCTTTGCTGGCGGGGGTTTTGAAGACACGGTTGGAGGCTATCAAGGGTCTTCCCAATTAAAGTGTGGCGCTATTTCAACTACAGCTAACGGTGGCGGGGGTGGAGGGGGCCTTCAAACTGGTGGCGGGGGTGGAGCCGCTTATGGTACCGCTGGCGCGGGTGGAGCTAAGTCGGGTGATAGTGGAAGTGTTGGAGGTAGTCCTGGATCCACATACGGTATCGTTGACTTGACATCTAAATTACTGGCTGGCGGGGGTGGAGGGGGCGGCGATGACCGACAGAATGGCCCTGCGGGAATAGGTGGGAACGGCGGTGGGATTATAGCTATCTTCGCTGATTCAATAACGGTATCCGGAAAGATTCCCTCTAACGGTGCAAATAGTGTGCGAGCTTATAACACCTCTGGGGGTGCGGGTGGAGGAGCTGGGGGCGGTGTATTGCTTTATGGAAACAACTTAACTTTGGGTACAGCTTTAGTCACCGCAAATGGTGGAACTAGCACTTCCGGTGGATCTGGCGGACACGGCGGCAACGGCGGAGTGGGTAGGATAAGTGTCAGATACAAGACAACCGGTACTGGAACAACTTCACCGGCGGCCGACTCTGCGGCCTTAACTTCAACAAAGGCTGTCCCGGCAGTCGCTGGAGTCAGCAGTGATCGGGTGATGTCCTTTATCGAGAAATTAATTAAACTGATTAAGCCACAATGAAAGACGGAAGAAAGAAAATACTAGCGATTGTCATGATAATAGTAGTGCTCTTGCTGGGAGTGGCGGCGGTATTTGTGACCTTGAATTTACAACAGGCCCAAGTCCCGACGGCACCTACAAGCAAGCCAAGGGCTTCGGAATGGTTGGGTGGAGGTAGTTGTACGATAAGTTTCGCAGTGGCGGCGGCGGCGACGGCAACAGCGACTGTGACAACTACAGCAACCGCCACGGTGACTGCGACGGCCACAGCAACTCCTGCGTGTAGCCAAGCTTGTCCGAGTGAGGGCGTCGTATCCGGTAGTCTAATGTGCCAAGGTGGAATGTGGAGGAATTCTAGCTGTCCAACCACAGATAATAATGCCTGCGTCTGTCCAAGTGTGACAAACGCTCCGGTGGTAAGTAGAACCCCGGCACCGCCGGGAGTGGCTCCGACTGCCGCACCGCCGCAAACAACCAGAACACCGACCCCGACCGCGGCAACGCTACCTGGGACGGGAACAATCAATTTACCTGGAGCGGCAGCATTTGGGGGCGGATTGTTGCTGACAATTTTGGGAATTGTATTTGCTCTCTAGAAAACTTGATAGATATCGGTGAGATCTGATGAGAAGACTTTTTTTCCTAATTTTGAAAACTTATTGAAGTCCTCTTTTGGATAAGATGTTTTTTCTTGCCCACCGACAATGATATAGGTCACAGAATATTTATTGAGAAGAGTTTTGACGAGGTTAGAATTAGACGATTCGTAAATAGTGCGAACGTCGTTTACCCTAATATCAACATCAGGGCTGCTGTTTCGCCAACCGCCTTCGTGGTTCACCGCAGACCAACCAATAATGGTGGGTAAACCGGTAGCGGCAGAGATTCTACCAACAGTAGTATAAGAGGTTGATCCTGATGGGTCCGCGGCAGACTCGACGATATTGGCCGTTTTAGTTACGTTTTGGTTGAGCCAATTGATCGCAGAAAGATCAGATTGGTTGGCCAATGTACCGGAAGACAAATACTTCAGACCATCGAGCGTCCAACCGTCTTGTTGAAATTCACTTAAACGAACGGGCGTAGCAAAGACGAGGTAGCCAAGATTACCCAAAAGTAAAATCAAAATTATTGAAAAAGTTATTTTATTCTTTAAAAAAATTTCTGTGACATCGGAAAGAAGGGCAACCGCACCGATCCCTAGGATTAACCAGGCTTGGTAATAAAACTTGAAAACGGTGTTCATGCGATCAAGCGGGGGGGTGAAAAAGTCGTTGATATAGAAAAACTCACAAAAAAGAAGTAGGAAGAATGCTACGGCACAAAGTATAAACGGAAAAGAGGCTAACTTTCGAGAAAATATTTTTCGGTAGTTTTGGAATATGACTAAGAAAACAATGGCGAGGTGGGTACCCCAGATGGTCAAAAATTCGGAGGGGAGAGTGCGGCGGCCTATCAAAGTGGTATTGTTGATGAAAACGATAAATGGTTTTGGATCGTTTATCGGGAGTATTGGTTGAAAATGGATAAGAAACGGAAGCACCAAGCCGGACACAAAAACACTACCGAGAGTAAGGCGGAGAATATTTTTTTTGAGATTTTGTGAAGAACCAAAAATTAAGATAATCGCTAGCAGTAAATAACCGGGGAGATCCCATGGATTGGTCATGGCATGACTGGCCAAGACAAAGGCTCCAGCAATCAGTAGTCCGTTCGACGGTCTATTGAAATAGGCGAGACAGATAGAGAGAAAAAGAGACCCAAAAATCAGGGCGAGGACATGGGCGTGAACATCCCCTAGCAGAAGGCTGAAGTAGGGAAATTCTGTGATGGTGTTGGGGATAACACGAGAAGGATCCCACCAACTAATCATGGTGGAGGGGTGAGATAAGATGGTAGCGAAATTACCGGCAAGGAGGACAAGAACGATTCCTAAAATGGCAAAGAGGTAAGACTTTTTGGTTAATTTGCCGTGGTTGGTGATGATTCCAAAAATATTTAGACCGGTAAGAGAGAAAACCAAGGGCAAGGCGAGGTTGTAGCTGATCCGGGTTGGAATATTGGTCAGTTTAGAAATAAAAGCGACAAGATAATGGCCGTAATAGTAGTAGTTGATGGGAACGTTAGCGTACCAGGCGTCGCTGGGTGGGAAAAGTTGTGATCGGAAGATGCCGTTGATGAGGGCGAAGTCCATTGGCTTTTCGGTGCCAGAAATTGCCGGTGTTCGATATTTGAGATAGGCAAATATGGCGAGGAGGCTGAAAAAAATAGTTTCGGTAATGATCGCGTGTTTAACTTTGTAACCTTCGAAAGGACGTTTGAAAGTTAAAAAAATCAAGACAAGGAGGGAACCGATGATAATAATAGAAGTTTGAGTGAAGGGTGCTAGGTGAAGACTAACTGCCAACCAAACAACATAGGCGAAGAAAATAAGAGCCAAAGATTTGTTTAGGGAATAGCCGCGATCCGGAAGTGAAGAAAATATTTTTGTAGAGATTGGGAGAAAGACTAAACTAATGATTTGAATAAAGAACCAAATTAGGATGAATGAGAGCATGCTATCAATTATAATGGCGACTATGAGGGTAGCAATCATCGGTGGGGGTTTTACGGGTCTTGCGGCGGCAATTGAGTTGGTTGATAATGGAGTGGAAGTATCCGTTTTTGAGTCAGAGGATAAATTGGGCGGTTTGGCGGTGGGGTTTAAAGATCAGGGGTGGGAGTGGAGTTTGGAGCATTTTTACCACCATATTTTTGCGAACGATAGCGAAGTGATTGAATTAGCCAGGAAGGTTGGTTTGCCGGCAGTTTTTTCGGTTCCTGAAACAAACTCATTCATCGGAGGAGTCGAGAAACGGCTGGATTCCCCATCCTCGTTGCTAACGTTTTCCGACCTGTCGATTTTTTCCAGATTACAGATGGGGATCGGACTGCTGATTTTAAAATTGATACCCAATGGATTGTTTCTGGAAAATAAAAAGGCGACGGAGGTACTGCCAAAACTTCTAGGCGAAGAGGGCTACCGGAAGGTATGGGGGCCGTTACTCTCGGCAAAGTTTGGACCATATTTAAATCAGGTTAATTTAGCTTGGTTTTGGGCTAGAATTTACAAGCGAACAAAAAGCTTGGGATATTTTCCCGGAGGGTTTCAGGCTCTGGCTGACAAGATGGGTGAATACGTGATAGCGAAAGGTGGGAAAATATCTTTAGGACACAAAATTAAAGGGATTAGTCATGATAAAGATGATAAATGGTGGATCAATGATAAGAAGTTTGACCGCGTGTTATTAACCTCACCTGCTCCGACAATCGATAGACTTGTTGAAAATGTTTCAGTAAATTGGCCCAAAATTAATTACCTTTGGGCCCAGACGGTAATTTTGGAATTGGAGCAAAGTCTAATGAAGGGTTATTGGTTAAACATTTTAGATAAGAATTTCCCTTTTCTGGTAGTGGTAGAGCACACGAACTTTGTCGATAAAAAGCACTATGGCAATAAAATAATAATTTATTTGGGAAATTATTTAAGTGACGGCGATAAGCGATTAAAAATGGATGAAGAACGGTTAATAAAGTTTTACACACCGTATCTAAAGAAAATTAATCCGAGGTTTGAGGTGAGCTGGATAAGAAAGAGTTGGTTGTTTGAAAATCCTTATGCCCAACCGGTTTTCCCAATCAATTACAGTAAGGAGATACCGAAAATGAAAACTGATCCCCCTGGTTTGTATGTCGCGAACATGAGCATGGTTTATCCATGGGATCGGGGAACAAATTATGCAGTGGCGTCGGGACAGGCAGTAGCAAAACTAATCAGAAATGAGGAATGATCTAGTAGTAATATTCCAGAGTTATTTAGTTCTTTGGGGTTACCAACTGTTGGCTTGGCCGTGGTTATCTAAATATTGCCACAAGCTAGCTGATAAGGGTTGGTCGCTTGGGCGGGTCGGCGGGTCGCTTTTGACGGCTTTTGTAATTTGGTGGCTGTCATTTCTACGGTTACCGATGAATACCGATTGGGGGCTAACGCTGGTTTTACTTATTTTTGTGTTTTTCACTTGGTGGCGATTTAAGGGTGACCTAAAACATACTTTCCTTTCAATAAAGACAAATTGGAAAATAATTTTCTTTGAGGAGATAATTTTTGCAATTTCCTATTTTGGATTTTCCTTGGTTCGCGGTTTTGCTCCTGATATTTTGGGCTTGGAAAAATATATGGACTTTGGTTTTATTAATAGCTACCTACACTCGCCGACCTTACCGGCGCCTGACATGTGGTTTGCGGGAAAAAGTATTAATTATTATTCCTTTGGTCATTTTTGGGCCAGTAATGTCATCAGGACCTGGGGAATCAACCCTGCGATTGGTTACAACTTAATGCTCGCTTTTCTATTTGCATCCTGTTTTGTAATTTCTCTCTCAATTCTTGTCAGTCTGGGGTCGCCATGGATTGCCGGGATTTTTGGATCACTGATGATTGTGTTGGGTGGAAATTCTCATACCATTTGGTCACTTCTTTCAAAACACACTCTTTCCGGTTATTGGTATGCGGACGCAACTCGTTTTATTCACAACACGATACATGAATTCCCCGCTTATAGTTTTGTGGTAAGTGATCTACACGCCCACATTCTAGGATTACCGGCAGTTTTGTTTTTTATCCTGTTAACGGTTTTGTGGTGGACCGATGGGGGTAGATTGTGGATCTATGTGACTCTCGGGTGGCTCTTGGGAATAATGGCGATGACAAACTCTTGGGATAGTCCGAATTATGGATTGTTCCTGGTAATTTTCTGTGGATTAAGATTGTTGTCAAATCGGAAGTTATTACCGGAGTTTCTGAAAGCGGGGGTAATAATTGGTGTTAGTGCAATTGTAACGGCACTGCCTTGGGGAGTCAGTTTTAAATCGATTTTAGGTGGGATTGGGAATGTGACTGAGCGGTCTCCTCTATGGCAACTTCTGGTGCTTTGGACGATCCACCTTATCTTCACTTTTGCCGCCATAATGTTAGTACGCAAACAAAAGAAAATTAACTTTCTTATTTTGGCCATGGGTATCACAGCAGTCACGCTAATTGTGATCCCTGAATTTATTTATATGCGTGACATTTATTTGACTCATCCTAGGGCCAATACGATGTTTAAGTTAACTTTTCAATCGTTTGTGTTGATGTCCCTGTTGGCCGGTTTCGTGTTCGGGAAAGTGGTTGAGGTAGAAAAGAAAATCTATAGATTTATGGGTGTTTTGCTCTGTACGGTCCTTTTTATTGGCCTGATGCTATTTCCAGTCGAGGCTTATGGCACATATTACAATCGATTTTTGAACTATCGCGGACTGGATGGGGCGTCTCACCTCTTAAATACGAATCCAACCGACTTAAGTATCATTAATTTACTGAACAAATATCGCAACGGAAAAAATATTATCGAGTCTCCCGGGGACAGCTTTACTGAGTTTAATACGATTTCGGCTTATACTGGGATCCCGACGGTAGTGGGTTGGCGGGCTCACGAGTGGTTGTGGCGCGGCAGTTACGACGAAGTGGGTCGGCGGGACGAGGAGGTACGAAGGTTTTATGAAAGTTCAAATGGGAATGAGATGTTGAGCATAATAAAAAATTACAATATTGGCTGGATTATCATCACTAACAGAGAGCGGGAAAAATACAAGTCAATGAACGAGGTAAAGATCCTAAGATTAGGTAAGGTCGTTTTCTCTGAGGGGAATAGCTATATTGTGGAGATTAACTAACTATTTTTCTTCGAGTTTATTTTTTAAATATTGCTGAAGAGCTGGCCAGTTTTTGTCTTTGGCGATAAGAACCCATTGATTGAGATAAGTACTGGAGATTGGAGGGTTCTCAAGGATGGTGACGCCATTTTTATCTGGTGTGTATGAAAGGGTGATCTTTCTGGTGTGATTGTGATATGAGTCTAAGGCAATTCTGACTAAAGAAGGATAAACCTTTTCGTCAATATTGGTGTCAAGATGACCTTTGAGGATTTTGTAAAAAGAAATAAGTTTGTTTCGGTTAAGTAAGAACGTAGGACTTAGCAATTTCTGTTTGAGGGCGGTGATGACAAGCTGTTGACGGTTGTCCCGAGCAATATCAGTCCCCTCATCGCCTTCCGCCTGGCGGGAACGAACAAATTTAAGAGCGGTGGTGCCATCCATGTGGTTGGGACCAGCCTTGAAAGTAATAGTTTCATAACGAGCGCCGACTGGAAGGGCATTTTCCATTCCTTCGATGGGAAAAAGTTTATCGGTAAAAGAATTAGCAACATTGACATCAATACCACCAATCAAATCGATGGCTTCGCGAAAGATAGTAAAGTTGATGACAGCGGTGTAGTGAATTGGGAGACCAAGCGTTTCAAGGATAGCGCTTTGGGTGAGTTTGATCCCCCCCCCGTTGCTATCTTTGAACTGGCCATAGTGATAGGTCGAATTGATTTTGGTCTTCAGAGAGTTAACCCAAATATCTCTGGGGGTGGAAATAAGCGACACTCGTTTGTCTTTATGTGAATAAGAGACGACCAACATTGTATCGGTAAGATCGGGGGAGTCGGTTCCCTCTCCTCGGATGCCTAGAATTAAGAAGTTTGTCCGATCATCAGTACTTTCCAGAACTTTGTCGGGAGATTTCAGAAAGGTGAATAGGTCTAACCGACCTAGACCTGCTTGGCTGAGAGCGACTTGGGTTTTTATCCCAAGAAAGATTAGGCCGTAGATAATTAGGCTAACAAAGATAAAGATTAAATGGTGAAGTAAAAAACTAACTAGACCAAAGAGAGCTCTGCGGAGGCGGATAATTCTGGAGTTCATATAAAGCTAAGCATAAGTTTAACAAAAGATGACACTGAAAGACTATCAGTACCAACAAGAACACCGTCGATATGCTGCTTGTTTAGGAAGCTGGAGACGTTTTCGTGCGTGACGGAACCACCGTAGAGGATTGGACACTGGCTTTCGGTAAGAAACGAAATTTTGCTGGCGACGGCTTCGGCTGTACTAGGGTCTGCTGCCTTGCCGGTGCCAATGGCGGCCAAAGGCTCGTAGACAAAGATGCAGCTACCTAGAGGCAACTGGAGGTTGAGGAGTTCTTTAATTTGCTCCTCTAAATAAGGAGTATCAAGGCAGATGATGGGGGTGAGAGAGCTCTCAAGCAAAAGGCGGGCTTTCTGTCCCACCACTTTGCTAGTTTCTCCAAACTCGCGCCGTCTTTCACTGTGGCCGATGAGACAATAACGAGTAAGCTCGGAAAGCATTTGGGCGGTGATCTCACCCGTGTGTTTGCCTTCCGGGTAAGGGCTGACATCCTGGGCGCCGATTTGAATGGGTAAATGGAGTTGGCTGATCAAGCGGTTGGCTTCGGCTAAATTAGTGAAGGGGGCGCAGACAATCAAATCAATTTTAGATTTTGGTTTGGTAAAGTTTTTCGCAAATTCTTCAAGCCAAAGCGTAGTTTGGGTAATCGTATTAAAGCTTTTCCAGTTACCAATAAGATAGCGCATATCAGATATAGTATAGAGGACATGAACGATTGGAAAAAGGAATTAAATAAAGAACAAATGATAGCGGTAACCCACGAAGGCTCGCCTTTGTTGGTTTTGGCCGGGGCTGGAAGCGGCAAAACGAAAGTGTTGGTCTATCGGGCGATCTACTTGGTAAACCAAGTTCATGTCAGGCCGGAAGAAATCGTCCTCCTCACCTTCACAAACAAAGCGGCAGAGGAAATGAAGCAGAGAGTGGCAAAGTTTGGAAATATGGAGGGACATCTTGGGTTTGCTGGGACATTTCACACTTTTTGTGCCAGGATGCTAAGAATTTATGGTGAGCAAGTTGGTCTTCCCAACAACTATGTGATTTATGACGCTGATGATTCGGAGTCGGCCTTAAAAATTGCGGTCAAAAAATTGGGGCTGGACCAGAAGAACAATAAACCGGGAATGTTTATGCACCTGATCAGTAGGCTGAAAAACGACTTGGTGACAAAAGAAGAGCTCGAGGCAAGTGCCAGTGATGAGTTTTATCGAAAACTGCTGTCAGTGTGGCGGGCTTACGATGAGATCTTGACGAGAGCGAATGCGGTGGATTTTGATGACCTGCTCATCAAAACAGTGAAACTGTTATCTCTGCCGATGATGCAAGAAAAAATGTTGCACCGATATAATTTCGTCCTGGTTGACGAGTATCAGGATACAAACAAAGCCCAGTTCCAGCTGACTAAGTTGCTGGCAACTAACCCAAATGGTTTGATGGTGGTGGGTGACGCCGCCCAGGCGATCTATTCTTTCCGCGGGGCTGATTTTCGAAATCTGACGCTACTTGCGAAAGAGTATCCAGGTCTAACAACAGTTCGGTTGCCGAGGAACTATCGAAGTACCCAAACAATCCTCGACGCGGCCTACAATGTGATCGCGAATAACATCAATCATCCTGTCCTGAAGTTGGAGGCAGAAAAAGAATTGGGTGACAAAATTGAGATGGTTGAGGCAGTCGACGAAAGAGAAGAGGCAGTTTATGTAGTAAAAACAGCGGAGAAGCAAGTATCCAGGGGCGAAACGTTGGGAGTACTTTACCGGACCAATGCTCAGTCGCGGGCGATCGAGGAGGCCCTCATCAAAAGAAAAATCGATTACAAATTGGTGGGGGGGGTGCGGTTTTATGATCGAGCGGAAATCAAAGACCTGTTGGCTTATTTGAGGGTGATTTATAACGGCGAGGATACAATCGGCTGGGAAAGAATTGAGAAATTGGGAAAAAGGAACAGGGTGAAATTTGAAGACTGGTTGTCGGTAAACAGAGAAGGTTTGTTGGGAAAATCCCCTAGAGAATTACTTGAGGAAATTATTGAGGAAACTGGGTATTTGGGACGATTCGATGATCGTGACGAGGAGGATGTCGCCAGGGTGGAAAACGTTAAAGAACTGTTGGCGGTGTCAGGAGAGTTTTTGAAGTTAACCGAGTTTTTGGAAAGTGTGGCCCTGATCCAGTCAGAAGAACTGGCAGATAAAAAATCAGGAAGTGTGAGTGTAACGATGATGACGATTCACGCGGCCAAAGGTCTGGAGTTTGATGAGGTAATCATTGTTGGTTTGGAGGAGGGGTTGTTGCCTCACTCGCGAAGTTTGATGCAAAAGGAAGATCTGGAGGAGGAAAGGCGGCTGATGTATGTGGCAATGACGAGGGCGAGAAGCCGACTTCATTTGACCTTAACGAGGAGTCGCTTGGTGTATGGTGGTCGACAGGCGAGTTCGCCATCGCGTTTCCTCTCGGAGATCCCGCAGGAACTGGTTAAGGTAGCACAGAAAAGATATGAGGATCGTGAGGTCGGTCGGACGGTCTCTAAAAAGAAAGACGTTGATTACGACTCGCGACAGATCGTTTCGGATTGGGAGACGGAGGGGGTGATGGTTGGCAGGCCCGATCCGCGCCGGGTAGAAGAAGAGACAAAAGCTGACTTCGAAGATATTGACGCCTGGTAGTTACCAGTCTATTTCTGTTTCACCGTGGGCCTTAAGGTAGGCGTTGGCTTTGGAAAAGGGTTTGCTACCGAAAAAACCGTTAAAGGCGGAGAGGGGCGAGGGGTGGGCGGATTTGATGACCAGATGTTTGCTGGACCCCGAGGGGGACCTTTCAGGTTCAATAAAGGCACCTTTCCTCTGGGCGTAGTTGCCCCAAAGGATAAAGACGAGGTGATCTTTTTTTTCGGCGAGGTGGTGAATAACGGCATCGGTGAAGAGTTCCCAACCTTTGTTTTGGTGAGAACCGGCGAGATGAGCCCGGACAGTCAGGGTAGCGTTTAGTAAAAGGACACCTTGCTTGGCCCAACGTTCAAGGTTGCCCGACTTGGGGACCTCTTTCCCCAAGTCGGATTTGATCTCTTTGTAAATATTTTGAAGTGAAGGCGGCAGGATAACACCATCCGGGACGGAGAAGGATAAACCGTGGGCTTGGCCGGGGCCGTGATAGGGATCTTGGCCGAGGATGACTACCTTAACCCGATCAACCGGGACGGAATCAAGGGCGTTGAAAATAAACCTGGGGGGAGGATAAACGGTGCCGTTTTTATATTCATCTTTGACAAATTTGGCGAGTTCCTGAAAGTACGGTTTATCAAACTCATCTTTTAAAAGTTCTTTCCAGGACTGTTCAAGGCGGACTTCCATAAGGTATATTCTAAGTATGTGGGACAAATTGGCAAGTGAGGAAAGAATTGCGAAAACGATTAAAGCTCTCGGTGAAAACGGAATCACTGCCGAGGTGGTAAATACCGGAGAAGAAGCAAGGAGCAAGGTACTCGAAATGATCCCGACTGGGGCCGAGGTGATGAATATGTCTTCGACCACTTTGGATCAGATCGACCTCGCAACAGAAATCATGGAGGGAAGCAAGTATGTCGCGGTGAAAAAGAAATTGATGGCAATGGACCGGGAGAAAGACTACCAACGAATGCAGGAAATGGGGGCGGCACCGGAATATGCCATCGGTAGTGTTCATGCCGTGACGGAGTCGGGTCAGTTGATGGTAGCGAGCAATTCCGGGAGTCAGATACCGGCTTATGTCTATGGTGCGGGAAAGGTGATTTGGATAGTGGGGACACAAAAAATTGTGGCCAATTTGGATGAAGGGTTTAAGAGGATTTACGAGTATACACTTGAACTGGAAAGTGAAAGAGTCAGGAAGGCCAATATGATGCCAAAAAGTAATGTCAGCAAAATGCTGATCATCAACAGGGAAATCAGACCAGATAGATTATTTCTGATTTTTGTGAGAGAAGTGTTGGGATTTTAGGATCAGAACATCCGCCTGTAGATCTCGTGGGCGGTTCGAGCGCCGTTGATGGCGCGATGAGGTAGTGGTTCTTCAGGGAGGCCAAGAAACTGGGCAACTTTGCTTAAACTGAAACTTTCGATATTTGAACCTTTTGTCTTTGACCAAATAAGAGTGAATAGGTCGAGACGGTGATAGTCGAGGGGACTCTTTAAACCCGCTTTCTTGAATGCTTCAGCAATAAAGGACCAATCAAAGGTGACATTATGGGAACAAAAAATGGCATTTTTGGCTTTCTCTCCGTAGAGAGTAATCGCCTCGATAGTTGAGACCGCATCTTGCCAATCGGCTTCATTGTAGCCGTTAATTTTGAGGGCCGCTTCATCGGCGGTTTCGATGTGTTCCGGCTTAACTTTTACGTCCAATATCTCGATGACCTCGCCAGTTTTTTGATTGACCAGAACGAGACCGATCTCGATGATCTCGTGTCTTTGGGGGTCAAGACCTGAAGTTTCAACGTCGGTAAAAGCGATTGGGCGTTCAAAAATTTCTATAGCCATTGGAGTTATTGTAACCTCTTTCAATTTCGCTGAATGTAAAACTTGGCGGAGGGGATGGGATTCGAACCCATGGTGCCCTTTCGGACACGGCGGTTTAGTAAACCGCTGTACTAGACCACTATACGACCCCTCCAGATAAGCGAATTATACAGGTTTGGTGATAGAATTGAGGCTAATGGTAAAGGAAGTAAGTTTACGGGAGAGAAAAAGTTTCGATAAGTTGGCAGTGCACCCGTTACAAAGTTGGGCGTGGGGAGAGTTTCGCGAAAAGACAGGGGTGGCGGTGATCCGTTTGGGGAGATACCAAAAAGATAAGTTAGTGGAGACGGCCCAGGTGACGGTTCACCCGATCCCTCACTTACCTTGGAAAATCGGTTACTGGCCCAAGGGGGTCGTCCCCAGCAAGTTGATGGTGGAGGCGGTGAAGAAGGAATTGCGGAAAAGAAACGCCTTGATGGTCAAGTTAGAACCCAACGAAATCAAAGACGCCGAGACATTGGAAAAGATAAAACAGTTCCGGGGACGAACCGGGTTGGTTTCTGGTAGACCATTGTTTACGAGATGGTCGTTTTGGTTGGATCTAACTAAGTCAGAAGGTGAACTACTTGCCGGCATGAAACAAAAGACAAGATACAATACCCGACTGGCGGAGAAGAAGGGCGTGAAGGTGGTAGAGGACAATAGTCCCGAGGCGTTTGGGGAGTACTGGAAACTGACCGAGGAGACGACAAAAAGACAAGGATTTTATGCCCATACGAAAAAATAT
>OBEQ011758420.1_pt1 | contig 13629 bp, 15 predicted proteins | sample 1670901 | NCBI WGS metagenome assembly OBEQ01 (sample SAMEA104232315, study PRJEB22302) | groundwater metagenome | biome: forest; feature: aquifer; material: groundwater | place: USA | collected 2011-08-07 | depth 5.4 m
CGCGTCCAGGCGCCCCTCCAGGAAATGGGTGAGGCCGCCGTCGAGCTCGAATTTCTCGTGCGTCGTGATCCCGAACACGTTCCAGCGCGTGCCGCGTCGGCGCAGGTCGACCATGAGCCGGACCGCGCTGATCGCGCCCGCCGCGGACAAGGGGTAGTTGCAGCCGGGTGAGCCAAGCCCGCAGAACAGCGGGAGCGGGGCGCAGGGGGCCCCCCTCGGCGAGCACAAGCTGCCACCGACCGTCTTCATTGCCGACTACGAGGCCGCGTGCCTCCGCGACCCGCAGGATGCGGCGCGCCTGGGCGGGCGGGAGAGGTCCAGCGGTCCCACGGGCAAGTTCCGCGTCCGTCTGGGCGCGGCCCTCCTCGTGGGCAAGTGCAAGCAGCACAAGAAGTTCGAGCCCGCGGCGTCCGTCGCTTCCCGTCCACACCCGCTTACCCCCACGCAGACACGCCTCCTCGCCCACGTCGAACTCGAGCGCAGGTAGGGAGGCGTTAGGCGCGATAGGTAGAGGCATGACAACATCTTGTAATCATTAGAGAATTCTCTGCAAGACAGGCTCCTCGATCTTCCTGGGGGAGGCCGTAGGTTCCCTCGCGATGGAACTCTTCCGCATCTTGCTCCTTCTCGCTCTCGCGGCTCTCTTCGGCTGCGCTGGCGACGCCCAAGCGCAGTTCATGAGCGCCTGTCGCACGACGGGGATCTGTGCCGAGCCTCTGCCTCCACCCATCGTCGGTGATCTCCTGGTTGATGTGAGCCTCGGCGCACCCACCAGCGTGGGCATCGTCTCGGAGGATGCGGGCACGCTCCTCGCACATGTGGCTCATCGACCGGGGTCGATCGTGCGCCTCTGGGTTCTCGGTGCTCACCTTGAAGACACCACCTCTGTGTACACGGTGACGGTCCCGCACGTCCGAGGGCGCTCGCCTCGCGAGAAGGCCGCCGTAGAGTCGCGCTTTGTCTCGACCGAAACCGCCCGCGTCGCGACGGTCATAGCCCCATTCTTCGTGCGGCCGAGACCTCGAAACTCACCCATCATCGAGGGCATCGCCCGCGTCGCGATGGCCGACGGATACAGCCTCGGCCGAGTGCTCGTGGTCCTCACCGATGGCCGGGAGGTGAGCTCACTTCTGCACGCCGATTTCGAGTGCGCGCGCCTGCTGCCCACCGTCGCTCAGTTCGAGGGGCAGCTCCACGAACGCCGACTCCTTGAGCCTGCCTCCCTCACAGGGATCGAGGTCGTTCTCGCACGGATGAGTATGCCAGCCATCCCGGGCCGCAACTGCCCTGTCGGCATCGCTCGTGAGCTCCACATCCGCGACCTCTTCAACGCTGCGTTGCACTCGGCTGGGGCCGCACGCGTTGAGATTCAAACCGAGGCACTTCATCTGATCTCAACCCCTTCAACCGAAAGGCACTAACCATGGGTCCATTCATTCGAGGGCTTCGCATCACGGGTCTCGCCCGGCGACACGCACGTCTCGGCGTATACCGCCGCGACGCGAGCGTCAATCAACTGCTCGGGGATCGTCGAGGGCTCGACCCCGAGTCATACATCGAGCACCAGACGTGGCTTCAGGATCAGGGCGGCTCGCGCCTGCAGGATTTGAAGGAGGTGATCGCCGAGCGTGAGCAGACCGGAGCATCGGACAACACGCTCCCGCCCACCGCGATCAACTTCGCGATCTTCTTCGCTGTCGTCGTTGAGGCGGTCGGCGGCACATACCTCATGAGCGGCTTCGGCCTGCCAGACGCCCACCGAATCGTTTTTGGCCTGACCTTTGGCCTCGGCCTCATCCTCTTCACGGCGGTTGTTGCCAAGCGCACGGGAGGGGCGACCGAAGGACCTTCGATTCGCCGAGGAGCGACCACCCTCGTTGTGCTGCTCGGATACTCAGTGGTCATCGGCGCGGTGGTGTCACTCAGAATTTTGGACGCCGAGAACGACGGCAACCGTCTCCAGGCCATCGCCGAGGCCATCATCTTGCTGGTGGCGACATCAGGGCCTCCCTGGGCCACGGACGCTTTGGTGAGGCTGCGAGGACGAAGCCGCAGACTCTACACCGAACTCAAACAGCTCAAAACCGATCGGCGAGAAGCGGCACGCGACCAGAAGACCGCCCGCGCCTCTCTCACCAGACTTTCGTCGAAGAGCGAGACTTGGGATCACGAAGCTCAACGTCTTCGCGACATGTACGACACCGAGCATGAGCTTGCCCGCGCGGCTCTCGGTCTGCCGCGTATGGGTGAACCCTTGACCATTGAACCGACCCCTTCGGACGGCCCTGCACTGCGCAGTGAACTGTCCACCATCACTCATCGAAACGGGAGATTGCCATGACAACACATGTGATTTTGAGAAGGCTTTTTGAGACCAAGAACACCAACGCCATCGCTTCGCGCGAGACACTGCCCATCATCATGGCCGGGGCGGGAAGGGCAGCGGTGGCAACGCTGCCGCGGCATGCGCAATTCAACAAGACCTCCCAGCGCTTCGCCTTCGCCTTTGACATCGTCGACCCCGCCCCGGGGAAGTCCTTCGAGTTCGCGCGGGCCGCGGCCCCCCTGGGCATCGTGGTTCGACCTCATGAGCGAATGATTCAAGACGTGATCCGAGCGCGCGAGCTGGGAACGGAGCCCGTGCTCCTGCACATCGACGACGCGGCGGCCATGGCTGAAACCGTGGGACTCGTGCGTGGCACAGATCACCCCATCGCTGGGGCCTTCATCGTGAAGAGCCCGACGGACCGTCTCTTTGCCGCTTTCTTCATCGTTTTGCCCGGCGATGATGCTGGCTTCGAGAGGCTCTCGCGGCTGCTCTCAACCATCGCAAAGTTCCAAGCACCGGGTGGCGGGAGTCAAGTCATTGGCGATGGTGCCCGCAGTGAGCATCGTGTGCTTGAGCCAACGTTTCGTAGGTGGATGGCAGAACGCATCCACGCGAACCTGCCGCGGGTTGCCGCAAGGCTCCCCCTCGAAGAATCATCAATCACTCTCACCGAAGATGGGTTCACCTCAACGCCCCTGTTCGTGCACGAAGGGAAAGACTTCGCGGAGCCTCGCGAGCTCGCATCGGTGATCGCCTCCCGCGGCGAGTGGCGCGTTCGTCTCGGCGCCCCCGTCTCCATCGCAGAATTGACCGACGACGGGCTTCGCCTGCATCGCATTCGCCGCAGGGTCCTCGACCGCGGTCTCTCGACTGAATCAACCTCGACGGTCCTCTCACAGGAAGAGCGCAAGCGTGAAGCGGAGGCTCGTGCGGCAGCAGCCTCGGAAGCAGCAGCCACCGAAGCTCTCTCAAAGGCTCTCACCCGCGCAGAGCGGGAGACCGTGAATCTTGATGCGCTCGTGCTCGTGACCGACTGACCAAGAGCGCTGGCAAGAAATATTTTCAACGAGCAGCGGACGAGAGCTTCGGGGGCAGTGCCTCCGGGGCCTTCGTCCGATACCCCGAGGTTCACCATGGACATCCTCTATGCGCTTCTTTTCGACGTGGCCGTGCTCTGCCTAATGGCGGCGGGCTTCGCCACCATCATTGGCTGGCAGACGGCGCGCACGACCATGTTGTCGTTCGCGGCCCGGGCCGTCGGGCTCTCGTTCGCCATCATGTTCGCAATCCCGTTTGCCCGAGCGGTTCTGTCCGACGCCCGCGACCGCGTGCCCATCTTCGCGCCACAGGTGACGGTGCTTGAGCCGTCCTTGACGGTGCCCGTGCCGCCCTGGTGGGCCATCGGGATCATCGGCCTCGGCCACGTCGGACTGCTGGTCCTTCTCTGGCGGCGCCGACGCGGAGCCGAAGCCGAACGTCGCCAAGCCTGGACCGAGTTCGAGCGCTCCCGCAATCGCGAGCGCAACCGGGTGTTTCCCGACGACTTCGGGGGTCAGTGATGATCCCGCCGAAGTTCCTCAGAAATATTTTCTCGGGTGGCGCCGACACCGTTCGTGACCGTGCTCGGGCCGTCGAGCTCGTTGATCGCCGTGCCCTCGACGCCGAGGTCCGCGCGGATGTGAGGGCCTTCTCGGATGAGACTGTCCGAGCCCATGCAGCGGCGCATGTCTCTCTCGGCGCAACCCCCGAGGGACCGTATGACCTGGCTCTTCCTGAACTCCTTCGCAGCCACGCACTTGTGACGGGGAGTTCTGGCTCGGGGAAGACCTTTCTCGTCACGGCGATCCTCGCCGAGGTCCTGGGCCACATGGCGAGGGGTGCCCCCGTCGCAGTCATCGTCTTCGACATGAAGGGCGAGGCGACCGACCTCATGCTCCGCCTCGTCTCTCGGTTCGCGGAGAGAGACCCGTCTTTCGCCCGCGAGCGGCTCCAGGTGCTGCGGGTCTTCCATGGCCGACATCTGGTGCCCTGGCAGCTCCTCGCGGCCGACCCAAGTGTTGCCCCCGCCGCCCAGGCACAGTCCATCGCCGAGACCATCGAGGCGACAGTCCGGGTCGCGACCGGCATCCGGCAGACGAGTGCCCTCGGCGCCGTTCTTCTCTTGGCCATCGAGCGGGGCTGGAACCTCGTGGACCTCCGGTATCTGATCCACGCCCCCGACATCCTCGCCCGCGCGGCGGAGTCCTCGCGGTTTCCACATCTGCGCACGTATTTCCGGGACCGCTTCGTGCGTGAGGGGGCAGTCACGATCGATGGCCTCTCGGCACGCTTCGACGTGCTCCTCGGGGCCGATGAGCTCAAGGCCATGTTCGCGGCGCAGTCGGTCGCACCGCTCCTCGATGCCTTCCGCCCCGGAAGGGTGACTCTGATCGACGCATCAGGTGCCCCACTTGGGAGCCGTGAACTCTCTCGGGCGATGGGTGCCCTGTTCTTTGAGCGGTTGTCCTGGTGTGTGTTCGACCCCAACCGCCCGCTCTCGGCCGACGTGCTTCTCGTGGGCGACGAGATTCAAGAGGCAGCGACCGAGAGGGTGCTGGGCGCCATCGAACGGATTGAAACCCTGGGCCGGAGTTTTCGCACCCACCTCTGGACCGTGCACCAGACGACCGAGCAGCTCCCACGGGAGCTGCTCAACATTCTCTCGACCAACATCTCCGTCAGGATCACGGGGAGGGCGAGCCAGAGGGACCTCTCGGAGCTGAACGAATTCTTGCCCGCGACGGGCACGCTTGTTCGCCCGCGTGGAGCCTTCGACCCCCCTACGCGCGGACCGCAGTTCCTGAGCCCCGCAGAAGAACAACGTGCCGTTGGGGAGCAGCTCCGACGACTGCCGCGTCAGCACTTCTTCGTTGCGGACCGCAGACGATCCTTCGCCGCCCGCTTCGTACGAGCGCCGGACCTCGTCGTGCCGGAGTGGCGTGAAATTTCTCAGGGCCTCCGTGACAGCCTCGAACGCGGCGCCTGGGGTGTGCCGCGCGAGACCTTGCTCAACCACGCCCGCGAGGTTGAGGAACAAGCCGCGGCGCTGTCGGCGTCGGCGAGTGCACCACCCGTCGATGCACCCCGGGCTCCCGGTCGCAGCCGATCGCGTGGGCGAGTTGCAGCCGATGATCTGCCTCCCGACCTTCCGAGCTGGGGACGTGGGCGACCTGGCGGGCGAGGGGTGCCGTGATGCGAGCGATGATCTTCACCCTCAAAGTCAGCCTCGGGGTCGTGGCCATCGCCGTGTATCTCGCGGTTGGGTGGGTGGCTGGCCTCATCGTCGTCGCCGTGTGGGTGGTCGGGCTCCTCGTCGCAGCGTGGCGCACGGAGCGGGCGTATGAGGACTTCATCCGTTGCCCGCGTGGCCACGTCGTCGCGCAGTATGGGGTCGGGCGCTGCGGTGGCTGTGGTGCCACCTCCGAGGGCTCGCTCTGGGAGTGCGCCCACTGCGGCGCTGTCCACGGCTTTGTGAGCTGCCCCACCTGCGGCCTCTCGGTCGCGAACCCGATGTTCGGGAGGTGAGGTCATGGGCAAGGTTCGTCGCTCTCGCATCGATCGACCCTCCACCCGCATGGCCCGGGTGACCGAGCGCGATCTCGAACTGCTCCGCGCCCTCGGGCGCATGCGCCTCGCGACCACCTCCCAGATCAAGCGCCTGTTCTTCGCCGAGGAGAACGAGGGATCGTGGCCACGAGCGGGCGCGGCGTCTGCAACGGGGGCGGCGAACTCATCGGCTCGTCACCCTCGCCCCAAGGGGTACACGGCCACGACCAAGCGGCTGGCGAAGCTCAACAGCCTTGGGCTTCTGCGCGTGCACGTCCTCGACCTCAACACCGAGAACCTATACGGCCTCACTGAAAAGGGGCGGACGCTTCTCGTCGCCGAGGGCATGTCCGCCGACGAACTCCACGTACAGCGCTCGATCCTGCGGGAGGACGCTCACCTCGTCGCCGTGAACGACGTGCGGGTCGCGCTCGTTCTCGCCCTCCGCTCGCGGCCCGACGTGCGAGTGGAATTCTTTTTCGCCGACCATGACCTCAAGCGGCAGGTGCTCCAAGAACACCGCAAGCTCCCGAGATACCTCCCCGACGCCCTCATTCAGATCGTGCCCGCGGGGGCCGAGTCTCTCTCCCTCGTGCTCGAGCTCGACCTCGGGAGCGAGCATCGCAAGCAGTTCGCCCCCAAGGTCGTGACGACCGTCGAACATGCGCGCGCAGGTCGCCCGCTCTGGGGGCTGCCTCGCTTCCGGCCGCTCCTGCTCGCCGAGGGTGAGGCCCGCCTGCGGTACCTCGCCGAAGTCATCGTGAAGGGCGGCGGGGGCGAGCTCTGGCTTCTCGCCGATCTCGAAAATTTTCTGCGCTCGCCCTTCGGGATGGTCGTGACCTCGGCTGCCGCCGTAGCCGCGACCCCGGCCACCCAACCCCCCGTATGGCCGTGGGCACTCGTTCCGCCCAAGGGTGGGTGACGCAACCATGTGTCGCTACCACCCTCGCAACGGCAACGATACCCAAACGCGCGGAAACGCCTGTCCCACAGAGCTTTCGTGCGGTCGCTCCTGCGGGAAGTATAGGGATTTCTGCCTCATCTTCTTCTCTACGTTCTCTAATTTTAATTTCGCCCTGGTGCGGGCGCTCTCGGACGCACTGCTTCGCGGCCTTCGGCAAGCGCCCCCTTTTCACGGCGAGACACACCATGGCTGACGCCGTCCGCGTACTGCCCCGCTTCCTGACCGCTCAGGAGATCCTCGCTCAAGTCCCTGGCCGAAGCCGCCGCTGGGCCTACGATCACATGGCCAAGGCGGGCGGTGCGCACGGTCTCGTTCGAGAAGATCTCTGGCTCCGCTACCTCACGGAACTCACCACATGCCCACACTTCGACGCAAAGGCCGGTACTGGTATCTCCGCGACCGCTCCCTTGGCACCGACACCGAGATCGCGACCGGTTGCACCGACAAGAAGGCGGCGGAAGCCTGGCAGCGCCAATGGGAACGAGACCGCGCCGACCCCGAAGGTGCTGCCCGTCGCGCGGCGGCGGCGCACACTCTCCAAGATGCCGTAGATCTCGAACATGCGCGGCACCTCGCCGAGGAGCGGGCGGGCAAGCTCGCCCCCGACACCGTCGCCTTCTACAAGCGCAAACTCGGGGTCGTGCTCGATGTTCTCGTGGGCGAGACGCTACTCATCGAGATCACCTCGGCCACCATCGACAACTACATCGCAACCCGGCGAGACGATGGGGCCTCGGACCACACCATCGCGAAGGAGCTGCACGCCCTCAAGGGGGCGCTTGGTACAGCTCGTCGTGCCAAGCTCTGGCACGGTCGGCTGGACGAGGTCATGCCCGAGCGCTTCGCCCCCAACTACCAGCCACGCACCCGGTTCCTCTCGGTTCACGAGGTGCAGCAGGTTATCGGTGAACTCACCCCCGACCGAGCTGCATGGGTCGCCCTTGCCGTCGGCGCCGGGGCCGAACTCTCGGCGCTCGAAGCCGCCGAGCGGGGTGATCTCGACCTCAAGCGCGGACTCGTCCGGGTGCGCGGGACGAAGAACGACCGACGGGATCGGGAGGTGCCCCTCGTTCTCCCGCTCTGTCGGGGACTCGTCGAGCTCGCGTTCCGGTGGGGCGAGGGGGAGGGCCAGAAGCTCCTGCGCCCCTGGCACATGAACTGGCGCGACCTTCAGGACGTTGCCCGCGCTCTCAAGATCGATCCCTTCAGCCTGCACTCACTCCGGCACACCTTCGCGACGTGGCACCTCGCGCAGGGCATCCCCTGGGACGATGTCGCTCGATCGCTCGGTCACGCGGGCACCGCGATGCTCCACAAGACCTACGGCCACATCCAGGGAGAAGAGCTGCGTGACCGCCTGCTGCGGGCGCTGAAACCCAGCGGGGAAACTTCCCCGGATGTTCCCCGCGAAGGGGCGCAGGGGGCGCGTTCGGCGCTCCCGGCGCACGACCCCGAAATGACGAAAACCCCTATGGATCAAGGGGTTTCTGGGTGCCGGCGGTGGGACTTGAACCTACGACCTTGGGATTATGATTCCCTCGGTCGCGACGACGTGATCCGACTGTTTTCGCCGTGGAAGGGAGATGGGAGGTCGAGTCCCAGGGGGAGGAGTTCCCCGGATGTTCCCCGCGAGGGAGCGGGAGGTGGGTGAGCGACGTTCGGCGCGGCGAGGGTCGGGCCGGGCGCGACAGTCGAGACGCATCAAGGGCAACGCCGCCCCTCTTTCTTCACGCGCGGAGAGGGACCCGCCCCAACTCTTGGGTCCGAAGAGGGTGACCGACAAAGACCCATTGACAACGAGATTGCTCAATAAAATCAGGTGGTTACGAAGAAATTTACAAGAGCTTGTCAATCCGTCCGCAACTGTTGGAAATTACTTATGAATTCCGTTGTCAACGGGTCTTTGTCGGTCACCCTCGCAAGCCCGTTTCGAGGACCTCGTGGTCGGTCTCGTGCGCCCCCTGATCGAGCCAGACGATCAGCTCGCCGAAAAGTGCGTGGGGCTGCGCGAACGGGTCGCACGGCGAGTCAGTCTGTGGTGTAGTTGTCATGGTGAGCTCCCGGTGGTTGGGTCGGTGGTACTTCCCAAATACTTGGAGCTCTCCTCTCTGTCACCCCTCCCCGCGGCAAAGACTCCGCAGCCCTCTGCGCTTAAATCGAACTACACCCGGTTGACAGGTTGACAACCCGAACCTCTAATGCTGGACTGCGACGTTCACAGACAGCGTGGCCCTCGCGCAGCGCCACCATGAGAGCGACACGCGGATCATGATCGATCGTGGAGCAAGTCAACCGATGCCGGGATCGAAAATCGCTTCGGTCATCGTCGCAGTACGGAGCGATAGACGCGTGCTCCGCCTGCTTCAGTCGCTGCTCTGCCAGACGATGCCCCGGGAAAGATTCGAGGTCATCGTAGTCGAGAACGGAAGCGCTCAGCTCTCCGACATCGGGGCTATGAGCCCCGACCTAGTCCTCTACGTTCATCGAACCGCCGCAAACATGGCTGCGGCCCGGAACGCGGGGTTGAGCGTGGCCTCGGGGAAGTACGTCGTATTCACCGACGCGGACTGCGTCGCCGACCCGGCTTGGCTGGAGGAGCTGGTCAAGGCGCTCGAGGAGGGCCGGCACGCAGCGGTCGGCGGACGGATTGAGAAGTTCGAGCCGACGACCTGGACGCAGCGTCACGGCATGACGATCGTCGGCGGCCAATTGACCTTGAACTACCTTCCCGCCACGGGAATGCCGTACGTCGTCGGTGCGAACGCCGGATTCGTCGCTGCCGCGGTGCGTGACGTCGGTGGCTTCGACGAGAGATTCCTCTCGGGAAACGACGTCGATCTCTGCTACCGTCTGGGACTGAAGGGGCTGCGGGTCGGCCTCGCCCCCGGGGCGGTGGTCTACCATGAAGACCGCCGCGGGATTGGGGCGCACTTCCACCGCTTCCGGCATTACGCGGTCTATCAGGTCCTGCTGTTCGCGAAGTACCGCCACGTCTCGGGGAGGCGATTCGTGCTGAATCCCTATCCCGCGAAGCGGCTCGCTCAGGCGATCTCGGCCCTCCCCCGCGCGACCGCCGCACTATGCCACGGGAACGCCGACGATGGCATGGAAACGGTGCTGGTGCTCGTGGAAGCAGCCGGCATCTGGTGCGGTGACATCCAGGGGTCGATCCACTTTCGCCAACTCTACCTCTAACTCGCAAGGAGCAGAACGCAATGGCCCTCTCCGAACGCCCCGAAGTCGCCCAATCAACCGTACGGAATCTGACGCGTCGCGGGGTGCTGTGGCTCGGCCTGCGCTGCGACGTGAAGTGCAAATTCTGCTACGATGAACGGCTGAGCGGCGCGGACAAGATCTGGCTCGGCTTCGACGAGATCGTCAAGGTGTAGACGGCCATCAGGAAACGCGGTTTTTTGACCTCGACGGGCGGCGGGCGGGCTCGCGTTTGACCTCGTAGTCGTGTAGCTCCTCCGGCCAGACGTCGCGGACAAGCGGGGACGACAGGGCTGTAACCCTTCGTCCCCAGGTCGGTTCGGACGCCGACCCCGTGTGTATCTCGCCTCACGGAGTCGCCGTCAACCAGCCTTCGAGGCGTCCGCTTCGGACGACCCATGGAGCCTCTCATCGAGCTGCGCTGCGGCACTTGCCTCAAGCTCTTTCGCATCTGCCGACGATGCTATCGCGGCCATCGCTACTGCCACGACGACTGCCGACGTAAGGCGCGACGACGGCAGCTCCGAAACGCTAACACTCGTTACCGCACGAGCCCCGAGGGGCGCGCAGGGGCCCTCGATCGAAAGCGCTACCAACGGCGCAACACGCCCACCAAGACCCCCGCCCCAAGCCCTCAGGTCACGCATCAGGGTTCCGCCCCGAGCCCTGATGCGGCAAGCCTCCCGACGACGCCACCGACCCCGAGCATGGAGCCCGTAGGCCCGGTGGCGCGCTTGGAGACACCCCCCGATGCATCCCATTCACCCCCTGAGCCCCGTGTTGTGTCGCTGCTGCGCTGCGTGCGCTGCGGACAACTCTCGCACTGGGTCATTCTTCACACGCACCGTCGTGCCAAACGCCCTTCACGGGCCGGCACCCTGCGCTCTGGCGTGCCGCCCTAAGGCCTCGGACGGAGCTGTGCGATGACCCTCTCGCCCGACACCGAGGCTGAGATCCGTCGCCTCTTCTTCGCCGAGCACTGGCCGGTCGGCACCATCGTCACGCAGTTGGGCGAGCACCGCGACTGCGTGCGGCGTGTCGCGGGGCTTTGCTCGCCGCGCCGTGTGGTACCCGCTCGTGTGCGAGACGGCAATCTGTTGCCTTTCGAGGAGTTCATCGCACAGACGCTGGCGCTCTATCCCAGCCTTCGCGCCACGCGCCTTTACGACATGCTCAAGGGCCGTGGATACAAAGGCTCTGTGCGCACGCTGCGACGTTATGTGAAGAGAGTTCGCCCCGTCCGACGACGCGGCGCCTTCCTTCGTCTTGAGACCTTCGTCGCCGAACAGGCTCAGGTCGATTGGGCCTTCGTCGGGCAGCGCGAAGTGCCCGGCGGGCGCCGCGGGCTATGGATCTTCGTGATGGTGTTGTCGTGGTCGCGAATGCTCTTCACCGAGTTTGTCTGGGACCTTACGTCCGAGTCGCTCCGACGTTCGTTGATCCGCGGACACACGTTTTTCGGGGGCTCCCCGAGACAGTGGCTCTTCGACAATCCGCGCACGATTGTGCTCGGTCGGCAGGGAGAGACGGTGCGTTTTCACCCCAAGGTCGATGAGCTGTCGGCCATATTCTGCGTGCAGGCAAGGCTCTGCAACGTCCGCGCGCCTCAAGAGAAAGGCCGCGTCGAGCGGGCTGTGCGCTACCTTCGTGATCGTTTTTTGGCGGGTCGCGAGATCCACGACCCGACGCACGGAAACCGCGAGCTCGAAGCCTTTCTGCGCGATGTGGCACCCGCGCGACCTCACCCGCGCTTGGCCGATCACAGCGTCGGCGAGGCCTTCGCCGAGGAGCGCCTGAAGCTCTTGGCGCTGCCCGATCCGATGCCCTCGTGCGAGCAGTGTCTGCCTGTTTCGATTGACGGCACGGCCTTCGCGCACTTCGACGCCAACCTCTACTCGGTGCCCTCGGTGTGGGCCAGCCGCACGCTCACGCTTGCCGCCGACGACCTGCGCGTGCGGCTGCTCGATGGGACCACGGAGGTCGCTTCGCACCCGCGATGTTGGGGGCGCAAGCAGGTGCTTGAGACCCCGGCGCATCGCACGGAGATCCTTGCGCGCAAAGGGGTCGCCAAAGACCTCAAGGGCCGCGACCGGCTGCGCGTCGAGGTGCCCGGAATCAACCCGCTACTTGAGCGCTGGATGGCCGCCGGGCGCAATCTGGGCAACGCCGTGGCGCGTACGATCGTGGCGCTAGACCTCTACGGTGCCGAGGCCTTGCGCGTGGCGGTGGATGAAGCGATCGCGCGCGGCACCGAGGACCCAGGTGCGCTGGGTCACTTGTGCGAGCAGTACCGACGCGCGGCCCATCAGCCCGTTCCGACGCCATTGAGCTTCGGGCATCACGTGCGCGACGTTGAGGTGATTCCTCACGACCTTGAGGGCTACGATGAGTGAAGGGCGCGAGGAGGGAGGAGACGATGGCGTCTTGGCACGGCTGCGGGCGCTGGAATTTCGCACGCCACTGGACGCGCTGCGGGCGTGGTTGCGCGACGCCCATCGACTACGGCTGGGCCCGACCGAAACGGTCGAACGCTTGCTAGAAATGGAGCGCCGCACGCGGGAGGCCAACAACCTTTCACGTCGCACACACCTCGCGATGATCGGCACCCCCAAGGCCTTAGACCGCTTCGACTGGTCGCATCCCCGCTCGATCGACCGAGGGCTGTACGACTCGCTGTTGGGGATGGACTTTCTTCGTGCGGGCGAGAACGTGCTGCTTCGCGGACCGAGCGGCGTGGGTAAGACGACGCTGGCGCAGCATCTGGGTCTAGCAGCGCTGGCCCGAGGCCACACGGTGCACTTCGCGACGCTTTCAACCGCGATGGCAGACCTGCTCAAACAGGAATCGGTTCCCGCCACGGAGCGTCGTCTCAAGCGATATCTGACACCTGACTTATTGGTGATTGATGAGATCGGCTATCTGCCGTGTGAGACGCGTGCGGCAGACCTTTTGTACACGATTGTGAGCCGCCGTCACGAGCGGCGCAGCACCGTCGTGTCAACCAACCTTGGCTACAAGCAATGGTTGACGATCTTTCCGAGCGCTGCGTGCGTGGGAGCGTTGGTAGACCGCTTCGCACAGCACTGTCACACCCTCGACATCGACGCGGACTCATGGCGCAAGAAAGAGAAGCGCACCGTGGACCCATGACGTGACAGGTCACGGCGTTGCCGTGGCGGCTGGGGTGGCACCCACCGCTGGGCAGGGCGACCGACCGACGGGCAAACCGTAGGAATCGCTCGGAGGCTGGGGGTGCGCGCAGACCCACTGCAAAACGCACCTCCAGCCGCCACTGCAGCGCCGCGACTTCGAGGGGCTCCGCCCAACGGAAGGGGCCGCACGCAACCTCGCCTCCTGCCTGAGCCCACACGGTAGTCTTGAGGGAGAGAAGCTCTGCCCTTTGGCCCGGGGGTCCGGGGGCAGAGCCTCCGGGTGCACGAAAGCTTTTCTAGAACCGTTGATCCAATCACCACCAACGAGGGCGACCACCCCTCGCCCATCAGGGTCAAATTCCAGCGGAAATCAGTGGCCGTCTACA
>OBEQ011010386.1_pt1 | contig 13626 bp, 10 predicted proteins | sample 1670901 | NCBI WGS metagenome assembly OBEQ01 (sample SAMEA104232315, study PRJEB22302) | groundwater metagenome | biome: forest; feature: aquifer; material: groundwater | place: USA | collected 2011-08-07 | depth 5.4 m
CTGTTGATGCGCGCGATGTACTCGTCGCACACTTCGGCAAGCGAGATGTCATTAATCAGGAGTTTGCGCTTTTCAATCAGCTCGAGCAGCAAATCGAGCGGCCCCTCAAACACCTCTGTTTTAACTTCGATTGGCATAAAAGTTACGTAAAAATCAAATTTCCCCGAAAGCGGAGATTTTTTTGCTAAAAAATCTCCTACCTACGGCGCCGTCGCGCCTCCGTACATTCGTGAAAATTTATTTTTACTCCCGACGTTTTATTTAACATAGCTTTCAATCAACGCAAAAAGCAAGCGCACAGGCGCGCCAGCAGCGCCTTTGGCCAAAAATTCGTTGGGTGCAGATGTCATACGCGGGGCCATATCGATGTGCGCCCAAGGGCAGCCCAGCTCTTTGGCAAACTCGCGCAAAAACATCCCGCCCGCTATGACTCCGCCGTCGCGGCTGTTGCCTTCGGTCGAGATATTGGGGATGTCTCCAAACGTGCCTTTGATCATCCCCTCGTACTCCTCCCATAGCGGGAAGGGCCAGAGGTAGTCGCCACTTTCCTCGCCCAATGTGCGCAACTCGTCTTCGAACTTTTGTTCGTTCGACATCACCGCCGAGCACTGCAGCCCAAGCGCCACCAAAGCCGCACCTGTGAGTGTTGCCACATCAACCACGCACGTGGGGTTGTAGTGCTTGGCGTAGGTTAGCGCGTCCGCAAGGATGACACGGCCCTCGGCATCGGTGTTTAAGACCTCGATTGTTTTGCCAGAGAGCGATTTGAGTATATCGCCGGGGCGCACGGCACCTTGACCGGGTCCATTTTCAACCGCGGGCACCAACGCTACCACATTTACTTTGAGTTTGAGTTTTGCCGCAAGCGCAACCGCGTGTATCACCGCCGCCCCGCCCGACATATCCATATGCATTTCGTACATATGGTCGCCGGTTTTTATGTTTAATCCTCCAGTGTCAAATGTCACTCCTTTGCCAATCAAGACAACAGGTTTTTGAGATTTTGCAGCTCCAAAGTATTCCACAGCAATAAATTGTGGCTCCTCGGCCGAGCCCTTTGCCATCCCCAAAACCGCCCCCATACCGAGCTTTTGCATCTCTTTGCGGCCCAAGGCCTTGACCCTGCCTTTCGTGCCTGCGAGGGCCTTTTTGGCCGCTTGGGCGAGCGATTTAGGGGTCATATCCCCACCCGGGGTGTTGCACAACTCGCGGCAGGCGTTGACCTCGGCGGCGATTTGCTCGCCGACCCAGAACCCTCCCCTTTTGGCGGGTTCGGGCGTGTTTAAAACTGCGACCACCTCCACAGTTGCAAACCCGTCTTTTGGTTTTGTTTTGTAAGCAGTGTGCTCGTAGTCGGCCATCACAAAAGCGGTGGCGGCGATTTTTCCAACCTCGTTGTCAGAAAAACTTTTTGGCGCAAACATTTTTATGTCCTTAAAATCAATCGCGATAGATTTGATTTTGTTTTGCTTTGCAATCGCAACAACCTTCCGCATCAGCAAAATAAATCTGCGCCGATTCAATTCCTTCTTATCCCCATACCCAACTTGCAACTCCTTCTCCGTATACCGCGAAACCGAGCCTGCAACAAAGGCAATTTTAACCGACCTCTTCTCCGCCTTGGGCTGGAATTTCATTGCTCGATAATACTCTTTTTGCGGTTTCTGCGCCACTGGCGAGGGCTCCTTCGACGGTTGACGTTTCTTCGCCTGAATATAATGCCTCGCCTGCAAAGTAGACTTTGTTATCGACAGGTTTACGGAGCTCCGCGATAGCCTCGTCCGACCACGGGGTGTAGTAGCTATAGGCTCCGCGGGCGTACGGGTCGTTGGGCCAGTTAATTACTTTGTAATTGACTAATTGGTCGCGCAGTTCACCCACAGTAATGTTAAAAATGTTTGAGAGCGATTGTAGTGCAAGCTCAAGAATTTGTTCGTCGGAATAAGCCGCCGTCTCTTTGGCTTTTGGCCCGGGTAGCCAGCCGGTAAGAACATTCCGCGGTTCTGGATATTGTGTCCACCATGTTGGCACGGCTTCGCTTGAAAGCATAAAAAACATTCTTTCAAAAATCGCTTCGCGCGCGCCAGCCCACCACTTGGTCTTAAAGCGCAGGAGCATTTTTATGACGCTACCGTAACCCATTTTTTCTATAGCTGCATGTTTGCTTGGTATGTCTGGGGTAAATCGGATTTCCTGCATTAGTGGTAAAGGCACTGTCACGATTGTGTGTTGTGCACTGTAGACACCGCCATCTTTGCAGGAGACTCGCACGCCATCGCCTGCGGTGTCGATCTCCCCGACTTCTTTATGGAGTAACACTTCAACACCGTGGGCATCGATTTCTTGTTTAAGAAAAAACAACATCGGGCCGTATCCTTCTTTTATATTCGTCTGTAGCCAGCTACCCTCGTTGAGCATCTCTTCGCGCAAGCCAAACGTGCTCGCACGTTCTATATCGGCGGCATCATACCCTTCGGTCCAGCGGCAGACAAAGTCCCACAGCGCTTCGTATTGTTTGGCTGGGAAGTTTTTGCGCAAAAATTCTGCAACGGGAATATCTTCTTTGAGTGCCTTTAGTTTTTCTTCCAACAGCGGGTCGTGCGCTGAAATCCGCTCGATCTTCATCGGCTCGCCGTTGCGCACGCTCCACCACTCGGTCGGGTTGGTGAGGGTCAACCCACATTCTTTGGCAAGCGCTTTGGTTACGGGTGCATCGCCGTGGATAAACTCTGCGCCACCTTGAGCTGGGTAGCCAAATTCCTCCTCCGGCAACGGATATATCCGCCCGCCGATTCTGTCGCGTGCTTCGAGAATTACCACTTTCTTCCCGTTTTTTGATAGTTCCCTTGCGGCCATCAACCCCGCCGCCCCCGCCCCAACAATAAGTACGTCTGTTTCCATTGCGATATACTATAAAACTAATCTTTTTTATCCGTACTCAAGAGGGTGTCGATGCGGTTGAGGTCGCGGGGAAAGAGGGTTGCCTCGCGGATGTTGGCAAGCTCGAGCATGCGGGCGGTGAGGCGCTCAAGGCCGGTTGAACATCCGCCGTGCGGCGGCATCCCCACTTTAAATGCTTGGAGATAGAAGGCGAACTTTTCGGGGTCCAAGCCTTTTTGTTTGATGCGCTCTACCAAGGTGTCGTAATTGTGTACGCGCTGCCCGCCGCTGTTGACCTCGAGCCCGCGGAACAAGAGGTCAAAGTAGCGTGTGTGGCCGAGGTCGTCTGGGTCTTCAAACGTATAAAACGGCCGTTTGGAGAGTGGGAAGTGGGTCACAAACACAAAGTCGCTGTTATGTTCGCGCAACGCCCACTCGTGCAACTGCCGTTCATGCTCGGGCTCAAGGTCGGGCTCGTGCGGGATGCCAAGCAAGTCTTGGGCCTCTTTGAGTTTGAGGGTTGGAAATTTGCCTTTGGGCAACTTCGGCAGCTCAACGCCAAATCGCGCCAGTATGTCACTGTGCTTCTCCCCCACCGCAGCCACCACGTCGCGCATCGTGGCCTCCAGCGCATCCATCACATCCGCGTGGTCTTTGATAAAGCCCATCTCAAAGTCCATCTGCACCAGCTCGCTTAGGTGGCGCGCGGTGGCGTGCTTCTCGCCCCGCCAAATTTTGGCTGTGGTAAAGACGCGTTCAAACGCGCCCACCATTATTTGTTTGTAGAGTTGGGGCGAAGTTGCGAGGAAGGCTTTTTGGTCGTAGTAGTAGTCGACCTTAAATGCGGCGGCACCGCCCTCGGCGTCGCCACCCACAATCGCAGGCGCTTGGAACTCGACAAACTCGCGCCCGCGCAGCGAGGCGCGGAAGGCTTCGATAATCGTAGCTTGCACGGCAAAGATGTCTCGCGCCCGTGCGCTGCGCACGGTATAAGGCAAGTGGTCGAGGTAGGTGTCGAGGTTTAGCTCGCCGCCAAGCTCAAAGGGTATCTCAGCTTTTGCGATAATCTCGATATTTGTAATCTCAAGCTCGATATCGCCGTTTTGGATATCAGCGTTCACATTTTTCTCCGGTCGCGTGTTGACGACGCCCTCGACCCCAACCACATACTCGGTGCGGATTTCTTTTGCCGTTTCTATCGCCCCCGACTGTGGCAAGGTGACACCTTGCACACTGCCCGAGCGGTCGCGGAAGTCGAAGAATACCATCTTGCCTTGGTCGCGCCGCACCGACACCCACCCCTGTATCAACACAGCCTCGCCGGTTTTGCTTTTTAAATCTTTTATGAGAGTCCGTTCCATAAAAATTTACAGTGTGACCCCAACCCTCTGTCGCACATCGGCCATTTTGGCCGAGGCAAGCGCCCGCGCTTTTTGCGCCCCCTCCTCCAAAATCTTTTTTACCTCTTCGTCGGTAATATCGCCACGTTTCTCGCGCATTGGGGCAACAAACGCCTCTATATCCTCGATAAGCGCCTCTTTGAGCACTTGATATTTGCCTTTGTGCTGCTCGTAGAGTGGTCCCAACTCGGCCTCGGTTTTGAACAACTTGTGTATCGCGTAGACATTTTCGGGTCGCTCCCCACTTGAGTCAGTCACAATGCTCATCACCGCTTTTGCAATTTCCTCACGGCTGCCAAACATCGGGATTGTGTTGCCGTAGCTCTTGCTCATTTTTTGGCCATCGGTGCCGGGTACGATACCAAGCGTTTTTGATATCGACTCTTTTGGCTCTTTGAATGTTTGCCCGTAGGCGGTGTTAAACTTTGCCGCCGCCTCGCGCGCATACTCAACGTGCTGGCGCTGGTCCTCGCCCACTGGTACGATGTCGGTGTCGTACAGCAAAATGTCGGCAGCCATCAGCATCGGGTAGGTCAAAAGCCCCGCGTTTGGCTCGAGCCCTTTTGCCACCTTGTCTTTGTAGGCGTGGCCCTGCATCAAAAACGGCACGGTTACCAAGCAGTCAAAAATCCACGCCAGCTCGGTGTGTTCGGGAATGTCGGATTGTTTGTAGAGCGTCAACTGTGCCGGGTCGACACCAACGGCGATGTAGTCTTTTACCGCGTTTGTGATGTTTGTGCGGAGTGCCACCGGGTCGCGCAGGCTGGTGAGCGCGTGGTAGTCGGGGATAAAAAGAAAACTGTCGTAGTTTTGGTACTCGTCGACAAATGGCTTGAGCGCGCCAAAGTAGTTGCCAATGTGCAACTGCCCCGAGGGTTGGAGGCCAGTCAAGCGCCGTAGTTTTACTGTCATAGCCGCTTCAGTATAAATGAGATTTTGCAGAATTAAAAGACATTGTCCAGATTGACGTATCTGCCCATTTTTAATACTGTTAGAAACGGAACACAACCACAGTGGTTCCGTTCTTCCACAAGCGGAATCTTCCGCAACCCAAGATAACCAGAGAGGCAGTGATGGCTGACCTATTCGAAAGGTATCGGGAATCCAACGCAGTAACCAAACAATTAGAGCTCTCGCTGGAGAACTATTTGCAGGAATGCTCCGATGATCCGTCTTATTATGCCGGGCCCGCCGAGCGTCTACTCAAGGCAATCGGCGAGCCCATCGTGGTTGATACCAACCAGGACCCGCGATTAGGCAGAATCTTCTCGGATGTGACGATGAAGACCTACCCGGGCTTCGGTTCCGATTTCTACGGTATGGAGCTGATAATCGAACGGGTCGTTGGCTTCTTCCGCCACGCCGCGCAGGGCCTTGAGGAGCGCAAGCAGGTGCTCTACCTGCTTGGGCCAGTCGGTGGTGGCAAATCGTCACTTGCCGAACGGCTCAAGTTCCTGATGGAAAAAGAGCCGGTCTATGTGCTCAAGGCCGGCAAGGAAATCAGCCCGGTCTTCGAGAGCCCACTCGGTCTATTCGACCCAACTATATACGGCGACGAACTTGAGCAGCGCTATAAGATACCCAAGCAGTATCTAGGGCTGCCGATGTCGCCCTGGGCCGTCAAACGGCTCGACGAGTTCGGTGGTGACCCTACCAAATTCACCGTTGTACGTATGCAGCCGTCGCGGCTCAAGCAGATATGTATCGCCAAAACCGAACCCGGTGACGAGAATAATCAAGACGTGGCCTCGCTCGTCGGCAAGGTCGAGATCCGCAAACTCGAGCACCACAGCCAAAATGACCCGGATGCATACAACTTTTCGGGCGGGCTCAACCGCACCAACCAAGGGCTGTTGGAGTTTGTTGAGATGTTTAAGGCGCCGATCAAGATGCTTCATCCGCTATTGACGGCAACCCAGGAAGGCAACTACGCCGGAACTGAAAACATCGGCAGCATCCCTTTCCAAGGCATCATCTTGGCTCACTCAAACGAAGCAGAGTGGCAAACCTTCAAGGGCAACAAAAACAACGAGGCCTTTCTTGACCGAATTTCGGTCATTAAGGTCCCGTACTGTCTGCGAAAAGATGAGGAGCGCAGTATTTACCTCAAGCTCCTGAAGAACAGCCAGCTTGCTAGAGCGCCTTGTTCGCCCTCGACACTCGATATGCTGGCAGAGTTTTGCATCCTTTCGCGCATTAAGCCCGGGAAGGTACGCAACAGAGAAGGCACGGGAGAGATTGATGTAAAGTTGTACGACAAAATGCGCGTCTACAACGGCGAAGACCCGAGTATTGTCGATATACGTGCCTCAACCGCACAAAACTACCGCGATGCGGCGGGGGTCGACGAGGGTATGGACGGAATATCAACTCGTTTTGCCTTCAAAGTACTCTCGGCCGCTTTCAACCTCGATGCAAGAGAGGTAGCGGCAGACCCAGTCCACTTGATGTATGTGCTCGACCAGGCAATCGTTCGCGAACAATTCCCAGACGATACGGGGAAAGAAAAGCGATACCGGGACTTCATCAAGGCTGATCTTGCACCACGCTTTGCTGAATTCTTGGGTCACGAAATCCAGAAAGCGTTTCTGGAATCGTACGACAACGTGGGTCAAAACACCTTCGAGACATATGTTGGCTACGCCGACTGTTGGTACCAGGATCGAGACTACAAAAACCCCAGAACGGGGGAACTGATGCGGCGTGAGCATATAAACCTTGAGTTGCAAAAGGTCGAGAAGCCTGCGGGCATACCCGACCCGAGCAAGTTCCGCCAGGAGATCATCAACTTTTGCCTGCGGGCTCGACCGGCTCATGGGGGCAAAGACCCCCCGTGGACTAGTCACGAGAGAGTACGCGAGATGATCGAAAAGAAGGTGTTCTCGCCTCTCGAAACACTCCTGCCCGTCATCAGTTTTGGCAACAAGAAAGATTCGGAGACACAGGAAAAGCACGAGGAGTTTGTCAAACGTATGGTCCTCCAAGGTTACACTATGCTACAGGTACACCGCTTGGTCGACTGGTATATACATCTCAACAGCAAGGGGGGGTAACAACCTCCTCTTTTTTCTTTTGCTAAAAACTATATCCCCTCCTCTTTTAATTTTTCGACTAGGTTGCGCGCGGTGCGCGAGAGTTTGTTGGGCAGCGTGATTTTGATTTTTACCAACAGGTCGCCGCGTTTGCCCCGTGCGTTTGGCACGCCGCGGCCGCGCACGCGCACAAGCTCGCCGTGGGTCACCCCGGCGGGTACCGAGAGAGCCTCCTCTCCGTCGAGCGTTACGATTTTGTATTCGGCACCGAGCAGTGCGTCGGAGAGCTTGACCGAGAGGTCGGTGAGTAGGTTCTCGCCCTCTTTTTTAAATCGCGGGTCGGCTTGCACGTGCACTTTGATGTAGAGGTCGCCCGGGTTCCCGCCTTGCACCGCCTCGCCGCCGCCGGTGAGGCGTATCATTTCACCGCCCTCGATGCCGGCTGGCACCCCAATTTCAACCTCTTCCTGCTTGCGGTAGACGCCCTCGCCGCGGCAGGTGTGGCATTTTTCCTTCGGCACTTTGCCGGTTGCGTGGCAGTGGCGGCAGGGACTCTGCATCGTTATCGCGCCAAAAATCGAGTTGTTGGTCTCGTGGATTTTGCCGCTGCCGTTGCAGTGTTTGCAGGTTTCCATCTCGCTCCCAGACGCCGCGCCCGAGCCGCGGCAGATTTCGCACTGGGCGATTTTTGCCAACAACACGCGCCGCTTAGCGCCAAAAATAGACTCTTTAAAAGAGATTTCGAGGTCTATAGACACATCGCGCCCGCGCCGCTGACGCGCCGTGCCGCCGCCAAAAAAGTCGCCAAACACATCCGAGAAGTCAAACCCCATCCCGCCAAACTGTTCTTGAAACTGCGAGAAGTCGAAGCCGCCGCCCTGGCTGCTAAACCCACCAGCGCCACCCGAGCCGTCGCTAAAGACGCGCCCGTACGAGTCGAACTCGGCGCGCTTTTTGTCATCGGAGAGGATACTGTACGCCTCACTTGCTTCCTTAAACTTGTCGGCATCACCCTCTTTTTTGTCGGGGTGGAATTTGTGGGCAAGTTTGTGGAACGCTTTTTTGATGTCGTCTTTGGAGGCGCTCTTTTGCACCCCCAAAATGTCGTAATAGTCGCGCTTTGATGCCATAGATAAAACTATTCTACTTCATCCATAATGAATCCGCCAGCTTGGATGCTCCAGAGTTTGTGGTAGAGGCCTTTGTGCTCCAAGAGCTCGCTGTGCGTGCCGTCGGCCACCACCGCGCCGTCTTGTAGCACCACAATCCTGTCCATCTTCATAATCGTCGAGAGGCGGTGCGCTATAACGATGACCGTTTTGCCCCCGCCCGAACGACCGGGGTCGCCCGGTCGGGCGGGCTCCATCATCAATTTAGCGAGCGCGTCTTGTATCAGGGCCTCACTCTCCGAGTCGAGTGAGGAAGTCGCTTCGTCCAGCACCAAAATCGGCGAGTTTTTGAGGATTGCCCTAGCAATCGCCACCCTCTGGCGCTCGCCACCCGAGAGTTTGATGCCTCGCTCGCCGACAAAGGTATTGTATTTCTCCGGCAAGGCCGAAATAAACTCATCGCAATGCGCTTTGCGCGCGGCCTCCAACACCTCCTCGTCGCTGGCCTCGCGGCGGCCGTAACGAATGTTCTCCATCAGTGTGCGGTGGAAGAGCACCGGCTCTTGCGGCACAAAGGCGATTGCGTCGCGCACGCTGTTTTGAGTTACCTTGGCGATGTTTTGCCCGTCTATCTCGATAGTGCCGCTTTTTACATCAAACAAGCGCAACAAGAGTTTGGTAATCGTCGACTTCCCCGCGCCCGAGGGCCCGACCAACGCCAACTTTTGTCCGCCCTGTATCGCGAGTGAAAAATCTTGGAGTATCGGCCGATGCGCATCGAACTCAAACCCAACCTTTTTAAAGGTAATATTTACGCTGGAAACCTCGAGCACTTTTGCATTTGGAAAGTCTTGTATTTCGTGCGGAGTTTGCAAAATAGCGACCATTTCGCCAGCGTCGGCTATTGCGTCATAAAAACGGCGCAGCTCGCGGTTGATAGAAACGAGGCGGTCAAAGGTAGTAATCAAATATGCTTGAATAAGCACAAAGTCGCCAACGGTAAACAGGCCTTGCTGCCAGTAGTACACTCCTCCACCCAATAGGCCAACCTCTATCACAATCATAAACAACCCGATACCACCCCAAATGCGATTGTCGGCGTTCCACAACTTGAGTGTTATTGCTTGCCAAGCAGCTATTACTTTTTTAAACAAAACTTTTTCACTCTCGGTACCCGAGAAAAGCGCAATGGTGTTTTGATTCCCTACAGCATCTGCAAGCGTTGCGGTGATTTTGGTGTCTGCCTCGGCTCGGCTCTTGCGTATTGGCTGGCGGATGCTCGCCATCTTGATTTGGAAGCATAAAAAAACAATAACCCACAGTCCGAGAGCAACACCGAGCGTGTGATTGCGTAAAAACAATATAACGACACTGCCGATAACAAACAAAAATGTGGGGAAGAATTGCAACAATATACTGTCAAAAATCGCTTCAAACGAGCGACCAAAACGCCCTACTTTACTCGTGAGAGAGCCTGCAAAATTAGAAGTAAAAAAATTATACGAATGCTCAATAAGGTAGCTAAAGGCGGTGCCGAGAAGGTCGGCCATCACGAGTGCCGCTAAATGCAGATTGCTCACCTCTTGTATACGCCGTCCGAGCCACTCGAGGAGGTACATTGCACCAACCAGGGCGAGCAGTAAAAATAATTCGTGTACCACCGCGGCACTCGGCGTGCCCGCGGCAAGGAGGTTAAAGAATTGTCGCAAAAAAAGCGGTGCCGCAAGCGTACCTGCCTGGACGATGACCGCGCCCAAAAACACGAAGAAAATACGCCAAGGATATTTGACTACATGCTGTATATAAACACGAAACACCGCACCGGCGGTGGCCGATTTCTTTTCTCGTTCCTGCATTAGTGTCCAGTATAGCACAACAACACACATTTGACAATTTACTTAGTATTCTGTACGCTGCTAAAAGAACAGCTCTTGTCTCAAGGAGGTTGTGATGAAGAAGGTTTGGCTAGTCGTATCGTGCTTCGCAATCGCTATAAATTTTATTTTTATAGTCGAAATGCAGGAATTGCCTCGTATGTATGAGGCTAAAATTCTTGCAGAGCGGAATGCACTGCTCGCAACCTATAAGTCCGCGGCACAAGAGATTGTCCAAGACATACAAGGCCTTTCGAGTTTGTTGCTAGAGCAAAAAAGAATGATTTGTCCAAGGCTGACACTAAAGAAGCAGCTTGAATGTGCCGTTGATTTTTGGCAAGTCGAATTGTTGTACCGTCAAATAATTGAGCAGGCAAAACGATGCTACCGTGCAGCTGCTCAAGGAAACTTAGAAGAGGCCTATGAGCACCAGGAGCACCTTATGAACCTATTCCGCCAATCTATGCTGCTATCACAGCAAAACCGTCAAAAATATCCTATACTACCAGTGCACCCTGGCTAACTCCCAAACAATGTTGGGAGTTCTTTATTTTGTAACCAATACATAGGTCCGTCCTATGTATTTTGAGTTGGTGGGGTGTCTGCGGGGGGAGTTTCTTTTTCGTCGGGGTTTGTAGGAGCTGGCTCAGGAGTACCGGTCGAGTTCGACGAAGATGCTGAGTCAGACGAAGTACTTTTTTGCACGGCTTCGTACACTTTTGAGAGTTCGCGGCCGAGGTCTTCGGCCGCGGCGCGGGTCGCTGCCGCGTCGTCACCACTTTTTACCGCTTCGAGTGCTGCAATTTTTTCGTTTATTTCTTTTTCAAGTTCAACAGGAATTTTTTCTTTATTGTCCGCAAGTGCTTTGCGCGCGGCGTACACTCCCTGGTCGGCCACATTACGCACCTCGGCTAGCTCGACCTTCTTTTTATCATCATCGGCATTTGCCTCGGCGTCTTTGCGCATCTTTTCAATCTCGGCATCGGTGAGCCCCGAGGACGCCTCGATGCGTATACTTTGCTCTTTGTTGGTCGCTTTGTCCTTGGCTTTAACGGAGAGGATGCCGTTTGCATCAACGTCGAAAGTCACCTCAACCTGCGGCAGGCCGCGCGGCGCCGGCGGGATGCCGTCTAAAACAAAGCGCCCAAGCGATTTGTTGTCGGCCGCCATCGCGCGCTCGCCCTGGGTGATGTGTATCTCAACGCTGGTTTGGTTGTCTGCCGCAGTCGAAAAGGTTTGCGAGCGGCTGGTCGGTATAGTGGTGTTGCGCTCTATCAGTTTGGTTGCGACGTTACCCATTGTCTCGATGCCAAGCGAGAGCGGAATAACGTCGAGCAGCAAGACATCGCGCACTTCCCCACCCAAAATGCCCCCTTGTATCGCGGCACCTATTGCCACCACCTCGTCGGGGTTGACGGAAAGGTTTGGTTTTTTATTGAAGTATTTCTCCACTGCCGCCTGGAGTGCCGGCATACGGGTTTGCCCGCCCACCAAAATCACTTCGTTGATGTCGGCCACCTTAAACGGTGATGCTTCCATCGCCCGCTTGGTGATTGCCATCGCCCGCTCGATGAACTCTGCTGAAAGTTCCTCAAGCTTTGCGCGCGACATCTTGATAAGCAAGTGGCGCGGGCCGGATGAGTCGGAAGTGATAAACGGTATGTTGACCTCGGTGTCGACAGATGTCGAGAGCTCGATTTTTGCCTTCTCGGCCCCCTCGTCGAGGCGTTGGCGCCCCAAAGGGTCGTTGCGGACGTCGATGCCCGACTCCTTTTGGAACTCCGTCGCGAGGAAGTCGATTATTTTTTGGTCGAGGTCTTTGCCGCCGAGGTGTGCGTCGCCGTCGGTCGACTTGACCTCGATGACGTCGTCCCCAACCTCCAACACCGAGATATCAAAGGTGCCGCCGCCAAAGTCGAAGACCACGATTTTCTCGTTCTTCTTTTTATCAAAGCCGTAGGCAAGGGCTGCAGCAGTTGGCTCGTTGATGATGCGCTTTACCTCAAGGCCGGCGATTTTGCCCGCGTCGCGGGTTGCCGCGCGCTGCGCGTCGTTAAAGTATGCCGGCACGGTTATCACCGCTTCGGTTATAGGCTCGCCCAAGCGCTTTTCGGCATCGGCTTTGAGTTTACCCAAAATCATCGCCGAGATTTCCTCCGGCCGGTACCACACCCCGCCCATTTCTACCTCGATACCGCCGTTTTGCGACTTGCGCATCTCAAACGGCACCGCCGCTTTATCCTTTTGTACCAACGGCTCGTCCCAGTTGTGGCCGATAAAGCGCTTGATTTGGTAGACGGTGTTTTTTGGGTTGGTTACCGCCTGACGCCGCGCAATAAGGCCCACCAGCTTCTCGCCGGTTTTGCTAGCCGCCACAACCGACGGCATCGTGCGCGCGCCTTCGGCATTTTCCAATATCTGCGCCTCGCCACCGCGCATCACGGCCATCGCCGAGTTGGTGGTGCCCAAGTCTATCCCAAGTATTTTTGACATACCTCTTTTTATAGTTAGCTCGTAAACTCGCTCTTAGATTATTACCTGTGCTGCCCTGATAATTTTATTGCCGATACTATACCCCGAGCGCATCACCTCGACAACTTTTTCTCCGCTTCCGGTTTGTTGCAGTGCCTCGTGCCTGTGGTGGTCGAAATCTTCCCCCGCCGCACCAAACTGCTCTACCCCCATCTTGTTGAGCGAGTCGAGCAGCTGTTTGTGGACTATCTCCAGCTCTGGGCTAGGCGAATGCTTAAGTGCCATCTCAAACGCGTCGAGCGTGGGCAACAACTGTTCTACAATATCAGCTTTTATATTTTCTTCCCTGCTGCTGTGTATGCCCGCCTCCTGCCGCTTGTAGTTGGCAAAGTCGGCTCGCGCCCTCTGCCAGCCCTCCAAATATTCCTGCTTTTCCTCAACCGCCTTTTTGAGCCTCTCCCGAAGGCGTTTTACTGCCCCCGCGCCCTCTTCCCTAAACGATTCATCCGAAGAATCGTCGGGCGAGCTTCCAAAGGAAGCTTTAGCCTCATCTTCGGGCACAAACTCGTCCTCTGTGTCCTCCATAATCACACCATTATACAAAAAAACACCCCGCAGTCAAATTTAAAGATAACAAAGCCTCTGCCTGCAACACGGAATGTGTTGCCTACAGTTCGCCTCCACGCAAAATACTATCACACTATAGAGTAGTGTGTCATGGCAGGTCCCCCAAAATTTTCTCACCAAGTGAACGAGCATTATTAAGCTCGTAATACACTTAGTGCATATGAAAAAAGGACATCGAGTCGCTCTTGAGGTACGGGAACAGATTTTAGGTCGCATTAAAAACGATGGCCTC
>OBEQ010295580.1_pt1 | contig 13624 bp, 13 predicted proteins | sample 1670901 | NCBI WGS metagenome assembly OBEQ01 (sample SAMEA104232315, study PRJEB22302) | groundwater metagenome | biome: forest; feature: aquifer; material: groundwater | place: USA | collected 2011-08-07 | depth 5.4 m
CAATCCGCAAGGCCGGGAACTTGTTGGGGATCACCCGAAGGGACCACGGCGGGTTGTTCGGCTGACCCCCACTTTCTCGATCGGCAAGAATCTCCTGCGGAGTCATCCGTTCATTCCCCGGACAAAACGGGCAGGCCCCATTGGACTTCTCGGTGATCTCCTTCTCGAAATCAGCCGGATGCCGAGGATTGTCGGTGGAAACGATGACCCACCGGGATGTTGCCGGGTCCCTGCGGATTTCAGCCATTCATCACGCGCTCATCCTGAGCCCTGAGCTTGTCGAAGGGTCGAAGGATGAAGCGGCGCTACCTCCGACTCTTTCAGAAAGCGCGCCGCCTCCTCCGGCTGCACCGGGTTGATGTAGAACCCGGTGCCCCATTCGAATCCGGCCACGCGGGTCAGCCGCGGCATGATCTCGATGTGCCAATGGAAATCCTCGTCAATGGTGCGCCAGTACCCTGCCCCATGCCGGCGGAACGGCGCGGTATGAAGGATGTAGTTGAATGGCGGATCCTGCAGCGTGTGGGACAATTTCTGCAAGGTCAATTTCAGTAGCCGGGCCAGGTCCTGCCGGCGGTCCGGGGCCAGTTTCGTAAAATCGGCGGCATGCTCTTTGGGCAGGATGCACAACTCAAAAGGAAATCGGGAGGCGAACGGCGTTACGGCGACGAAGTACGGCGTCTCCGCCGCGATCCTCTGCGGGGAGTCCAGCTCCTGCCGAAGGATGTCGCAGAAGATGCAGCGCTCCTTCATCTGGAAGTATTGGCGTGCTCCTTGAAGCTCGTCTTTGAGGCGGGTGGGGTTGACCGGCAGAGCGATCAATTGGGACCGGCTGTGGTGGAATGTCCCTTCCCCAGCAGCCTCGCCGTAATTCTTGAACAGAAGAACATATTTGAATCGCTGGTCCCGTTCCAGGTCGGTCATGCGGGCGATGGAGGTATCGATGACGCGAGTGATCTGCTCCTCAGGCAATTCCGCAAGAGAGTGTTTGTGCTCCGGCGTCTCGACGATGATTTCATGGGCGCCGATTCCATTGGCCACATCGTAGATTCCGTGCGGCCGAAGTTCTTGCGCTCCTTCGATCCGAAGGACCGGCGCCACGGATGGGACCACCCGGACGTTCCATCCGGGACCATTGGGAGCCAGCCCTGCCGGCCGAAGAGCCAGGATTTCCGGAGGGGTTTTCCCTTCATGGCCTTGGCAGAAGGGGCAGTCCGGTCGGGGTGGGGAGGAAGGGGGACGGGCGAGCGGCCGGAATTCATCCGGCCGTTTGGCCCGCTCTGTCGAGATGATGACCCATCGTCCGACGATGGGGTCCTTCCGTAATTCCGGCATAAGCGTTGATTATACCAAATCAAGGGCCGCCATTCGGGTGTGGGTTTCGCTCCACCTCCGGCAGCCAATGCTCCACGAAATCCAACACCCGAATGGCGGTCTCGACTTATTTGCTGGTGAGGGAGGTACCGGGGGGGGTGGGGTGGCCGCGGAGGAAGTCTTCGGCGCTGACTGGGTTTCCTCCTTCCATCTGCAGGCGCTGGATCCGAAGCTGGCCCGTGCCTGTCTGCACCCAGAGCCCTTTCTGCGGATCGGCGAGTGTCATTGTTCCCGGAGTGGCGTTAACATCGTGTCGAGAAGGATCTGCCGTGGCGGCGAGAATTTTGAGAAGCTTTCCATCGAGCCGGGTCATTGCGCCCGGCCAGGGCTGGACGCCGCGCACTAGGTTGTGGATGGTTCGGCTGTCCGCTTCCCAGCGAATGATGCCGTCCTCTTTCTTTAAGATCGGGGCATGGGTGGCGGCGGAGTCTTTCTGCGGTGTGAGCGAGGCCTTCCCGGCTTGAATGATGTCCATGGCTTGAACGATTGTCTGAGCTCCAAGTTGAGCCAGAGCGCTGCTTAAGGAGACAGCATCATCGTCTGCTTGGATCGGCTGTTTGGCTTGAAGCACGATCGGCCCGTGGTCCAACTGTTCATCCAATTGGAAGATGGTGACGCCGGTCTCCGTTTCGCCGCGGATAATCGCCCATTGAATCGGCGCCGCCCCTCGATATCTCGGCAAGAGTGATGCATGGAGGTTGAACACCCCTTTCGGGAAAAGATCCAGGAGTGATTTCGGTAGGATCCGGCCATAGGCCACCACCACGGCTGCATCCGGTTTCAGGGAATGGATTGTTTGCAGAAAAAAAGCCTCTTTGAGATCGGTGGGTTGATGGATGGGAATTTGGCCGGCGTGCGCCGCTTCCTTAATAGGAGATGCCGCCAGTTGATTCCCCCGCCCCTTTGGCCGGTCGGGTTGCGTCACCACGCCGATCACCTGATGAGAACTGCGCATCAATGCCTGTAGGCTCGCCGCCGCAAACCCTGGCGTCCCGAAGAAGAGAATCTTCAATTCTACTCCAGAGAAACCTGTCGCAGCGTATCGGCCAGCTTCTTGTATTTCTGAAGGATTTGATGGCGATGGAGAAAACCGAGACGGTCAGGGAAAAGGTGACCTTCCAGGTGGTCCACCTCATGCTGGAGAATTTTGGCCAGCAGCCCGGTCGCTTCAATGGTGGTCGGTTTTCCTGCACGATCCAAGCCGGCGGCGATGACCTTGGCGGCCCGTGTGACTTCCGAAGTGACACCCGGTAAAGAAAGGCATCCTTCCGGCGAACTCTCTTTGCCGCGGCGCTCTTGCAGGATGGCGTTGATCAACACCAGTTCCTTCCCTTTTTCGCCGCCCTGGCTGGTCACGAGAATGTTGAGGGTGGAGCCGACCTGGTTGGCGGCCAAGCCCACCCCTTCGGCGACATGCATGGTCTGGATCATGTCGGTGATCAGCCGATCAATCTCCTGGGTGATTTCGGTGACGGTGATCGCCTTCCGGTGAAGAACCGGATTCGGTTCTTTAACAAGAGGAAGAATCATAGGAACGATTATACGATAAAAGCGAGATTCCTCGGCCTTCGGCCTCGGAATGACGTTTAGAGGGGATCGACGTCAATTGCCAGATAGCAGCCGCGCGGGGGGTGGATCTGCTGCAACGTGTCCCACAGTTTTTTCTGGATCGGATCCAGGGTCGGCGATTTGAGCAGAACCTGCCAGCGGTACTGACGGCGGAGTTTTGGGATCGGCGCCGGGGCTGGGCCGATGACCTCGACCGGGTCCTCTTTGAAGGCCTTTTGGCACAGCGCAGCGACCTTTTCCGCATGCTCCAGGGCTTTTGCCTCTTTTTGGGAGCGTGTCATGAGCTGCACCAACCGGGTGAACGGCGGCAATTGAAGTTGTCGGCGAATTTCGATCTCTTGCCCGTAGAAAGTTTTGTAATCGTGGGTTTTCGCCGCCTGAATGGCGTAATGGTGCGGCGTATAGGTTTGAACGACCACCTTGCCGGGAAGATGGGACCGCCCTGCCCGGCCGGCCACTTGGGTGAGCAGATTGAATGTCCGCTCCGCCGATCGGAAATCCGGCAGGTTCAGTGCTGTGTCTGCGGAGACGACGCCGACCAAGGTGACGCGGGGGAAATCCAGTCCCTTGGCCACCATCTGCGTTCCGACCAGAAGGTCAATCTCCCCTTTTTTGAATCTCTCGAGGATTTCATGGTGAGAGCCGCGGACTTTGGTGGCGTCGGTGTCCATCCGGGCCAGGACTGCCTGCGGAAAGTTTCGGGCCAGCTCGCTTTCCACTCGCTGGGTTCCCAACCCCTGAAACTTGACGTAATCCCCCTTGCAGTTGGGGCAGAGTTCCGGCACCGGCTCGGACCGGCGGCAGTAATGGCAGACCATCGCCTTTTCGGAGATGTGATAGTTGAGCGCGATTTGGCAGGCCTTGCATCGGAGCACATGCCCGCACTTACGGCAATGGACGAAGGTAGAGAATCCGCGGCGGTTTAAAAAAAGAATCCCCTGCTGTTTTTCCTGAAGCATCTTGTCGATCGCTTCTTCAAGAGGACGGGAAAAGATCCGGCCGCCCCGCCGGCCCCGTCCGATCTCCTGGCGCATGTCCACCACCTCCACCTTGGGCAGAGGGATCTCTTCCACCCGGTCGGTCAGCTCCAGGAGATGGTACCGGCCTTGGGAAGCCAGGTAGTAGCTTTCGATCGAAGGGGTGGCGCTTCCTAAGATCACGAGGGCCTTGGACAAGAAGGCCCGGTGGATGGCCACCTCCCTGGCATGATACCGGGGGACATCTTCCTGTTTATAGGAAGGCTCATGCTCTTCATCCACCACGATCAGCCCCAAGTCTTGGACTGGCGCGAAGACGGCGGAACGGGCCCCCACCACCACCTTGGCCGCGCCGGATTGGATCCGACGCCACTCCGCCAGGCGCCGGCTTTCCAGCATTCGGCTGTGCAGCACCGCCACAGTTGTTTTTCCGAACCGGCCTTGGAACCGCTCGATCGTTTGCGGGGTCAGGGATATTTCGGGGACCAAGACAATGCTGGTTTTTCCTCTGAGTAAGAGATCCTGAATGGTTTGCAGGTAGACTTCCGTTTTTCCGCTGCTGGTGACGCCATGTAAAAGGAAAACCTGGTGATGGTTCTGAACGGCGGTTTGGCGAATCACCTGAAAAGCGGCCTGCTGTTGTTTGGTGAGGGTCAGCGGCTGCGTTGGGATCGGAGCGGTGTGCGGCTCTTCCTCCCGGCTTTTCATCGTGGTTTTCCCTCGCCGCAGCGGGCCCGGGAGGGTGGCTTGGATCGCTTCGCCCCATCCGGATTGATAGACTCGGCTCATCCATCGGGTCAATTCGATCAGATCCGGCTGCAGCACCGGTTTTTCATCCAGAACAGAGGTGAGCGGCTTGACGGAAGCAACTTCCGGGAGGTCGGCAAACCCGACGATGTATCCGGTCAGCTGGCGGGGCCCAAATGGAACAGACACCCGTTTCCCTACCGCCGCTTCTCCTTGAAGACGTTTCGGGACGCGATACTGAAAAGTCGTCCGGATCGGCAGCCCGACCGCGATCGAGACATAGGGAAGGGTCGGGTGGGAGGGTGGGGTTTGAAGGACATTGAGAGCCCGAGCGGGGGCTCGATATGAGCGCAGCCGGCCACGCTGGGGTCGGCAAGCGACCTGAGAACCCTGCCCTCCCACCCGACCCTTTGAAACTGTCTGCGGTGTATCTCCCATTATCCCTTCAGGATTTTTATGACCGGCTGCAAGTCTTGCCAAACTTGCGTCTTGGCTGATGGGTTGCGCAACAGGTAAGCCGGATGATAGGTTGCCACCAATGGGATTCCTTTCCATTCAAAGAGCTTGCCGCGGAAGAAGCCCATGGGTGCCTCGGTTTGCAGAAGGGCGGTGACGGCGGTTCGCCCCAGGGTGCAGATCACCTTCGGCTGGATGGTGGTCAACTGCGCCTCTAAGAAAGGAGCGCAGGCGGCGATCTCGTCCGGTTCCGGCACGCGGTTTCCCGGCGGGCGGCACTTGACCACGTTGGCGATGTAAACCTGCTCCCGCGTCAGTCCCATCGCTTCGATCATCTTGGTGAGCAGCTGGCCGGCGGCCCCGACGAAGGGGCGGCCCTGCAGATCTTCCTCATGGCCCGGCCCTTCCCCGACGAAAACCAACCGTGCGTCAAGGGACCCTTCGCCGAAAACAACCGAGTGCCGTTCCTGTGCCAAACGACAGGCAGTGCAGGCGAGCGCTTTCTGGCGGACCGGCTCCAAGAGCTGCTGTTTCGATAATTTGGGCGGAGCCGTTTTCTTTCCTGGCACCGTAGCCAGGCCGAAGGTCATCAGTCCTTCCAGAATCCGGCGGGATTGATGAATCAATGAAAGGAGTTCTTGGGCTGTGACAGGGTCGGATCGGTTCATGGCGCCACGACGAGCTGTGCGATCTTTAAAGCGGCATCCTGCCGGCTGAAATGAACCGCCTTTTCTTTCATCAACCGGCGCTTCTCCGGGTCCTCTTGGAGTTGTTGAATCACCAGAGGAATTTGGTGGATCCGCTCAATCAGGCTTGCGACCCCTTGGCGTTCCAGATATTTGGCGTTTCGGGTTTCTTGTCCTGGGATCGGCGCCACGAGAATGAGCGGCAAGCCTTTCGTGAGGGCTTCGGCACAGGTCAACCCCCCTGGTTTTGTAATGATGACATCGGAGACGTCCATCAGCTCCTCCATGTTCTCAACGAATCCATAGATCTTCATCGGATGGGAAATCCTGTGGCGATGTTCCTCCAGCCGCTGAAAAAGATGCTTGTTGGTGCCGGTCACCGCCAGAATCTGAATCGGGTGGTGGATCTTTTGCAATGCAGAAACCAACTCATCCACCGGCCCGGTGCCGGTGCCGCCGGAACCGATGAGCACGGTGAAAAGATTCGGGTCCAGCCCAAGCTTCTTGGCCAGCATGGCCCTGTCCTGCTTGTAGCCGAATTTTAGGTCAATCGGAATCCCAAACAGATGAATGCGGTTTTCTTCGACCCCCCGCTTGAGGAGATCCGCTTTCCCTTCCTGGGAGCCGATGGTGTAGAGATCGATGCCGGGTGCAATCCAGAAAGAGTGCGGCAGATAATCGGTGATGACGGTGACCAGCTTGCTCGCGATCTTTCCTCGCTGTTTTAAGAGGGCTGCCGTATCCATCGGGAAGAAATGGGTCCCCGCGATGATGTCCGGATTGAGCTGAATCAGCCGCTGCTCGAATCCTTTGGCCTGAAGCCTGTTGCTCAGCCGGTAGAAACCGCGGATCGGTCCGGCGCAGCAGCCGGAATCGCTCGAGTAATAAATACCGCCCCACAAAAAAGGAGCTGACTGGATCAGATGGATGTATCCTTGTGTGTACGTCCATCGAAAGAAGGGCGTCACCTGCTCCAGGGCATCGAGAAGAATCACCTCGTGGGAGCCCGGGACACTCTTTAAGGCGGCGGCGACGGCCTCCGCCGCCCGCGTGTGGCCGGAGCCGGCCGGCACATGACAGACGACGATTCTCATTTCTTCTCTTTTCGGCGGTCCTGCGCGATCCATCGAACGGCTTGGGACAGGTTTTTGCTGATCCGGTCCGGTTGGGTGACAAGATGCTTGGCTGTTTTTCTCGTATGCCGGCCGGTCAAAACCAAGATTGTCCGGCAGCCGGCGGACCGGCCGGTCAGGATGTCCGTCTCGGAGTCCCCGATGAAAAATGATTTCTTCAAATCGATTGGGAAACGGCGGGCCGCTTTCTTCAGCAGTCCGGTGTGGGGTTTTCGGCACCGGCAGTCGTTGTCCGGATGGTGAGTGCAGTAGTAGACGGCATCCACACGCCCCTCTTTTTCACGAATGGCCGCCAGCATTTTTCGGGTGATCTCCGTCAGTTCTCGTTTCGTCATGATTCCCCGTCCCACGCCGGCCTGATTCGAGACGATGATGACGCGGTTCCCTTGTTTTTTTAACAGATGGAGCGTCTTCAATACGTCCGGGAGAAATTGGAATTGGCCCCAGTTGTCTACATATCGGGTCTCCGGCGGAGTGTTGATCACGCCGTCCCGATCCAGGAAGATCGCTCCTGTTCTTTTAGTGGTCTTCCTGCGCATCCAGAATTTCCCAGTACTTCGCCCACTTCAGAAAATGGACAAAGGCAAACAAGCCGGCAAAGAGGAATCCGGGCATCCCTTCCCGAAACCCCTGCTTCTTGAAATAGATTTTCCGGAACAACCTGAACGGCTTGAGGGTGGTCTGGTGCCAGATCGTTCGCATCGGCAGCCGCCCTTTGGTTTCGAAAAGCTGTCTGGCTTCCAGGGTTGTATAGCGGTTTTGCCGGTCAACGAACTGCTCCAGAGATTGAAACGGGTAATGCCGGACCCCCACCCGCAGTTGGCCGATTTGTCCCTGAACCACCAGTCTCTCATGAACCCGGCCTTCGTAGCGAGCAGATCCTCGGTGAAACAGATGGAGCGATTGATGGTCCCATCCGCCGAAGCGCATCCAGCGCCCTAAGAAATTATTCTGCCGCCGGAACTTATAGGCGGCGTAAGGGGTGGGTGCCGGCGGGAGCTGTTCCAGCGCGGATCGAAACTCCGGCATGACCACTTCGTCTGCGTCCAATTGAAGAACCCAGTCGCCGGTGGCCGCATCGGTCCCGCGGTTGCGCAGTTCTCCGAAGTTGTCCGCCGTGGCCTGGTGGATCACCTTCGCTCCGGCCGCTTGGGCCGTCTCCACCGTTCCATCCGTCGAGCCGCCGTCCACCAGGATGATCTCATCCATCCATCGGACGGAGTCGAGGCACCGGCCGATGATCGGCGCAACATTCTTCGTCAGAATCACCGCAGAAAGCTTTACCGGGCTGGAGGCCACGCTCGGGGCCGGGCTTCTCAGGCCGCTTGCCGGCCCCAGCGAGGCCGGCTGCGCTAATATCGAACCCTCGCTCTCTCCGCCTCTCTTCAAGCTTGTCGGCGGAGAACCGTGCCCGCTCGGGTTCTCAATTGCCTTCGAATCCCGTTCCCCTTGCGTGGCCTCCCGCCCCTGCTGTCTTTTTATATGCCAGTATTTGGCGAAGCTCAGGAATTGGTAGAGGCCGGCCATCACCGCGATGACGTAGCCGATGAATCCGTCCTTGTGGCCCTTCTTGAGCCAGAGGCTTCGAAAGAATCGGTCCATTGTCCGCCAGAGGGCTTTCGCAGGCGGCATCCGCCGGCCGTCCTGCACCCATTTGTTGGCTTCATGCGTGGTGTGCCGGTTCTGCTTGGCGACGAAATCTGCGAGATCCCGGTAGGAGAAATGGAGGATGTCCTGCGTGAGGTGTCCCCACGGATTGTTGGAGATGGAGATGGCCCGCGGGTGGACGGTGGTTTCCTCCCACTGAAAGAAGGCCGGCTTGAACAGCTTCACTTGATGGCTCGGGTACCAGCCGCTGTGTTGAATCCAGCGTTTCCCGATGTAATTGCGCCGCGGGATGGCGTAGATGTCGCAGGACGGTTCGCCGGCAAGAAGCTGCTGGATCTCCTGCGCCAGTTCCGAGGTCACCCGCTCATCGGCATCCAGGCTTAAGACCCAGGGATGCTTTGCCTGCGCGTGGGCCCAGTTCCGGTGGCGCCCCTCGATGTCCATCCGCCGGCTGAGAACCCGGGCGCCCATCGATTGGGCGATCTCCTTCGTCTGGTCGGTGCTGTCATCATCAATAACCAGTAACTCGTCGGCCCATCGGACGCTTTTCAGGCAGTCAACGATTCGTCCGGCCTCGTTCTTGGTCAAGATGACCACGGACAAAAGGATTCGCTCAGGCATCTTTCAACCGTTGGCACACCTGCCGGATCTCTTCGGGCGTAGGGGATTCCAGGAGAGTTGCTTGGTGAAGCGGGCCAAGCATGCGGATCCAGGAGGACCAGATCTTGTCATCGCTGATGGCCAGATCGAACGGTTTCTTCCGGCGCGCAAGAAGCCGGATGGTGGCTGACAGGCGCCAAAAGGGGCCGGCGGTTTTGAGAAGCGAAATCTGCGAGTGGGTGAGAATCTCCGACCGGCAGCGACCCTGAGGGCTGACAAAATAGAGCCAATGCCCCTGCCCGGCCAATTCTGTCGCCAGATTTTTCAGAACAGTTGGATCGGAGTTAGAGGGAAAAGGAAGGGCCCACAAGATTCGAAGCCGCCGGCCCCATCGCTTCTCGAAGGCTTCCTTGTTTTTTTCAAACGCCTCCTTTGTTCCGGCCAGGTGCCGGAAGCTACCACGTTCTTCATGAAATACATAAGCTCCACAGGCCCGAACAGACCGGAGCCCGGCCGTCTTCACCCGCTTGGAGAGGTCGTCATCTTCAAAGTAACCCATCCCGAAGGACTCATCGAGCAGTCCGATCCGGTCGAATAAGGATCTCCGTGCCAGCAGGCAGAATCCGAGTGCCGTCGAGAGTTCCGCGGTCTGTCCCAAGGCCTTCTTGAGATTCTGAGCGTAGTCCTCTAAGGGGGTTTCTCCCAGCTTGAATCCGAGGGAGTTGCTGGTCGGATTGACCAGCCCGATTCGAGCATCGGCGGAAGCGACCTTCAGCATTTCGGTGAGCCAGCCCGCGGTGACGATGGTGTCGTTATTCAGCAGGCAGACCCAGGGAGCCTGGGCCGCGCGAATTCCCTGGTTGACCCCCTTGATGTACCCTTGGTTGATTTCGTTCCGGATCAGACGGACTTTTTCAGGATGGCCGGCACGGAATTGGTCCAGAGAGCGCCGGGTTGGTTCCTCGCTGCCGTTATCAATCAGGATCAGACGGATCGGCTCCGCGGTGCAGCGGAGGATGCTCTCCAGACACCGCTGGGTCAACTCCAGCTGATTCCAGATCGGAATGACGATGTCGCAGGTAAGGGGAGAGCTCATCCCTGCGTGAGGCCGCGGGACACCAGTTCCTTTGTTGCCGCCTCCACCCTGTCCTGCGCAGAGATGCCCTGTCCCCACTCTACCAGCTGTTTCAATCCTTCAGCGAGAGAAACAGACGGCCGGAAACCCAGCGACTGCAGTTTCGAGATGTCGGCGATGCAGTGCCGGATGTCGCCAGCCCGGTATTTTTGGACCAGATCGGGCGCCGTTTTCTTTCCATAAAACTGAGCAAGAGTTTGCGCGATCTCGACAACTGTAATCGGTTTCCCTGTCCCGACATTGAAAGCCCCATAGTCCGCTTTGGAATTCGTCATCGCCAACAGATTCGCCTGCACGATGTCCGAGACATGGATGAAGTCCCGGGATTGATTGCCGTCCTCGAAGATGATCGGGGAGTGGTTGTTCTTGATTCGGGTGGAAAAGATCGCGCAGACCCCGGTGTAGGGATTGGACAGGGCCTGGCGGGGGCCGTAGACATTAAAGTAGCGCAGGGCGACCGTCGGAATGCCGTAGCCCCGTCCGACGATGAGGCACAACTCTTCCTGGTCCCGTTTGGAGACGGCGTAGACGGAGGTGGGGGCAAGCGGCTTTTCTTCCGAGGTTAGAATCCTTGTGACTGCGCGGCTGCAGCGTGGGCAGGTCATCTCCCACTGCTTGCTTTTCAATTGGGCCTTAGAGCGGATCGAGGGGAAAACCGGCCCGCATCCGCTGCATTGGTAAGCCCCTTCCCCGTAGATGCTCATGGAGCTGGCCACGATCAGCTTTTTGATCGGGACCCGATCATTGATGAGGGTGTCCAGCACGATCGCGGTGCCGCCGACGTTGTTGGAGACGTATTTCTCGATCTGGTACATGGACTGGCCGACACCCACGGAAGCAGCCTCATGAAAAACCACCTCCACCGACTGCAAGGCTGTACGCAGCGCCTGGCGGTCGCGCACATCCCCCCAGAGATACTCCGCATTGGGATTTAAGTAGGAAGGCCTCTTCCCCTCATGGACCTGTTCTTCCAAAATGTCCAGGACCCGGACCGTATGATTCTGTTTGATGAGGGCATCCACCAAATGGGATCCGATAAACCCCGCCCCGCCAGTGACAAGAATTCTCATGCTTCCCTCAGTTTCTCCGACAGGATATCGACAATTTTTTCGGCTCGGTGCCGGTAGGTGTGCTGCTGGATCGCGTGCTGAGAACCGGCTTCGGCGATCTGTTCCCTTTCGGCATCGTTTTTCAGGTAGTAGTCCACAAGGGTGAAAAGCTCTTCCGGGTTATGATAAGCGACAAGCTCTTTTCTGTCACGTAAACCGAGCGATTCAAATGTCCCCTGTGCCACGGCGTTTGCCAGCAGCATTGTTCCGGAGGCCAGCACCTCGTAGACCCGCATGCTGGCATAATCCTTTGGAAGGGGGCTCGTGCATTCGATGTAATGGAAGCCGATCTTGCCCTGCCCGTAGATCCGGCTCATCTGCGTGTGCGGGGCCTGTCCGATGAAGCTGTTCGGGTAGCGTTCCCGGAGTTCCTGCAGAAGGAATTTCCGGGGAACCCCGCCGTCGTTTCCAACGAAGGCTAGGTCGGTCTTTCGGGCGCTCTCCACTGTGCCGTGGACCTTCGGGTCGCACCCTAAGGGAACCCAATAGGCGCGTGGGAGCCGTTGAGACGCGCTCTTCTGCGCGCAGAAAATAAAATCGTACCGGGGAGCCACGCGCCGGATGTTCTTCCAGGATCGCGCCAGATGGGTATCCACCACGTAGAAGGCCTTGGGGTGAAGCTGTTCCGGCAGGTCCTGGCTGTAGTCCCCGTGGTCAATCCGCAGGTAGATGTCGTAATCTTTTTCGCACCGATCGGCCTGTGAGAGATCGAAATGATTCACCACCTGCCCTGCCTGCACAAGGCCGCTGTGAAAATATTCGCCCACCGTGCCGGGAGAGGATTGGTAAAAAAGGGCGATTCTCATGAGGCGGTTTCCTTGACCTGGATCAGTTTATTGGACAGCCGCGGGAACGTTTTTTTCACCCAATCGGAGGTTCTGGCGTTATCCACAATCACCGCATGGAGGTTTCCCTGCCGGAACTGCCAGATCAGCAGGGTCCACCAGGTCGCGAGGCGGTACCATTGGACAGGGATCCCTCGGATTGAAATCTCGGGGTAAGGGGTGATGATGCCTAAGAATCCCGGAGCGATCCGGCCTTTGACCAGATGGCGGACCGCCACCCCTTTGTGAGACAGCCCGATGGAGAGCCGACGGGCGCCGGCCCAGCCTTTTTCAACCAGAGAGATGGCGACCATTTTTCCGGATGACCTGTCCGCCGACGATCTCTTCCCGCACGATGAAGATCGGCCGGCCTTTAAGCTCATCGAAGATGATGGCGATGTATTCCGACAGGATGGCCCACAAAAGCGATTGGGCGAAGCCGATCATGCCCAACAAGGTGGTGGTTGTCGCCCATCCGGGGATCGCCAGATTGGTGAACAGCCGCTTGATGATGGCGGTCAGTCCCACGATGAAAAGAATAAACCCGCACAAAAGCGAGAATAAGCTGGCGTACCGGAGCGGGATCTTCGAGAAAGAAAAGAGAGCCGTCCGCGCTAATCGAATCAGTCCGAATGCACCGACCCGGCTTTTTCCTGCGGCGCGCTGCGGGCGTTCATAACCGACGAAAGATTGTTTGCCGCCCACCCAGGCCCGCAACCCTGCAAAATAGCGGTCTCGTTCCGGCATCTGATTGAGCAAGTCCACCCCCTGCCGGTCCATCAAGCAGAACGTTCCGGCCTGTTTAGGGATCGGCCGTTCGCTCATCCTGTCCAGGAACCAGTAGAAGAGGGCCGTTGCTTTCTGCTGGAAGAACCCCTCCTGGCGATGGGTCCGCAGACCGTAGACGATCTCGGCGCCGTTACGCCATTCGGCGAAGAATTTGGGGAGCAGCTCGGGCGGATCCTGGAGATCTCCGTCCATCACTACCACCGCCTCCCCCTGCGCCAGATTCAGTCCGGCGCTCAAGGCCGGCATGTGTCCGAAATTCCGAAAGAGGTTGATGATCCGCAGTTCGGGCACCCGCCGGCTGATCTCGATCAGCAGCGGCAGCGTCCCATCGGAGGAGCCGTCGTTGACCGCAACGATTTCAAAAGGCACCTGGAGGGATCGAGCGCTCTCTTCAATCCGCCGGATCAGCTCGGAGAGAATCTCCTCCTCGTTGAACAGAGGCACGACAATGGAAACAACGACGCTTTTTGTGTTTGTCATTTTCGATGGAATACGATCACACGCGAGGCCTTCAGGTCTGTCCGAAACCGATGATACCCGGGATCAGGCCGATTCTGCCAGGGAATGTCCGGCGCGTCAAGGAGAACCTCCTGGTAGCGGGCCTGGATCTGACGGTA
>OBEQ010883823.1_pt1 | contig 13618 bp, 13 predicted proteins | sample 1670901 | NCBI WGS metagenome assembly OBEQ01 (sample SAMEA104232315, study PRJEB22302) | groundwater metagenome | biome: forest; feature: aquifer; material: groundwater | place: USA | collected 2011-08-07 | depth 5.4 m
ATCGCCATCTGCCTTGATGGCGGCACAAGCAGCTGCATTGGCACAATCTTGGTTGTTTTTGTCTGAAATTGGGTCTGCTGCATTACCAAACCGCGCTAGCCGAATGCGGTCTGGCCATGAAAGCGGCTTGGAGCCGGTCACATCGCTAATATTTAAATTGCTATTAAAATTGGCGTTGTCGGTTTCATCACACGAGAGTGTTGTGTTTGGAGCTGGGTGAGTTTTACCAAAAGCGCAGGTTGGTACCTCTAAGTTGCGATCAGCAGCCAGCCGAGCTAGCCCATCTTCAATCCCTGCCTCCGCAGAGTAGTAGGCTCCTTGTGCAGCCTCTCCTGCCCCCACAATTCTGGTTTCACGCACTGAACCACGAGCAATAAACAAAGACAGGGTGGCCATCAGTCCCATAATGACCAAAATAAGAATAATGGCAGATCCGCGGAACGTGGAACTCGCAACTTGGAACAGTTTTTTTATATTTACAGGCATGATATTCCTGGCGTGTTGCTGCATTGCGGAAATGCAAATTGATAATCACGAGAAGTTATGGTGGTTTCGTAGGTACTTACCTGCGTAGTATCACTGGCGGTGCGCAATTGCAGACTAATAGTGACATAGGGTTGCAATGGTGAACTATATGAAGCCACCGCACCGTTAGCACTAAAGACCACACTTTTGGGGCTCACCCCTGAGAAATTCATTTTAAATGTAGCGGCATCAACTTCAGATGACAAAACTTGTCCTACTTGTTCCCACTCCATGAGGTGCCCTAGCAATCGATTGCAGTTTTTGTTCAAACATTTGCTGTATTTCAAAATGCGCGAGGCATCTACATCATCACCTTTGCTTTTCATCACCAGTGGTTGGGGCTCACCAGTTGGAGTGCCAATGAGCATCCATTTGTAGCCATTAAGGTAATCATCGGAGTTGGTTGGGGTAGGAAAAATAACCAGACGAGCGCCTCCACCATTTACTGGGTCCGCTAATGTCATTTGACCATTTGCTCCAATAACTCTAACCAAAACATACCCGCTACCTCGGTATCCGGTCACAGCACAACTGTTTACAGCATTTGTTACTTCAACGTAATCGGAGCTACCAGTGTTAGCAGGACAGGCATTGTTACCCTGCATATAAACAGGGTAGGTATTAACTTGTTTTAACGAGCGCGAGAAATAGTCCATAAAGGTCCGAGCAGCCTGGCGGGTAATGCGCTCAGAGGTGCTGTTAGAACCAAATGATACTGATTGAGTAAATGAGCCAACCGTCAGCGTGACAATAGCGGTGGTAATGGCTGCGGCGATCAGAATTTCGATGAGGGTGAAGGCACGGCCTACCCCGTTAGAGATAGGGCCAATTAGAAATGCATCTTTCAGCACAGAGAATACTTGCCCTTGACCTGTTTTCTTTATTTTTTTCATTGCGGTCTTCCTGAAATTTCTAATTGGCCCAGGAAGCACTTTAACCGATTTTTTAGATATCGCTTTCCAGGTCCCGATTTTAAATATTTTTCACGTGCTCGAGCATCTTGTTCGTGCAAACATGCTTCATAATATATTAACTCAAAGGGACCTCTATTTTTTGTTGAACTGGTCTGTCCATTATTATGTTCTTTAAAGCGCTTCCGTAAATCTTTTGTTGATCCTGTGTACCAATTCATATCTTTCTCGCTTCGTAATAGGTAAGTGTAATACATTTCAATCTCTAACGGGGTTAATTCGCCGGTCGCCAGTCGGTTAAATAGGTAGTTAACAAAACCGCATTGGTGTCTGGGGTGCTAGAAAGGCGGTTTGATTCTTGCCAACTGACTCGCACTAACACCCGTGCTATATGATTAGTAGTAACCGTTGGATCACTAACCCACGCAGCGGGTAAGTTTCCTCTGCCCTCACTTTTAATATCTGTGACTGGAGAAACCACCACTTGACGTTTGTATTCTGTATATCCTACTGGAGACGGACTAGTACAACTCCCATTTGCCACATAATTAAGCTGGGTAGCGCTGGCAAACTCTCCGGGAAAACGCTTATTAGATTTTATGGAAATATCAAGACTATCACCGCTGGCCAATGTTCCCTCATTCACAAATACGCGTTCTGCACCAAGACACTGATCTGCTTTCATATTTGACTGCTCTGGTGCAGCCCCGCTCGAGCCATCAAAGACATTCGGGACAGGGTTTGGAGTAGAAAGGTGCCATGAGGAATATGGGGAAGGTAGAGAATTACCAGCTTGATCGTGAAAAATTGCCCCCATCTGCATACCTCTCCCCAACTCTTCTGTTGCGTATTTATTTGTTGCCGCAGTATAGCTAAAGTCACCACTGTTGGCTGGGATAAATAGTGCCCTGCTTTGATCACAGTTCAGCTCGAAATTTGTGTTTGATAGCCTAGTCAGTGTTACCATTTTAGTCAGATCACAATTCCATGGCATTTTTAGGCGAGAAGATGTATTAAGCAGCGGATCTGAGGGTTGAGTTAATAGATAGTTGGTGTCTCTAATTTGCTTTGTGGCCTCAATTCCCTCTTGTGCCAACATATAGGCTACAGCCTGATGCCGCGAAAAGCTTGATTGCTTGCCTACGCGTTGCCGTAAACTAACAGAAGCGCCAATAAACGTAATTACTAATACCCCAGCAATAAGAACTTCAACCAAGCCAAAAGACCTGGAGCGTGTAACTTGGAACTTGGAGCTGTTTTGCGGTGGAACTATAAATGACTGTTCACTATGTTCACAGTCATGTCGTGATGAGCTGCGATTACTCGCTTCGTTCGCAATCATGGTACATATCCGCTTGGGGCTTTACCGGTGCTGGTTACCTGGCCCGTGGTGGTATTGATGAAAACAGTTTGATGATACGAGGCATCGGGGCTTTTAATGCCAATGTAAGCAAATTGCCCCGTCAGGTCTGTACCGGTGGCTCGATATACTCCAGTTGAGGAAGATGAAGAATATACCTGTTGTTTGTTCGCCCCCGCATTATATTGCGAAATGTAGTTATAGGCTGCATTTGGTGAAAGATACAGACCCCCATTAGGAGAGCGGAACCCAAAGAACACCACCCGATCTGCCCCACCCACAATTGGGCCGGCAAATTGAGCCGGATCGTCCAGTGTTCCAGTTCTCACAATGCCAACCGTGTAGAAGGTATTAGTGGTGGCATCAATTGATCCAGCTAAAATAGCGTACTGATTATTGCCTAGGGCAGGCGGTACATTACTGATAGTAATACCACACTGATACTTTTGTGATGCATCGGCCGGATCAAATCGCGGAATTGTGACAACTCCGTCTGAGATAAACAAAACATATACATTAATTGTTTTAGGTGCGGCAACTGCGGCAAAAGGACAGAGCGTTGGATCTGGAGAGGCGGCCATAGTTTGCACATCAGCTAACGTCTCTCGCACGGTTTGAACCGCCAACGATACCCCATTGTTGCGACCAAACTTGCTTAAGGCTGGTAAAATGGTCACCATAAGCAGACCAATAATGGCCATAGTCACTAATAGCTCAATAATACTAAAACTACGTCGCATGCCCCTCTTCATATACCTTTTATTGTATCACAACCGCTTAAGCGTTGACTAAATTACTTCTCATAAAGTGGCTCTTACATACCAATTAATAAGAACATCACCCCATACCACGGTTATAATGAAACTAACGTACAAAATGGGCACAAATGCAACCGGGTCACGACGCTTTTTCTTGCCTGACAAGATGAGCACAATGCCCCACAAAGCGCCTACAATAAATGCCACATAGAGCCACACCCACGCTAAGGGAAATCCTAGGACAAGCCCAGCGGGTGCAGCAATGAACACGTCTCCCCAACCCATCCAGGTTTCATGAGATAGAGAGACCATGATTAAAAAAGGGGCGGCGACCAGCAGACCAAGGATAGTATCTGATAAGGTATGAGGAGTAACAAATAGGGCAAGGAGTGCAATAATTGCAGCGGCAATGAAGAGTTCGTCCGACACATTCATCGATGCATGGTCTTGTAGAGCCATCAGAAGCACCGCGTACGCAAACAAAACCACCAGAATGGTAAACAAGTACTCTCGTATCCCGTGCGGGGAAAGTGCCAACCACAGCAAAAAGGTGCTTAAACCCGTCACAATTTCAACAAATGGATAGTACGGAGAAATTGATGTATGGCAATAGCGACACCGTCCAGAAAGCATTATAAAACTAAGTATGGGGATTAGGTCATACCATTCCAATGTATGGTGGCAGTGCGGGCAGTGCGAGCGAGAGACTGCAATGCTTTTCCACTTGCCAAAACGAACACAGACAACATACAGGAATGACCCCCCGAATAATCCAATAAATCCGGCTATCAGTGCATGTGAATACATATTATTTAGTGTAACAAAAACGAAATCGAATTACGAAGTATGAATTACGAATTACGGAAAAGCGGCCGCATGTTTGATGTTCTAGTGTATTGAGCTTACATACCACACATTAGTGCCGTACGGGCCAGCGGCTGGAGTATCAAAAACAGCATCAATTGCTCCTCCGACGCTGTTGTGTGGATACAAGGCGTTGCTAGGATCAGCGACACTAGTAACTTGCATCTGTTTTCCTACTGCGATCGAGGTAGCAGTAAATACTCCTGAGTTATATACACAGGTCTGCGCAACCCCATCAGTAGCTGACGAAGCCACAATCTGACTGAAGTCCACATTGCTTCCAATTAAATTAGCAGGAATGAGATCTGCGCTGAGCGAAGGCGCCCCGGTAACATTTATCACATCTAACACCAATATACCACTACAAAGACTCAAGTACTGCGAACTATCATTTGAGTAGACAGCCCAGCCCTTTAACACCTCTTGTACATCGGTCCTTGACCGAGCATCTGCAGCTTTCTTGCGTGAAGAAAGACTAAACGAAAGAGCAATAGCCGCTAATATGCCAATGATCCCAATTACAACCATAAGCTCAATCAACGTAAATCCACGGTGTCTCATCTGGTATCTTACTTAGCTACTATCTTCACCCCCCTGTACCGGAACACCAGTGACTGGTACAGGGATGGTCAAGACGCTAACTACAATTACTTTTGCGCGTTGGCAAAGTAACGAGTACCAGCGGCACCAGGCATAGTTACGGTATCAAGAGCGGTAGCCCCGTCATAAATACCGTTGGTGTTGTCGATGGCAGCAACTGTAGATAGTTTTCCGGCAGCTACTGCTTCGGTAGCATCTGTGGTCAAAGCTGCAGGTGCAGCCGGAAGTGTTCCACCTGTTGAAGCGTAGTAGTATATGGCTAGAGTTACTCCAAGCAAACCTGCTCGCATCTCTGGCTGAGCACCAGCAGTTAAGGTGGTATATACTCGCGGACCTGGGTCGGTTGCAGTGGCATCAAGCAAATCATACGTTGCACCCATGACAATGGCTGCACCAGCAGAGTTACTTAACAGACCACTGGTATCTGCTGAATAGGTGGTAGCAGCACGCACCACGGTGGTGACGTTAGTCTTCACCCGAGCATCTGCAGCTCGCCTTCGAGCATTTGCGGTAGCTGAGAGAGCAATGGCAGCCAAAATACCAATAATGGCAATAACCACCAAAAGCTCAATCAATGTAAAAGCTTTTCGTTTCATATTAAAGTCTCCTCCTTATATCTCACCGAAAGTGAGAAATTGATGATAAATGATAATACCGTTCAAATGTTTAGTTTTCAATTTTCAGTTTGAAAATTGGTACTTGAACATTGAAAATTACTTTGTGTTGGTATCGACCCCTCCTTAAATAAGGAAAACAACACATCCTTACTCCCTATTATCCTCCTATACTGGAGATATTGTAAATAGGGACAAGGATAGCAAAAATAAGAACGGCCACACCAACGCCGAGAACAAGCATTACCATTGGTTCAATTAAGGAAGAGATGCTTTTCAACCGAGTTTCGGCCTCTTCGGTGTAAAACTTAGCCAGATTATTTAACATTGAGTCAATTCGCCCGGTTTGCTCCCCGACCGATATCATCTGGCCAAACAAAGGCGGAAATTTCTCGTTTTTCATCAGGGGAACACTCATCGGAATACCACGCTCAACTTGTGAGCGGACCTCTTCTAATCCTTCCTGATATACAGAGTTACCAATGGCTTCAGAAACAATGCGCAGCGACTCTAAAATAGGAATGCCCGAAGCAACCAACAGACCGAGTGTTCTAGTCAAACGGGCCATCATAACGCTGACCACCGTGGTAGAAAAAATTGGTGCTTTCAGAGCTAATTTATCGAGCATCACCTTCCCTGTGTTGGTAGCAAAAAACAATTTCAAGCCTACAATCACCGCAATGACTCCAATGATCAGTATGTACCACCAATGCACCAAAAAATCCGACATGGCAATCAAAATGCGTGTGGCCAGCGGCAATTCTGTCTTAGCCTCTTCAAAAATTCCTTTAATAGTAGGGATCACTTTGACCATCATTAAGGCCCCAACCCCTAGCATGGCTGAGATGATAAATATAGGATATGCCAGGGCTCCTTTAATCCGGCCGGCAAAGGCTGAATCCTTCTCTAATTGTTCGGCTAACTCCAACAGCACCTGATCAAGTTTACCGGTGGCTTCACCAGATTTAACGATAGAAATAAAGACGTGATCAAATGCCTCAGGGTGTTTTGCCAATGCAGTAGAAAAACTATACCCACTTTCTAGATCTCTGATTGTTGAGCCTATCACACTATGTATATTGGGACGTTTCGTCTGAATCATAATAATATTTAAGGCTTGCACTAACGGCAGTCCCGCATCAATCATGGTAGCTAACTGACGAGCAAATTGCGAGCGATCTTTCACCCCAACCTTATTAAAGAAATCTAGGCTCGAGAGAAATGACTTAACTGGTTCAATGCTGGAAGCCACTAATTTGTTACGCAATAATAGTTTTTCAGCCACACTTTCGTTAGCCGCTTGTACTTCACCTCGGACTAGTTGTCCTCGGTCATTTTTTGCTTCGTAAACAAATTTTGCCATATATTTCAGTTCTTTAATTCTTTAATTTAAAATTATTTACGTGTAAACCATCTTTGTACACCATCCTCCCTCGTGGGCTGGTTCTCGCCAGCTCGTACCAGGTTGTAAGTTGCTCTTTTTGATCGCAACTTACCCACGATGGTCGGTGGTTTATTGAGGCTTTTGCCTCAATAAACCATCATTTTCAACGCTTTAGGGTCGACTGACCACAGTAAGGCGTTATCAATGGTAATTTCACCTCGGCTGACTAATTCTGCTAACACTTTATCCAAACTAATCATACCTTCAGCAGCACTTGTTTGAATAATGTTTGGCAACTGATGAGTTTTGCCTTCTCGAATCGTATTACGCACAGCCGAGTTGGCGATCATTAACTCAACAGCCGCTACTCGGCCACCACCAATCTTCGGAATCAGACGCTGTGAAACTACCCCTAACAATACACTGGCCAACTGGGCGCGTACTTGTTGCTGCTGATGTGGCGGGAAAATATCGATTATACGATCGGCAGTCTGGGCAGCCGAGTTAGTGTGCAGGGTGGTGAATACCAAATGACCAGTTTCAGCGATAGTTAATGCAGCTTCGACGGTTTCCAGATCGCGCATTTCTCCTACTAGCACTACATCTGGATCTTCACGGAGGCTGGCTCTAAGGGCTCGAGCAAAAGAGTTTGTATCTTGTCCTAGTTCTCGCTGGGCAATAATACTTTTCTTATGCTTAAACACGTACTCAATTGGATCTTCAATGGTAATGACTCGATTTTTACGCTCTTCATTAATATGATTAATCATGGCTGCCAGGGTGGTTGATTTACCGTGCCCAGTTGGCCCAGTAATGATCACAAATCCTTGTCCAGACGATGCAAATCGCTCCAGTACCGGAGGTAATCCCAATTGCTGAAAATTGCGAATTTCGAGTGGAATTAGGCGTAGGCTTAAGGCCATGGTACCACTTTGGAAATAGGCATTGGCTCGGAAGCGAAATTCTTTATATCCAAATGAGAAGTCTATTTCTTTCTTTTGAAAAAAATCGTTCTGCATTTGTTCATCGAGTAGGCCCAAAACGAACGCTTGTGCACGTTTATCGTCTAATAATGGCTCATCAACCAGTGGGGTGAGTGAACTGTCTATACGGATTGTCGGATTAATACCCACAATGATATGTAAATCAGATGCTTTGTTGGTTATGGTAGCATCTAATAATCGTCCCATTTCTGCCGAAACCGTTACTGGCATATCCTAAGGTTCCCTCCTCTTCCTATAATTCAGTATAACGTTAAACTCAAGTCTTACGCAACTATAAATTAAAATCAAATATCAAATGTCAAAACGCAAAATGGTGAAGTCACCCGTAGGGTGACAATCTAATAATAGCCCCGCACGGGCACCATAATTTTGACTTTTTATTTTTGATTTTAATTTATACGCTGGTTTCTCGCATCACTTCATCTACAGTAGTCATCCCTTGAAGTGCTTTTAGCAACCCATCTTGTTTCATGGTGATCATGCCTTCTAGCACCGCTTGATTGCCTATATCTGTAGCAGCAGCTTTACTGATGGCCAATTCTTCAATTTTATCGCTCATAGGCATTACTTCATAAATACCAATTCTTCCTTTATACCCATTTTTGCACTTTTCACAGCCTTTTCCATGGAAAAAATGCATCGGAGTTTTAATCCGAGCTCGATCTTTAGGATTATTTTGTGGAATTTTATCCAGTTCCTTCTTAATTTCATCTACCACTGCTGGAGGCAATTCAATTTCTTCTTTGCAGTTTTGACAGACCTTACGGACTAACCGTTGTGCCTCAACGGCATTAATTGATGAAGTGATTAGAAACGGCTCAACTCCCATATTAATCAGTCGCGGCAAAGCACCTGGGGCATCATTCGTATGCAGCGTGGAGAGCACCAAGTGACCGGTTAAGGCTGCGTGGGTTGCCATACTAGCGGTTTCTGCATCACGAATCTCACCTACCATAACAATATTTGGATCTTGGCGTAACACGGAGCGGAGTCCTTCTGCAAATGTGTACCCAATCTTTGGCTTAATTTGACTCTGATTCACTCCAGTAATTTCGTACTCCACTGGATCTTCCAATGTAATAACATTTACCGTCGGCACACTAATACGGTTCAAAATAGCATAGAGCGTGGTTGATTTTCCTGACCCAGTTGGGCCAGTTGATAACACAATCCCATATGGTTTCTTGATTGCCTCTAACACAACATCAAAGGCTCGTCCCACCACTCCCAACTCTTCCAAAGACATAATGCCGTGTGATTTATCCAAAATACGCATGACAATCTTTTCACCGTGCACCGTGGGCATTGAAGAAACACGTAGATCAACTGCTCGGTCTTTAAATGCTACATCGAAGCGCCCATCTTGGGGAATTCTGGTTTCGTCAATTTTAAGCTTTGACAAAATTTTAATACGGCTGGCAATAGCCGCTTGCTGCTCTATTGGGAGGCGAGCTACATCCTGCAGCATTCCATCGACCCGATATCTGATGCGTACTTCATTCGCTTCAGCCTCAATATGAACATCTGATGCATGCAATGTAATAGCATAACTAACAATGGCCGCCACAATTTTAGGCACAAAACCACTTTTAATAATGGCGTCCAACTCTTCGGCAGTTTCAACATCTTTGTCGAGTAGTGATCCTAGGTCACCTTCTTCTTCATCCTCATCTTTGGCATGATCTTTACTATCTTCACTGATTTTTTGATAGAGAGCATCTTGCTTAGTTTTATCGAGCGTGGAGAGCTCTGGCTTCTTGGCAGGCGATGCTTCTTCGGTCAGCACGGCTGGCTTATGGGTGGTATCGTTCTTGATCATTGCACTCGGCTCAATTACGGGTGTATGCTGAGCAACTTCAGCTGACTTTTCATTGGCTTTTGCAAGCGCTTCAGCCGCAACTGGCTTTTGCATCTCTGGCTTTTCCACCAAGACAGACTGACTCACAATTTTGGGATTTATCTTCAGTAAACCCAAGCGAACCAAAATCTTTTGTATAAAACTTAATTTTGGTTCTGCTATAGCAAATGGTACGTTGCTAAGTGGTTTACCAACCGCTATATCAGATGGCGTGCTTTCTGTTTTAGTCGCAGGTGCGGTTTTAGCATCTACCCCCGCTTGCTTTGCTTCGGGCATGGTGGCAGCTGGTGGAAGAAGCCATATTGGAACGATGGTAGTTCCAGAATCTCCATATTGCTTCAACACTACGTTTAGGCTAGCTGAGTCTGTGGTCGAAAGTTTTAATGCAACCCCATTATGTTTTTCAATGTAATCACATATTCGAGTTAATGCCGCGTCAGTTGGTCGATCCGTAGCAACCTTATATACTCCTCCATTTTGTTCAAAAATTACAAACCGGTACTTAGCCGCAACCGAGTAGGGAATTTTATGGAGTAAATCTTGACTGATAACACGATTTGAGAGGGAGATACTCTCCATGCGAGAAATGCCGTACTGAGTTAGAGCGTGATCGATGCTCGCACTGTCTGTTTTATGTACATCAAGCACAACATGATTTTTATTTTCAATATACTGCCACACACTACCGAGGCGCGGATCATCCGGATTTTGGGCTGCAACAGCATAGGTCAGTCCTTCATGGTCAAAAACCACAAAACGATATTTTGCGGCCAGGGCATACGGTACTTTAGTCAAAAGATCGTGCGGAATAGGCCGATCGATTAGATCAATCGCTGGTTCTGGCTGGGCTACCTTCTGTGGTTCTGTAGGCAAAGGTTTCTGCTCAGGCAGGGACTTGGCAGTAACTGGGGCAAGGCTCGGATACAAGGCTAGCCATCGTGCTAGTTCTTCTTCCGATGTTAGTGAAAGCGCAAATTGTAATCCCGATTGTTTCTTTAAATTTGCTAGTACCCCAGGCTGATTTTCTTTTATGCGTAATGGGTTGGCTGCAGCAATACGGAGTGTCTTTTCATCTTTAGCATATGCCACAATGTGATATGACAAACACACGTCTTTTGGAATAATTTTCATCACATTCTCATCTACCTGGGAAGGTAGAGTAATATAGGGAATAGCAAAAATCTTAGCATACACCTTATTGATCTGCTCTGGAGTAACAATAGTGTGCGAAGCCAAATACCCAATTAATGATTGGTCATCAGGCCAATTTACCACATTTTTTTTGAGATCATTGCCAACTTCTGCTGAAATAAAGTTGCCACTAACTAACCCGTCAATAAGACGAATTCGATGGTCTGTGGGTGTTTTGGTAAGTGTTGGCCATGCCATGCGTACTTCTTTACTGTGCCGGACTAAACAAATCTTTAACTGCCGAGCGAGGCAAGCCGTCCGCACTTACTGGAATTTTGCCGTTCTTGACCGTTGTTTTTTGTAAGGTATCAGCCAGAGCGGCGGTATCGCTTAATGACTTACCAGTCAGCGTTGATTGTGGCAAAGGGGCAGAACTCACCTCACTAGTGGCGAATAATACCCGTTCATACCACCACGCGCCCACCAATAAAAGAACGAAGGCAACCATGATAATATAGGGCATAGTCTTTTTCATAATCCCTCTTTAATAAAGCATAGTTGTTGCATATATTCTCTCATTATTACGGAGCTGGGGTTGTGGTCGCTGATGTGTCAGCTTGAAAATACGCTGCCATGGAAATTGTGGCGAAGACCGATCCAATATCTGCATTGTTCCCTGGTGAAAATGTAATAGACTTGATGGTGAGTGGGCGGACATTGGCGTTGATTTGATCAAAAAATACAGGGAATTTGGTTGGGTCGCCACTGACGGTCAAGGTAAACTGGCTTTCTAGGGCACCATTTGAAGAATTTTGACCTCCCGCTGCAGTTTTACTTAAGGTGGGTTGAAATGATACTAGATGAATTCCGGCCAACTCAGGCTTTAACACTAACTGTTCCACCTGTTCAATGAGGTCTGGCAGTTGCTCTCCTTTTGGCAGCCCAACTTTATCAATGTCTGCTGCACTACTTTCCAATTTTTTTAAGGGTGTACGAAGCTCATTAATAGTGGCTAGTTTGCTCTGTTTTGCGGTACGTTCATTGACTAAGGTATCTCTCTGACCAAGTGCTGTTTGGTAGCGCTGGCCCAAAAAGAAATAGACCAGCAAAAATCCCACCGTCAATACTAAGAAGGCAACTAACAGAATATTTCGCTCTTTAGTACTCATGGTGTGGTCGCTTTTTTGGCCGGAGATTTCAGCAGATCTGGATTTAAATTAAAGCTAAGAGAGAAGTTACCAACGGTGCTATCACCTTTTACCTCTTTTTTGGTTTGCTCTGCTAAAGCGGTTAAAATCACATCTGAGAATAACTTAATAGTTTGAGCTGATTTAGTTTTGGTTACCGAGGTGCCCGTAGCGCTGGCTGCTGGAGTTGTTGTAGTACTTGTTTGAACATCTTGCTTCATTTGGGCGTCACGAAATGCCACTACTTGACGGGCTATCATCCCATAAGCAGTATAGGGTTCATTAAAAATCACTTGTGGGGTGGCAAACCCATCCAACTTTATTAACAATTTCCCATCTACACTGAGTCCTGAGATTTTAACTCCTTGCAATGTATATTCAGATAGTAGTGGTAACAATTTGCTCCAGACCTGTTGAACAGATAGTAGCGCATTATATCGGGTGACTTCTGCAGTTAATTCAGAAGCCCGAGCTTCGACTGTTTTTGTCGGCCAGGCGTTAGCCGCCGCAATATCGCTGTCTAACTTGGTAATATCTGATCGAAGGTTGGTAGACTCGTTATTAAATTGAATAGCACGCACAAAATACCATCCGGCAAGACCGAGAGACAAAAATGCACAAATAGAGGCCACAATAACCGTCACTCCCCAACCAGTTGAGCCAGCATAGGGCTGCATTGGCTCGGTACTTGTCCCAATATCGGCTTCCGCCATTCCCCTCCTCATCCTTATATATTTTAGTATATCGACTACGTCGTCTGTGTGCAACTAGCACATGGAACTCGTAACCCATAACTCATAACGCATGCACAGCCAGGAGTTTTAAGATGTCTACTCCTTTGTTATAAGTTCCAAGTTATAAGTTCTAAGATCATGGTCCGCCTTCATTCAAAGCGCTACCCGGGGCAAATACACTAAATCCCGGGGGTGGGTTTGCTGAAAGCTTCTGGTCATACACTACTTGAATTGAAAGTCCATTCGGATCACTCGGTGCCAAAATACCACTTAAGTCAACTTGCTGCGCCACTATACTTCCAGTTAACGTATATTGAGTACTAGCATTCGAAGTCCGGGCATAAAAGTTGTACGGGGTGAAAAACGCGATTGAGTCAAGCGTAGAAGATGATGAAGCATCCCACACAATGCAACTGTTCGCACCTCCCTGATTAGCACATGCTGGGCCCGGGTTGGTAGCCGATCCCGCAATAAAGCCAAGCGGGCTATTGGTAGAATTAGGCGGAGGAGTGACACTAGCGTTATTAATAAATTGCAGACGCCCATCCACAATAATCGTTCCGCCACCCAAATGAGTAATGGGACCGGAGATATCAAGATCTCCTTTAACATATAGAACGTAGCCACTGCTGCGAGGATTTGTTGGTTTGGTAATGCCTTGATTCCCGGCTGCAGGGACAAGAGTTGA